>Ga0233425_10001597_pt1 | contig 49910 bp, 53 predicted proteins | sample Watercolumn_Towu_2_FD_181712 | JGI IMG/M metagenome (GOLD analysis project Ga0233425, IMG submission 181712) | Freshwater microbial communities from Lake Towuti, South Sulawesi, Indonesia - Watercolumn_Towuti2014_140_MG | ecosystem: Environmental > Aquatic > Freshwater > Lake | place...
CTATGCCACCTTTGCCGAGTTCACCGCCGCCATCGAGAAGGTCTTGGATCACCTAGATCAATATGCTGACCGGCTCGCCAAGCTCATGACGGAGAAGTTTGAAATTTTAGCGTGCGCTTAGTATAGTGTTGACGGCGAGCGCCGAACAGCGGGCTGCGGCGATCGCAACCGACGCCGACGCGTTCCTGGTCAAGCCGTTCTCCTTGCGCGAGCTCGGCGAGACGGCCGAGCGGCTGTTGGGAGAACGACATGCACCGGGCGCGGGAGGTTGATGAGCGTAGCCGACCTGCTACAGGACCCGCTCTTCCGCTCTATCGTGCTCGTGATTTGGCTGCTGCCCTGCGCCATCCAGGATCGACGAACGCGGCATGTGTCCAATTGGCTGACCGTGCCTTTCTTCATCCTCGCCTGGCCGGTCGCGATTCTGACCGATCACTTCGCCTTGACCTTCGCTGTGTTCGTCGGCGTCTACGTTGCAGCGAAGCTGGAGCCGCGTACCGGCGCGGCGGACGGCAAGCTCATGGTCGGGCTGGCCGCCTTTGCGCCGCTGGCGCTGGCGATTGGCGTGCTGCTGGAGGGGATTGCCTTCGCCATACTGCGGCTGCGCGGCCGGCGGGATGCTTCCATCCCTGGCGCACTGTGGCTCTACCTTGGTTGCGTGTTGAGCGCCGGGATGTGGAGTTCCCAAGCACTCGTCGGTCTGGCCCCTTATCGCTGAAGCAGGGACTTCGGTGGTTTGCGCGGTGGGCAGTCCTGGGTTATAATCTTCTTAGAAATCACTGTATTTGTGACAGATTCAGTCACGAGAATTGAGATTTCTAAGAGGAGTTCATCGTGTCGCGAACCTTGTCTGCGTTGGAATCGCAGCTCATCCTGCGCCTGGAATGGGAGAAGCAGCCGGTCGTCACCATCGAAGACGCGATGGCGATCCTCGGCGTCTCCTACGACCAGGCGCGCCAGGTGCTCTCCCGGCTTGCACGACGCCGCTGGCTCGCCCCGATCGTGCCGGGCAAGTACGAGCTAATTCCTGCCGAACGGGGCGAATACGCGTTCGCGGACACCAATCCGTTCTTCATCGGCAGTGTGTTGGTCAGCCCCTACTACTTCTCGTACGCGACGGCCGCCTTCTTCCACGGTCTCTCAACTCAGGCGGCCGCCACCGTCTATATCGCCACCTCGGTGCGGCGCGAAGGACTGTTCGTCGTGCGCGAGAAAGAATACCGGTTGGTGCGCCAACCTATGCACAAGTTCTTCGGTGCGACCGCGGTGGATGCCTATGGTAGCCGGGTGCAGATGGCCGAGGCCGAGAAGGCGCTTCTCGACTGTCTTGACCGGCCGCAGTATGCCGGCGACATCCCGGAGGTGGCTGCCATGTTCTGGCATGGCAAGGGGCGCCTGGATTGGCCACGCCTGGCCGATTACGCGCTGCGGTTTCACTCACATTCCCTGGCGCAGCGCCTCGGCTACCTGGCTGACCTGTTCAGCACGCCCATGGGAGACGACACACGCAGGCGGCTGCTGGACGGAACCGGGAACAGCACCTGTTATCTGGGCCAGCCCGGCCGCTGGGGCCGCGGCGGCGAATACAACGCGACCTGGCGGGTGGTTGATAACGTGCCACGCCGGGAGTTGCTCGGCGACGTTGAGGTGAGGTGATGATCGAGAAACGTCTGGTGCAATGGTACGCGGCGGATGCCGGCGTAGACCTGGACATCGCTGAACGCGAGATCGTGCTGACCTACGTGTTGCGCGTCCTTTCGGATCAGGGGTTGCTGGCGCAGTTGGCGTTCAAGGGCGGTACGGCGATCCGCAAGCTGATCTTGGGCGGACAAGGACGATTCAGCCTCGACCTCGATTTCACTGCGACCACCGATGCCGAGCCTGACGCCTTCGTGCTGGACCTGGTCGGCTGCCTCCACGGTCAAACGCACCATGGCATCACCTTCTCTGTTGCAGACCCGGACTACTACGCTACCGCCGACTCGTGCGGCGCCGAGGTCACGTACCGGCATGATTGGGTCGCAAGCGGTCGCTTTGGCCTGCAGGTCAGTTTTCGTGCGGCGCCCCTGCTACCTGTCAAACCGGCCACCCTTCGGCCGGAGCGTTACTTCGAGTGGTTGGGCATTACGCCACCCGAGCCGCCAGCGCTCGACGTCCATGAGATCATCGGCGAGAAAGTGCGGGCGGCCGCCCAGCGCAGCCGGGTGCGCGACCTCTATGATCTCTACCAGTTCACCCGCGTGCGCTTCGACCGGGCTTTGGTGCGGCGTATCGCCGTACTGAAGTGTTGGGAGACACGTTACGCGTTCGATCCAGCGGCCTTCCTGGCTGGGTTGCCCCAGGCGCATTACGAATGGCCCGACCTGCGGCGGCTGATCCGGCGGGGAGCAGCCGTGAGCCCGGAAGAGATCCTCCGTGGCGTCCAGCAGGGCTACGCCTTTCTTGGGCAACTGACCGAGGAAGAGGGCCTGTTGGCCGGCGATCCCTACGGCCGGCAGCGACAGATCTACGCGCATCTGGTGGACGATCTCAGCCAGTTCTGACATCAGACTGACTTCACAACCGCTGTCCCATGTGCTGCTGACGCTCTGGCTGCTGCCAAGCGCGATCCAGGACCGGCGCACCCGCCCTGTCTCCAACTGGCTGACCGTGCCGCTATTCATCCTCGCCTGGCCGGTCGCGATCCTGACCGATCACCTGGCCCTGACCTTCGCGGTCTTCATCGGTGTCTACGTCGCCACGAAGCAGGAGCCGCGCGCCGGTGCGGCGGACGGCAAACTGATGGTCGGGCTGGCCGCCCTTGCGCCGCTGGCGCTGGGGATCGGCGCTTTGCTGGAGATGGTGGTCTTCGCCGCTCTGCGGTTGCGTGGCCGGCGCGATGCCGCGATCCCGGGAGCCCTGTGCCTCTATCTCGGCGCCATCGTCAGTGCGATCATGTCCGTCGTCATTGCTGCTTCCGTTCTATGTGGCGGACGGTAATCATGGCTGGAAGATCGCTGCCTATGGCCGCGACTTCGGCGATACCCGTGGACAACTGCCTGGCTGGCGACCGCCAGTATGGTTCAGGTACGCGCGGAAGCGCGCTTCTTTCACGACGCTGTCGAGTGCTTGCGATGGTAGCGTTGCGCCAGCCAGACGAGCAGCACCATCAGGGCCAGGACTTCAACGAAGCCCAACGCCGCCAGCACCGGCAGCGACAGCCCATCCTTGACCAGTGTCACCAACTGTCCCATCGGCTGGAGCAGCGGCCAGAGGATGAAGATGCTCTTGGTCAGGCGGAAGATCACGGCGTACATCACGCCAATGAGGAAGAGAAAACCGACCTCGCTCAGCGGCATCCCGTAGCCGATGTGGTAGGCGGCGTAGATGAGCGCGCCGAGCAGGATCGCCGGAATGATCCCAAACGCATCCTCCAACCGCAGCTGCACCCAGCCTCTCCAGAAGACGGCCTCGAAGAAACCGATCGCCAGCGACAATGCCACCAGCGGCAGGAATTCCGCCAGCGGCGGCAACGTCGCCTGGGACAGGGTCGGGATGAACTGCAGCGCCGCAAAGACTACCTGCAGGACCAAACTCAGGCCAAGCAGCCGCATGGTGATCCCCAGGTCGGAGACCGGTCGGCGTCGCACGCCGACCGTCCAATAGAGCGGTATGCCGAGGCCAAACACAGTCGCGGCCAACACGCCGTACAAGGCAAAGTAGGCCATGCCCCCGGCCACCGTGGAACCAACGATATGGGTCGCGATCCACAGCGACCCGGTCACCAGCAGCCAGGAGACGGCCACCGCGAGCAGATCGCGGTTGGGCCGCCACCTGACCGTAACGATTTGCTTCACCAGAGACGGGGACAAGACTCCAGCAGGCTGATTCATGATGCAGGCTCCGATGTGATAAAGTTGGGCATCTTCGTCCGGAAGCCTTAAGGTGAACCAGCCGGGCGAGGCATCCGGCAAGCTGCTCCGAAGTGCTGATCCACAGTACGCACCGAGCAAGCCGGGGTTGCGCGGGCTGTTTGCGAGCCACAGATGCCAGACTTGACAAAGTCGCCCGGTAGAAATATACTTTTTACTGATAACTATTCATGTCAATTAGTGATTGGACTAGCGTGGCAAGTCACGAGGATGTCATCCTGCGGCTGCTCGGGTTGCTCCCGCAGGTATTAACCCGGGTGGGCGTGCACCGGACGCCGACCGGGGCCGAGTTGGGCCTCACCAATCTGCAGATGGGTGTGCTGGGCGCCCTCCTGCACCGCGACGGCTGCACGATGAGTGAACTGGCGGAGAACCAGATGGTCGTGCGGTCCGGCGCCACCCGCATCGTCAATGACCTGGTGCGCGCCGGCCTGGTCGAGCGGCAAGCTGATGCGGCGGATCGGCGCGTCGTCCGCTTGCGGATCACGCCGCGCGGCCGCGAGGTGGTGGCGACCGTCCATCGCGAGGCGCCCCAGGTGCTCGGCATCATTCTGGCTCGCATGAGCGAGTCGGACCAGGAGGCGCTGTTGCGCGGACTGGAGAGCTTCGTCCGCGCCGTGCAGGCGTTGGATGAGCGGGCATGAGCCGTTCGGTCCACGCCGTGAGTGAGGCGGGTCGGCGCCAGCGGGTCACCTGCCGCGATTCCGGTATCCCCCTTCAAGATTCGGAGGCTACGATGGAACAGGACGCTTCAGCCAAGAGGCAAGTCGACGAAGATCAGGCCATGAAAAGCGCGATGGAGAAGATGGCGCCTTCCTACGACTCGTACATGCGAACGATGACCCTGGGGCGAGAGCGCGCCCTGCGCGAGCTGACGGTGAACCTGGCGGGGGTCAAACCCGGCGATTGCGTTCTCGAAGTCGGCTGCGGCACCGGCACGTTGACGCTGGCAGCCAAGCGCCGGGCGGGGCCAGCGGGCAAAGTGTACGGGATTGATATCATCCCCCAGATGATCGAGCTCAGCCAGCGGAAGGCGGCGCAAGCCAACCTGGACGTGACCTTTCAAGCGGGAGGCATTGACGACATCCCTTTTCCCGCGAGCCAGTTCGATGTCGTGCTGTGCAGTTTCATGATCTTTCACATGTCGGATGGGGTGAGACGCCAGGGGATCACCGAAATCTATCGCGTGCTCAAACCGGGTGGACGCTGGCTGGCGCTGGATCTGGCCCTGCCGGCCCAGCCGGTGCAGCGAGCGATCGCGCAGAGACTATTGGGCGGCATGTTGGAGCATGATCTGCGCGAACTGCTCCCGTTGATGACGGCCGCCGGTTTCGCAGATGTCGCAGTTGCTCCGGTGAAGTTTCGGATCCTGGGGCTGTCTGTGCTCGCTGCCGTATGTGGCAACGCCCGAAAGGATGGGACAGTATGAGCGCGATGGGGACGCCGGCCACGCGCGGTGTGAAGATCAGATGGGCGCGTTTCTATGACGTCGTCACGAACCTGCTGCTGTTGGGGCATGAACCGGTCCTGCGCGCCATGACCCTGGATCTGGCCGGAGTGCAGCCGGGGGAGCGCGTGCTGGAAGTGGGTTGCGGCACCGGCAGCCTGGCGCTCGCGGCCGCCCGCCGCGTCGCTGCAGACGGCGCCGCGTCCGGGACCGTCTGCGGCATCGACCCGGACCCGACCATGATCGGCGTCGCCCGCAAGAAGGCAGCGAAAGCGCGGCTCGATGTGGCCTTCGAAGTGGGGCTGATCGAAAAACTGCCGTATGGCGCGGCCGAATTCGACGTGGTGCTCAGCAGCTTGATGCTGCACCACCTGCCCACCGATTTGCAGACCCTCGGCCTGGCCGAGGTCCGGCGCGTGCTCAAGCCGGGGGGCCGCTTTCTGGCGGTGGACTTCGAGACGTCCGGGTCGCCCATGGCCCACAGCCTCATGAGCCACCTCGTGGGACACTATCGCGCGCACCAGGCCGGCCTTAGCCACCTGCAGCCCACGCTGGCCGCGGCCGGCTTCACGGAGGTTCGGACCGGGCCGACACGGATGCGCTTGCTGGCATACCTGGCCGGCCGGGCCGGCTGAGCGCGCGGCTCTACGCCTTGGCGACCTGCAGCCGGCACCAGGCGTAGAGCGCGTCGTAGACCTCGAACTGGTGCGCCAGGTTCTCGAGATCTTCCGGGAAGCGCAGACTGTAGCCGGATGCGATGGCTTCCAGCCCGGCGGCGACCGGATCGGACGCGAAATCGTTCGTGTCCGCGCCATGCACGATCTGCGCCAGCCGCAGCAGTCCCTTCTCCTTCAGCCCGTAGCGCTCCACGATCGTCTCGAACGAGCACTTGCCGTCGTGGTGGCCCAGGTCGACGCCGGGCGCGTCGAACGGGATCGCGCCCGTCTCCTGCACGACCTTCTCGATCTGGCTGACCGGGACGAACAGAAATTCAGCTTCGCTGTCGATGAACCGGCTGATCAGCCACGGACACGCCACGCGGTCCACGTGGACATGGGAACGAGTAACCCATTTCATAGCTGCCTCCCGATGGACATATTCCTGGTTGCTGGCAAGACTTAACTGCGAACGCTGAATGCCGCATACAGCGCCTCAAACAGAGCTCTGCTGTTTACCACCAGCTCCGCATCGGCCAGTCCCGCCGCGTGCCAGCCGCGCAGGACCACTTCCACGCCGGCCGTCTCAGGCCGCAGGTAGCGCCCGTCGCGCAAGTCGATCTCGTGCACGATCTCGGCCACGCTGCGCAGCGCCGGATCGTCCAGGTCGAAGGCCAGCAACAGCGTCTCGAACGTGCACAGGTTGCCATGATGCCCGAACTCCGCCCCTTCCTGGTCGAAGGTCACATCACCCGCCGCGGGCGACTCCCCGAAACGGATCACGGCCGCCGGGTCGATGAAACGGCGGATCAGCCAGGCGCAGGCCAGCCGGTCCACAAACGGCCGGGGCCGGGTAACCCAGCAGCGGCCCTGGTACAGCTCGCGCGGCACGGGCGCCACCGTGGGGGCCGCGTGCTCGGTTGGGCTGAGCCGGGCTGCGATGCGCGCGAGGCGCGCCGCCAGCGCCTGGCCGGCGGGGCTTCCGAAGTAGTCCACCTGGGTAATCTCGGCAAGCCGTCGCCGCAGGCGCGCCAGGGTCTCATTGAGCTTGGCTTGCTCTTGCGGCTCGGTCGTAGTCTGGCTGGCCTCTTCCAGCGCCGCCGCCTGCTCATCTACTTCAGCGTACTCCGCCGCCCGCGCGGCGCCGAACAGATCGGTGATCTGCGCGTCGCTCAGCCCGTCGAAGCGGCTTACGCGCACGATCAACGCGTCGCCGCCGGCCTGGCGCACCTCCTCCATCATCCACCCGAACGCTTCGGCCGCCTCATCGCTGGCGGGCAGCAGGTAGAGGCTGCCGGCCGGTGAGATCGCGCCCAATCGCCGGAGCTGCCGCCACAGGGTCACGCGCGTCGAAGAGCCGGACTTGGCCGGCAGCGAGTAGGAAAAGGCGATCCATTCCACGTCAGCCATGCTTGACAGTGTAATACATATTGCGTAGAATGCAAAATATATAACACAGTGAGGGGGGGTGCCGAGATGACGCTGCAACAGCTTGGTTTTGTCCCGCTGCCGGCCCACATCGGGCCGGGCGGTTTCGATCATGCGGCTGTACATCGCGCCACGGGGCGCCTGTATGTGGCCCACACCATCAACGACGCTTTAGACGTGATCGACTGCGCGCAGGATCGCTATCTACACTCGATCCCCGGCCTGACGGGTGTGGCCGGCGCGCTGGTGTCCGATGAGCGCAGCCTCATCTTCACCTCGAACCGGGGCGAGGACACGGTCGGTATCTTTGCGCCAGGCGATCCGGCAGGTCTCGGCCGGGTCAAAGTCGGGGTCCGGCCCAACGGGTTGGCCTATGACCCGGCGCGCAACCTGCTGTTGGCGGCCAACGTCGGCGATCCCGCCGTGCCCGGTTCGTTCACCGTATCTATCGTGGACGTGGCGCAGCGGACGCTGATTGCCAGCATCCCCGTGCCGGGACGTACCCGTTGGGCGGTGTTCGACGGCCAGGCTGAGGCCTTCTATGTGAACATCATGGAACCCGCGCAGATCGTCGTCATCGCGGCCGCTGATCCTACCCGCATCCAGCGCGCCTGGGATATCCCAGTTACAGGTCCTCATGGCCTCGATCTCGACGCCGCCTCCGGCCGCCTCTTCTGCGCCTGCGACGGTCGGGCTCTTCTGAGCCTGGACAGCCGTTCAGGTCGGATTCTCGACCGGCAGCCGCTCGCCGGCGTGCCCGACGTCATCTTCTTCAACCCTGCGCTGCAGCATCTCTATGTTGCGATCGGCGACCCGGGGCTGATACAGGTCTTCAGCACCGTGACCACGCGTCTGCTCGAGACGGTCGAAACGGAAAAGGGCGCACACACCCTCGGTTTCGACGCGGAGCGGAACAAGGTCTATGCGTTCCTACCGCAGAGTTGCCGCGCTGCGATCTACCTGGACAAGGGTTGAGGAAGGGGCCGCGCGAGCGGAAAATGCGCATGGCACGAGCGCGGAGTTCCATGCCTGACGAGGACGCTTCCGCCGCTTCGCCGGCGGAGATACTTGAGGTGAAGCGCGTGCACACCCTGACCCGCGACGGCTACTTGCTTTTCGCCACCCGCATCGCGCGGCTGTTTGCCTACGGGTTTCTCTCCGTCGTGCTCGTGCTCTATCTGAACCAGGTAGGCTTCAACACCGCGCAAATCGGCGTGCTGCTGACGCTGACCCTGATCGGCGACACGCTCATCTCGCTGTGGATCACGACGCAGGCCGATCGGATTGGCCGCAAGCGTATGCTGCTTGTCGGCGCCGGGCTGATGCTCCTGGCAGGGGTGGTCTTCGCGCTGACGCGCAACTACGTCTTCCTGGTGCTGGCGGCCACGGTTGGCGTGATCAGCCCCAGCGGTAACGAGGTCGGCCCATTCCTCGCCATCGAGCAGGCCTCCCTGGCTCAGATCGTCTCTGACCGGCGGCGCACGCAGCTCTTCGCCTGGTACAACCTGGTGGGCTCGTTCGCGACGGCAACGGGCGCGCTTATCGGCGGCGCCCTGGCGCAGCTCCTGCAGAACAACGGCGTCCAGCCGCTCAACAGCTACCGGGCCGTGGTCATCGGTTACGCGATCATGGGCGGGGTGTTGGCGGCGCTGTTCAGCCAACTGACGAGCGGCATCGAGGCGCCGGTGCGTCCGGATCACGCCTCGGTCCGCAGCCGCCTCGGCCTGCACCGCTCGCGCGGAGTGGTCTTCCGCCTCTCGGCGCTGTTTGCCCTGGACGCGTTTGCCGGCGGCCTGGTCGTCCAAAGCATCGTCGCCTTTTGGTTTCATACCCGCTTCGGGGTCCCACCGGGGGTGCTGGGGGCCATCTTCTTCGGGGCCAACGTGTTGGCCGGCATCTCGGCGCTGTTGGCCGCGCGCCTCGCCAAGAAGATCGGGCTGATCAACACGATGGTCTTCACCCACATCCCGTCCAACGTGCTCCTGATCCTCGTGCCGTTCATGCCCACGCTGCCGCTCGCGATCGCGCTCCTGCTGCTCCGGTTCAGCATCTCCCAGATGGACGTCCCGACCCGCCAGTCCTACACGATGGCCGTCGTCGATCCCGACGAGCGGTCGGCCGCGGCCGGCGTGACCGGCATCGCGCGCACCACCGGCGCGGCGCTCTCGCCGTCGCTCGCGGGCCCCCTGCTGGCGTCCGCTGGCTTGATGGGGCTGCCGTTCGTCCTATCCGGCACGCTCAAGATCGTCTACGATCTGCTGCTGTACCGCAACTTCCGTCGCATCAAGCCACCCGAGGAGCAGCGCTGATCCGTTGGAATGCTCGTCCCGCCGGTCGCGTGGACTTCTGCACCGAGGCGCCATCCGTTGCAGATCAGAAGATCACGTCAAAGGCATCTTTGAGCTCGCCCCAGGCCTTCGCCGTCTCGTCCGCGCTCCCCGCGCCCAGCAGACAATGCTCCACATGGTCCTCCAACACCGCCTGGCCGACCTTGTTGACGGCCGAGCGAACAGCCGCCAGTTGCATCAAGATCGCCGGGCAATCTTGTCCCTCGTCAACCATTGAACGGATCTTGCGCACGTGGCCTTCGATGCGCGCCAACCGGTTCATGATGGCTTGCCGTTCGCTGTGTGCATGTCTTTGCTCGGCCATATCCTTTGCTCCCAAGTCCCCGTTTCGGCTCCATTATACCTGTTTTGGCGACCGCCAGTTGATCAGGCGCGCCGAGTTCGCCACCACGGGCAGCGCCGACAACTCGTGCATGACCGCGCCGAAGACCGGACCGATCACGCCGAACCCACTGAGCAGCACCGAGAACATGTTCCAGGACATCGAGAAGACGACGTTTGCCTTGATCACTCCGAGGCTGCTGCGCGACAACTCAATCAGGGTCGGCACTCGGTCGAGCTGGTCGGCCAGCAGCACAATGTCGGCCGTCTCCGCGGCGACGGCCGTCCCGCCGCCGCCCATCGCGATGCCGACGTCCGCGGCCGCCAACGCCGGCGCGTCGTTGACGCCGTCGCCGACGAAGGCAACTCGCAAGCCCTGCGCCTGGTACTCCCGAATCAGATCCAGCTTAGCCTCGGGCAGCGCATCGGCGTACACCCGGTCCACGCCGAGCGTCGCGGCGACACCCTCCGCAACCCGCGCGTTGTCGCCGCTGATCAGCACCGTCTCCCGTACGCCCAGTGCCTTCAGCCTGGCGACGGCGGCGGCCGATTCGGGCCGGATCGTGTCCGCGACCACCAGCAGGCCGGCCACCGCGCTGTCCACTGCCACGGGGATGACCTTTTGGCCCTGGCTGGCGTATAGCTCGGCGCGCTGCACGGCCGCCGGCTGGAGCTGGACGTTGACCCTGGCCAGCATGCCGTCCCCGATGACGACCTGCCGCCCACCAATCCGGGCAGCCACCCCATGACCGGGCGTCGTCTCGAAGTCGTCGGGCAGTTGTGTCTCGATGCCCTGGGCGTGCGCGGCCGCGACGATGGCGCGCGCCAGTGGATGCTCGCTGGGCCGCTCCGCCGAGGCGGCCAGGCGCAGCAGCTCCCTGGGGCCCGTGCCATCGAGGCAGATCGTTTCGGTCACGCGCGGCTCGCCCAGGGTCAGCGTGCCCGTCTTGTCGAACGCCACGATGTCGACGCGGCCGATCTGCTCCATGGCGGTCCCATTCTTGACCAGGATGCCGCGCTTGGCCGCGTTCCCGATAGCCGCTACGAGCGCGGTGGGCGTCGCGAGAACAAGGGCGCAGGGGCAGATGACAATGAGGACGGTGATTGAACGCACGATGTCCCGCGTGAGGAAGTACGTGAGCACTGCGATCGAGAGTGCGATCGGGATCAGGTACTGCGCGTACTTGTTCGCGACGCGCTGGACCGGTGCCTGGGTGGCGCGCGCCTCGCGCACCAGCCGGATCATGTTGCCGAGCGTGGTCTCCGCGCCGACCTTGGTGACCTGGACCTCAAGGGCTCCACCTGAACACAAGGTGCCGGCATAGACCAGGTCTCCCGGGAGCTTGTCGAGCGGCAGCGACTCGCCGGTGATGGCCGCCTGATCTACGGCCGCGTGCCCGCGCACGACTTGGCCGTCGGCCGGGATGCGACCTCCCGGCCGCACCAGCGCCACGTCACCTGGCCGTACCCCTGCGATCTGCGTGATGACCTCGCGGCCATCCCGGAGCAGCGTCACGTTATCCGGCGTCAGGCTGGAGAGCTCCTTCAGCGCGTTGTCGGCCCGCGCCATCGTGAAGTTCTCCAGCATCTCGCCGACGAGCATCATGAACGCGACGAGCGCGGCCGCGCTGTACTCGCCGATGAGGATCGCCGCGATCATGGCGATGCTGACCATCACCCCCGCGGTCAGGTCGAAGCGCGTGAAGACGTTGACGGCTGCCAGCTTGAAGATGGGAAATCCGCCCACCAGCGCGGAAGCCAGGCAAAACCACTTGCTGAGCTGCGGATAGCCAGCCAGTTGGACGGCGAAGCCGATGAGCAGCAGCAGCGCATTCGCTGTCGTGATCAGCGTGCCGGTGGAGAGAAAGAAGCCGCGATATCGCTGGAAGAAGCCCGGTGGAGTCACCCCACAGCCCTTGCAGAACCGTGCCTCGTTAGCCAGAGTCTCAGATGCACCAGTCAAATGCCACCTCCGAACATGACCGATTGTTGTTTATCCCTTGCGGGGGATATCATCGCCGGGATAGGGTGTTCGCTCAGAACTGCCGCCAGATCTGCGACAACTACTCCTACTGCGGTCTTGCAGGGTTCAAACGACCCTCTTATCGTGCGGCGCAGAGCTCGTTCGCACAGAATTCTCCATATCCCCCCAGGGGGATAATACTAGGGATAGCCTAGTCTGTCAAAACTCGAGCTCAGGTGCAGAGATCGAGAGAATCAATGTCAACACATTGGCCCAAGTGTCCGCCCAAAGCCATACCGCACCATTGTCCAAAGATCAGCCTATGACCGCCCTTCCTCGATTCCTCGAGCATTTGCGGGAACTGGATCATTGACTCGGCGCAGGCATTCGGCATGGCCGCCGGTATGTCAGTCGCTCACGGTGTGTTCAATCTGAACAGTAGTGAGGATCTCTGGGGCCTCTTGAGAATCACGAGAATCTATACAATGTGCGCACAACCGGTATGATACGAAGCTAGTGTTGACAATACGAGTTATCTCAGATATACTCACACCGTGGCGCCAGGTGTGCGCCGACTAGGGGAGCCTTTGGGCGCCCCTTTTTTGTTTTCCAGCCCAAAACACTCACGCATCGGAGGCGCACATGAAGGAATTCCTGCTCGACAATCGAGCCGACATGGTTGAAAGGGGGCTCATCATGGCAGCCATCGTCGTCGCGGCCGTCTTCCTCTGGGTCAGCATCGGCCAGAAGCTGGCGGTCAAGCTCGGTATCGTGGACGCGTCCATCGGAGGCTGACATGCGCAGGTGGCTGGCCGGCCGCCGCTTCCTGACCGGCAGGTCAGGCGACATGGTGGAAGGCGCGCTCACCTTTCCGCTGATGGCCCTGGTGACGCTGGCGCTGGTCAACCTGGCGTTGGCCGGGTTCTCGGCCACGACGGCTAACCACGCGGCCGGCTACGGCGCGCGCGCCGGGTCGGTTGCCCAGGCGGACCCTGCCGGCTGGCCGGGCGTTGGAGGCGGCGCAGCAGGCGCTGCAGAGCGGGATCGGCGACTACGCCGTCCGCGTGGCGGCCGACACCTATCCCGGCGGCGTCGTGCGCGTCGAGGTGGACTGGGCAGTGCCTAACTTCTACGGCAGCCTGATGCCGCTCTTCGGCGCGTCCAGCGGTCCGCTCAAGGGCACGGCCGTCAGCGCCTTCCGCAAGGAGGGATGGTGATGCAGGTTGCAGGTTGGAAGGTTGAAAGGTTGAAGGTTGCCCTTTGCCGAACCTTGAACCTGCAACCTGGCAACCTTCAACGGTTTTTGTCCGGTCGCCGCGGCGACATGGTCTGGAACGCGCTGGTCATCGTGACGGTGCTGCTGCCGCTGGCCGGCCTGGCGATCGACGTGCCGCGCTACTTCGCGCTGCGCAGCCGATTGCAGATCGCGGCGGACGCGGGCGCCGAAGCGGCGGCGCGCGCCGTAGACATCCGGCACTACATCAACACAGGCGAGACCCGCCTGGAGCCGGATCGCTACGCCGGAGAAGCGGCCTGGGCCTTCGATACCGCGGTGACTGGCCTGCGGGCGCGCGGCTACACGGCCAACCTGGATGGCATTGACCTCGACGAGGGGGCCGACGCGGTCACGACGCGTGCGAGCGGCACGATCCGGCTGCGCTTTGCGTACAACCTGATCCCGCCCGTCACGGTGCGGGTGACCGCCACGAGCTGGTATCGCATGATCCGGCGGTGACATGGAAATCAGCCTCAACCTGCGTCAGCTCATCCTGGGCGCCGCGGCAGTCAGCCTGGTCATCCTGCTGGCGCTCATCGGCCATGCAGTGACGCCGGTTGCCGAGGGCAGCCCGCTGGTGCTGACGCCGGAGCGCTGGGAGGCCGCGGCGCTGGCCCGCAGGGCAGGCGCCGAGATCGTGCGCCTGGAAGCGGACGGCCGCGCCCTGGCGGCCCTGGCGGCCGCGGAGCCGCCCGACGCGGTGCAGGCCATGCTGCTGGCGCAGCGGATCTATGCAGGCCAGCGGAGCGGCACGGCCGCCACAGCGACCGCGCGCGCGGCGTTGGTGGATGCGGCGGCCGCCGTAGCCCGTTATGCCGGCGGCGGGCTGGCCCGGCAGGCGGCGATCGAGGCGGTCAACGCAGCCCTGGAGCGGATCCGGACGCTGCGCGGCCAGGCGGTGAGCCGCATTCCTACCGACGAGCAGGGTCGCCATGTCGCTTTCCTCCCCCTGGCCAGCGTCGGCTTTGCCGGCCGAGAACCTGACGGCCTTCGAGCGCGCCGCGAGGCAGATTGCTGAGGAGGAGCGCCGGCTACGCCTGAGCGCCGAGAGCCAACTGCACGAGTACGTGCGCCTGACGGTCGAGTTCGCCGCGCTGTTCCTGGCGGACGAGCTGGATCGGCGCACGCGGGCGGATCCGCTGTTTGTCAGCCGCGCTACGCCGGAGGTCTGGCGGAGTCTTTTGCATGGGGTGAAGCTCGGCAGACCATCCCGCGTTGATAGCGCCCAGGATGGCCAGGCGTCCGGGAACGGCAGTGGCTGGATGACCGGGACGCCGCCGGCCGAGGCCAGTGACCGCTGGCGTGCCGAAGCGGAGCGCCTGCAAAGCGAAGTGAGTCGCCTGCAAGCCGAGAACCGGCTCCTGCGGGCGCTGGTCAGGCCGCCCAAGGAGACGCCGGCTGAGGGGCCAGCTGGGAGCGCGGCGCCCGGTGCTGTTGCAGCGCCGCCGACGGATCGGCCGGGGCCCGCGGAAAGCGGACCGATTTCGGGGGGCACTGACCGACCCGCTACCGAGGCGCCAGCGCCAGAGACTGCGAAGACAAACACTCATGATGCCGCCAGCGTGCAGGCATTGGGCTTGGCCGACGTGAAGCTGCCGGCGCTACCGGCGGTGGCGCCGGGCCGGTTCGCCGATCAGCTCCAGACCTGGCCGCGCCAGGCGTTGGCGCTGGCCGCGCTGGGGTGCACCGGCTGGTCCACACTTGCACCTGCACACACCGCAGGTGCAGTGCAGGTGTGCGCCTGGCGATCGCCGACCTGATGAGCGCGAACCTGACGACCGTCAAGGCGGACGCCGGGTCGCTGCGCCGGGCATTTCAAGTGCTGGCGCGGCGGCAGTTCTGGATCGAGCAGAAGGTCACGGTAGCGGGCGTGCACAAGCCCGACCTGGCCGAGGCGGACGATACGACCCTGATCCTGGTGCGGCTGGCGCCGCTCGGCCTCGAGGTGTTGCGGGCCTGCGGGATCGCGGCCGTGCCGTCGGAGTGGGATCGTTGCTGGCCTCCCACGGCGGCCCTATGCAGACGGCCCACGCCGGTTTGGTCTGTACGTTCACGTATCACGCCCGGCTGCGGGGCTGGGCCACCGCAGTGTGCCCGCCGGCAACAGGGCCTTCGCAGTCGGATGTGCTGTTGCGCCGCGAGGGCGCAGAGCTTCTCGTGGAAGTCGAAGGGGAAAGCGGCGACGCCGAACGCCGGATGATCAAATGGCAACGCCAGATCGAGCGCCAGGGCCGGGTTGCCCTGGCTGCCGTGACGGCCGAGATGCGCCAGCGGCTCACAGCCGAAGCCCAGGCCGCCGGCGCGGAGCACGGCCTGGCCGCCGACCTCCAGACGCTGTTCGACACGCAGAAAGCCCGCGGCCCGCTGTGGGCTGTGGAGTGGTAAGGCAGGTGTCAGGAGGCAGGAATCAGGAGTCAGGAGACTCTCTGACTACTGACGCCTGATCCCTGACCCCTGGACATGGAGGTGACATGCTCAACGAGATCCACGTCGAAGGCGTGATCGCGGCGCGTTGGCGCTACGGCGACGCGGAGTTTCTGCGCATCGCCGTGTACAGCGATCCGGGTCGCGGAGGCCGGCGCGGCGATGGCAGCGGCCGTGACCTGCCCGACTGCGTGACTCTGCGCTGCCGATCGGCTACACGCTGTTGGCTGAGGCCGCCGATCCTGCCGACCTGGGCTTTACGCCGACCTACTTCGCGCAGCTGCGGGCGATTGATCGTCCGGCCGCCGAGGGGTTCCGCAAGCTCCTGGAAGGCATGGGAATTCGGATCGGAGGCCGGCCATGAACGCCACGCTCGACATCCGCGCGATCCTGGACGCTACCGCCAACCAGATCCTGGCGGTGGTCGCGCCCGACACGGCCCGCCTGGTGCGGGCGTATGTCTCACTGGACGAGGAGGCCGACACGGCTGCCACCGATGGAGTCAGGATCTGGGTGCCGCCGACCTTCGAGGGCGTGGACGTGGCGCACGACACGCCGGTCGCGGTGGGCTTGCTGGTGCATGAGCTGGGCCACTTCCTGCAGCCGCTCAAGGCGCTGGAAGAGGTCGAGCAGCAGACCGCCGCGCCGCACTGGCTGGGCAACATCGTGGCCGACGTGCAGCTCGAAGCCATGATGGCGGGGCTCTTCCCGCCCCTGGCCGACACGCTGGTCGCGGTGCGGACGGCCGTCAAGGCAGCGCGTCTGGCCGAGTACACGGCGGCGATCCTGCAAGGCCGCAACCTGGCCGACGTCGCCTGCTCCGTAGCGCTGGCCGGGCGCTTCTGCCGGCCTGCGACGCCGTTCGACGACAGCGGCGAGTCCGGCAGCCCGCTCTGGGGCACGCTCAACCGGCACGGCGACCCGGCCTTGACCATACGCATGACCGCCTTCGCCTGGCGGCTGAGCGAGGCACAAAGCCTGGCGCCGAACGATCTGCCCGACCACGTGCGGCAGATCATGGTCGAGTTCCCCGAGCTGCGCCAGGCGCCGGCGCGCCACGCCATCCCCGGCGGCGGGCTGACCGTCGTCGGTCCGGCAGGTCGCGCGGCGCAAATCGAAGCGGCCGCCAACACGGGCGCACACCCGCCGGCGACGCCAGAACCGGTCGTCGTCGTGCGCGTCGGTCGCAGCCGACCCCGTCTGGAGGCTCAACAGGCCGCTCGCGGGTTACGCATGCACTTCCAGGTGGCCCGCAGCGCGACCGAGATCGTCGCGCCGGACCGGCTCGACCGCCGGGCCGCGGCGCTGGGTGAGCTCGTCCCGCTGCGCACACCTGCACTTGCGCCGAAGCGCAGCGCAGGTGCAAGTGTGGCGCTGCCGGGCAAGGAACGGCCCCGGCCCAAAGTGGCAATCTGCCTCGACAAGTCTGGCTCGATGAAGGGCGCCAAGTTCGTCCTGGCGCAGACCGCGGCGCAGGCCGTGGCCCTGGCGGTCCAGGAGGCGAACGGCGAGGTCGTGGGACTGCTGTTCGACGACAGCGCCCAGGTCGCCGACACCGGCGACGCCGCGCTGCTCTTCAGCGAGCCCGACGGCCTCAGCTACGGCGGCACCGCGTTCGAGTTCCTGGCCGACGCCTGGCGGCGCTGGCCGGCACACGTCATCTTGCTTGTCACCGACGGCGACGGCTCCACACTTGCACCTGCACACACCGGCAGGTGCAGTGCAGGTGTCCCGCTGGCGCTGCCCGGTGACAAAGCACGCACATCCGCGATTCTGATCCCGCCCGACTGCGATCCCGGCGCCATGAGCCAGATCGCCGCCCGGGTGGTGACGCTCGGCGACCTGCGCGGCCTCGCCGATGTCATGGCTTTGCTCACGCCGCGCACCAGTTGAGGGTCACCCGCCCTCAGAACCATGAGGCCCAACCACACCCGGTTGGGCCTTTTTGCATTGGTAGATAGCTCAAAGAAGAGGGAAGCTGCCGTGTCTCAAGTGCTGCCCACGACGCGGTAACCGTGGCGCAGCCGCGTCTTGAGGCTCGCCCGGATCAGCGGCCAGGCGGCTTCGAGGGAGGCGAACGGCGTGATGCACGTGCGCTGCCACGCGCCCTTCCGGCCGTAGCAGCGGATTACGGCGTGATCGTCCAGCAGGGTCGGCTCCCAGGCGATGCGGTAGTAGCGCCGCGCGTTGGCTGCGGGGTCGATGCGCACCAACTCAACGGCGGTGAAGTCAGCAGGTGGTCTCTCCCAGTCTGGCATGGTGTCGTTGTCCACAATAAAGACATGCCCGACGGGTATGTCGGGCATGGTGGGGCGATGGTCAGTCGCCCGGTGACGGCGGGTATGCGCGTCACACCTGGGTCGCCGGATCGGGTGTGGCCAGGTCGGCCGCGGGCTGGATGATGCCCGCCGCGACCAGTCGCTCCCGGTAGCCGGCAAGTACGGGCCGCCGTCTTGTCGTCCTCGGCGAGTTCACGACCGGTGCCTGGTCCGGCGCCGATCCTGCTGCCTGGCCGGTCCGACGCTGCGAGCGACGTTCGGCTCGCCGGCGTTCCTCGCGCTGGTGTGCGGCGAAGCGCAGGACAGCGATCACGCCGATCACGAGTAGCCACGCGATCCACGCGTACACGATGGGGCTGCTGAACATGATCTGCCTCCAGAGGGGGGATGAGTTGTGACCCGAGAGCAGATCACCTGCCGCCATCGCAGCAGATGACCCAATCTCGGATCGCAACTAACCCGCTTCATCTGTTCGAGGTCATGTAAGTCATGACGTCGGAGCAGCGAAGGCAGTTCGGACCAGCGTTCTCATCGGGCCACGAAAAGCGAGAGACTCCAGCGACCGGCCCATACTGTATAGCCAGCGGGAGCTATTGTCAAGCCAGTATCAAGAGTGCCGACATGGACATGATCTGTCACTTGGGATATAATGGCACTACATCCCCTTGAGATCTCAGTCCCAACGAGAGATGTTCTGGGCCTTTGGCCGCAACCGGGAGGACTGCCATGTCACATTTCACCTGTATCAAAACGCAAATGGTCGAAAAGGAACATCTCCTTCGAGCTCTGCAAGAGTTGGGCTTCTCCTACCAGGAAGGGACCGTCGAGATCCGTGGCTACGGCGGGCAACGCACACAGGTGGAAATCAAGGTGCCCACGCAGAACCCCGGCTACGATATCGGTTTCCGCAAGGCGGGCGATACTTACGAACTTGTCGCCGATTGGTGGGGAGTTCGCGGCATCAATCGGGACCAGTTCCTGCAACAGTTGACCCAGCGTTATGCCTACCACGCCGCGCGGGCAAAACTGGAGGAGCAAGGCTTTTCGCTAGTCAGCGAGGAGGTGCAAGCAGGGGACAGGATTCATCTGTTGCTGAGACGGATGGCCTGAGACCGCGCGTCGGCGAAGAAGCGAAGGAGGCAATGATGGAACTGCAGGAGATTGACGTCTTCATCGAAAAGGACGGTCAGGTGCGCATTGAGGTGCGGGGCGTCAAAGGGATGGCCTGCCTGGACCTGACGAAGGGCCTGGAAGCCGCGCTCGGCGGGCAGGTAGAGTCCCGAGAGATGACCCCGGAAGCCTACGAGACAGCGCCAGAGCAGGTGCAGGAGCAGGTGTGGCAGAGGGGTGGGTAGGTGATGGGGCGGTGACGAAACTGCGACTTCACGCGTTTCTGCCTTTCAGTCGCGCCAACGGGCCGGGCGTGCGGGCGGTGATCTGGGTGCAGGGCTGCTCGCTTGGCTGTCCCGGCTGTTTCAACCCGGAAACGCATCCGTTCACGGGTGGGGAACTCGTGTCGGTGGGCGACCTCTTTGAGCGCATCGCCGCGCTGAAGAAGGCCGTCGAAGGCATCACGATCAGCGGGGGCGAGCCGTTCCAGCAGCGCCGGCCGCTGCTCGCCCTGCTGTGGCGGGTGCGGCAGGAGACGACCCTTTCTGTCGTGCTCTTCACTGGCTATACCTGGGACGAAGTGCAGCGGATGCCTGATGCAGACGCGCTGTTGGCGTGCATTGACGTGCTCATCGCCGGGCGTTACGACCAGACCCGGCGCCTGGCCCGTGATCTGCGTGGCTCGGCGAACAAGACGGTGCATTTTCTGACGAACCGCTACACGATGGAAGACTTGCAAGCGGTGCCCTACGCCGAAGTTATTATCACAGCGGAAGGCAATGTAGTGATGAGTGGGATAGAAGTGGTGAGATGGTAAATGGGGGAACTCCTCCCACTCCCCCACTCAGGGGGTGAGTAAAGATGGATGCCAGGCAATTGAAGGAGTGCCAGAAGAGGCTTTACAGTGAAGCGCCGCTGATCGGCGGCTGGCTGCGGCGCAGAGCCGCGGAGGCGTTGGCGCGGGCGGCGGAGAGCGGGGAGGCGGAGGCCGCCCAGGCGTTGGCAAAGGCGCTGACCAGGGAGCCCGACCGGCACGTTCAATCTATTGCCACACACGCGCTGGCGAATCTGACGCACCCCGCCGCGATGGAGGCGGTCTGTGACGTGCTGGTGCGTGCTGATTGCGCTGCGCTGCGGGAGGTCGCTGTCGCCGCGGGCTACGCGCCGCGGGAGGTGGGACAGCAGGCGCTGTTCTACTTCTTGACGGAGCAATGGGAGAAGTATGAAAACCTGGACTTCGATGGACGCCTGCTGGGGGCGGCGTATGAAACGGCAGATGAGGGGCTGCGGCGGCGGCTGGCGGAGAAGGCGCGGGCGGTGGGGCGGGTGGGTTGGGTGGAGGCAGTGTCTGGAGGCCGGCGGGAGGTGCGGCTCGGGGAGATGACCGACGCGGAGTGGGAGGCAGCGTTGGAGGTGCTGGCGGAGGGAGCGCGGTGGGGGGAGATGTGGCGGCTGGCGCAGGCGGCGCCGCCGGTGTGGGGGGCGCGGCTGTTGCGACGGATGCGCGGCAGAGGGACGGTGCAGGGGTGGGAACGGGAGAGCTACGATGGGTTGGTGTGGATGGCGGAGGGGCTGGATGGAGAGGCGCCAGGTCTGGGTGAGCGGGTGGAGCATCGGGCGACGCTGGCAGGGCATACCTCTATTGTCTTGTGTCTTGCCTTCAGCCCAGACGGGCGGGTGCTGGCGAGCGGGGGTTGGGATAACACGGTACGGCTGTGGGGGATGCCGGAGGGGGAGCCATTGAAGTCGCTGGAGGGGCACACCGACCATGTCACGTGTCTTGCCTTCAGCCCGGACGGGCGGGTGCTGGCCAGCAGGAGTGATGATATCACGGTGCGGTTGTGGGGGATACCGGAGGGGAAGCCACTGAAGCTGAAGAGGCTGGGGGAGCACGACATATACTCTGTCGAGGGTCTTGTCTTCAGCCCGGATGGGCGACTGCTGGTGATCGAGCGTCGTTTTGGGCAAGGTATGGTGTGGCTGTGGGAGATGGAGATGCCGGAGGTGGAGCCGCTGAAGAAGCTGGAGAGGTACACCGACCTTGTCACGTGTCTTGCCTTCAGCCCGGACGGGCGGGTGCTGGCGGGTGGGAAGAACTTTGATGGCGATGGCACGGTGCGGCTGTGGAGGCTGCCAGCGGGGGAGCCGCTGAAGAAGAAGCTGAAGGGGCACACCCGTGGGGTCAACTGTCTTGCCTTCAGCCCGGACGAGCGGGTGCTGGCCAGTGGAAGTGATGATAGAACGGTGCGGCTGTGGGGACTGCCGGCGGGGGAGCCGCTGAAGGAGCTGAGAGGGCACACCGATGCGGTCATGTGTCTTGCCTTCAGCCCGGATGGGCGGGTGCTGGCCAGCGGGAGTAAGGATAGAATGGTGCGGTTGTGGGGGATGCCGACGGGTGAGCCGCTGAGGACGCTGGAGGGGCACACCTCTTGGGTCCACTGTCTTGCCTTCAGCCCGGACGGGCGGGTGCTGGCGAGCGGGAGTACAGATCACACGGTACAGCTGTGGGGGTCGGAGCTGGTCCGCCTGAGCCGGTTGCCCGTGCAGCAAATGACGCTGCAAGACCTGGCGTGGGTTCAGGAGCGGCTGAAGGATGGGAATCTGTCGGCGGGGGAGCGTCGGTGGCTGGAGTTCATCGCCGCCCTGCGGCGCTGGCGCGGGCGGTTCGATATTGAACTGGAAATGGCCCCGCGGCGCATTCAGGCCGGCGAGTTCGACATCGAGATCGAAGGGCAGTGAGGTGACGCCGATGAACTTCGAGAGTGAACTGGACATCTACCTGCGGGCGCGCTTTACCCTGATGGTGCTGGTGACGCCGGAGGAGGAGCGGGCGCTGCAAACGGTGAAGGCGGTTTGCGAACGGGGCAAACGGCCGTGCTTGACCTGGGACATGGCCGATGGTTTTCAAACCTTGGCGTCCGTACGAGGCTCCTTGCCGGCCGCACGCGATCCGAAGACCGCGTTGGAACAGGTGGAGAAGGTGGAAGGCGACGTGCTCTTCGTGCTCAAAGACTTCCACGAGTGGTGGAGCAATCCCGAAATCAAGCGCAAACTGCGCAGCATTGCCCAGCGGCTCAAGTTCACGAAGAAATCCATCCTGGTCACGACTCCGTCCGGCAAGGTACCCGAGGAGTTGAAGGACGAAGCGGTCGTGGTCGAGTTCCGGCCGCCCAACGCCGCCGAGTTGGAAGCGGTGCTGAATCGGCTCACGCAGACGCCAGGAGTGAAGGTGAACCTGACGAAGTTGGGACAGGAGAAACTCGTCCAGGCGGCGCTGGGGCTGACCGCGTCACAGGCGCAACGGGTGTACGCCAAAGCGATTGTCTCTGACGGGGTGTTGGACGATCGCGCCATTGACCTGGTAACAGAGGAAAAGAAGCAGATCATCCGCGAGAGTGAGGCGCTGGAGTTCTATGCGGTGACGGAGACGGCCGACGACGTGGGCGGCTTGGGGGTGCTCAAGGAGTGGCTGCGGCTGCGTGAGCGGGCCTTTACGCAACAGGCGCGCGACTACGGGCTGCCCGCGCCGAAGGGGATCGCGCTCATCGGGATTCCAGGCACCGGCAAGAGCCTGACCGCGAAGATGATCGGCGGCCTGTGGCGGCTGCCGCTGCTGCGGCTGGACGTGGGCGCGCTGTTCGGCAGCCTGGTCGGCGAGTCAGAGGAGCGGACGCGGCGGGCATTGCAGCTGGCGGAGACGGTCGCGCCCTGCATCGTCTGGATTGACGAGATGGAAAAGGCGCTGGCGCACGGCGGGTTGGATAGCGGCACCAGCACGCGGGTATTCGGCGCCATCTTAACCTGGATGCAGGAGAAGACCGCCCCTGTGTTTGTCGTAGCGGCAGCCAACGACATCAGCGCCCTGCCGCCGGAACTGTTGCGCAAGGGACGCTTTGATGAGATCTTCTTCCTTGACCTGCCGGCTCTTGAGGAGCGCAAGGAGATCTTTGCCGTCCACTTGCGCAAGCGCCACCGTCTGCCGCAGGATTTCGACCTGGCGCGGCTGGCGCAAGAGTCGGAAGGCTACGTCGGCGCGGAGATCGAGCAAGCTATCATTGACGCCATGTACGTCGGCTTCAACGCGGGGCGGGAGTTCACCAGCGATGACGTCTCCGCGGCCCTCAAGCGCCAGGTACCGCTGTCCGTGTCGCAGCGCGAGACGATTGGAGCCCTGCGCAACTGGCTGCGGGAAGGGCGGGCGCAGTCGGCGTCGTTCCAGGAAATCCACGAAGCCGAGCAGCGGTTCGTGCCATTGCAGATTGAGATGAGGTAGAGAGGCGGTTAGGTGGCGAAGAGGAGAATGGGTGAGAGCATATCCGTAAACTTAAGTCAGAACAGTGGGTTGGTTACGGCGTCCCATTGAGGTGACAGCTTGCACTAACTGGCGAAGCAAGTTCAGTAACGCCCCCTCAGTCCGGCGCAGCAGACTGGACAGGTGGGTCCAGAAGAAGGCTTTGACCAACTCACAACTCTTCTTGAAACTAAAGGCTTCCAGCGCTTGCCCGTCCTGCACGGCCGCCAGTACGATCACGATTTGCGTGAGCAGGTAGAGGATGAGAGCCGAGTACACTTCGACCAAGATACCGTTTTCGTTCCGGGAGAAGAGGGCCTCCACGTGCAAAGAGTGTTTCAGGTGGTTGAAGAACAACTCCACCAGCCACCGCTGCCGATACAGGTCGAAGATCAGGTACGGCGTGAAAGCGGGATCAACGATATTCGTGACCCAGAACCGCCAGGTGCCTTCATGCACCAACCCGACCAGACGCAGGACCGGCAAGCGGGGGTGCTTGGCCTTGGAGAGCTGCACTTGTACATCCAACTCAGTCTGCTCCCCCAACAAGGGCAGGACCTCGGACAGCCGTTTGCCGATCAGATCAGCCCAGGCTGGTTGGGTCACGGCGACAATCAGGGGGTCGCAGTTGGCCTTCAGGCGGGAGACGAAGAAGCTGCCGACGGTGCAGATGCGCTCGAACAGGCGAAACGCCCAGTAGCCCAGATCGAACAGGTACAACACACCCGCGGCGTTGGTGACCCCGGTGTAGCGACTGTCGTGCCGCTTGCCAGCCGAGACTTCAATCTCTTGGGGGGCGAGGTTCTTGACGGAAAACTTGGTGTTCAGTTTGAGGGCGGCCTGCTCCTTATGTACACTGGCAAAGAGCTTTTTCAACGCGGTATGAACCCGCGCCACGCTGCCGTCAATGGCATAGGCCTCCTGAAAGTGCGCCAGGAGCCGCCGTTCCGAGTTGGGAAGCAACCGCCGATAGCGCTCCAGTAAGGCCGCAAAGACCGCGTGAAAGAAGCGCCAGTTGGTGGCTTTCAGTTTCTTGCTCACGGCCATTTTGCTCAGTTCGATCGCCGCCTCGGTGGCGAACAGGTTGGTCAACGCCGCGACGAAAAAGGCTACCAACTGGAACAGGCAGCTCCGCACGCCCGGTTGACTGGCCGAGAGAACCATCAGCCAGAAGAAGACCCGCACCGGTAACCGGCGTTCCCGTTGGTCAACCACGTCGAACTCGGCTGCTAAGCGTTTCAGCTCATCATCGGACAGAACCTGGGCGAAGGTCTGATAGTGTTCTTTGAGTTGTTCTTCCATGGGTTATCCTCCATAACTCGATCGTGTGCCTACCAGTATACCCTGTAACCCGTGGAAATCTTAAGTTTACGGATATGTCAGCCTGCAGCTTGGGCCTGGCGCACAGCGGCGCCCTGCGCCTCGACGAGAACCTCACCTGCGGCGAGGCCTTCGCCAGGGTTCAGAATCATGATGTCACCTGCGGGGCCGACCGCCGACTTGCCACCAGGTCGCATCATGGCGAACAAGGCGGCGAATTGCGCCCGCGGCTCCACAGCCACCACGGGGCCGTGCTCCACGTCCAGGTATACGGCGGCCAGCAGCGTCTGCAGGATCTGTCTGCGCTCCGGCGGCGTCGCGGCATCCCATAGCTTGCTGAAGTCGCGTAGCAGCGCGGCCGCGCGTTCCAGATCGGGCATGGCGGGCGGCAAGAGGGCGGCGAGCTGGTTGCGCAGCCGGTCGCGCTCGGCCACGTACTCGCGTTCGGCCAGGTCGCCCAGCAGGAAGAGCCGTTTCAGGCGCTCCAGGAGGGCGTTGATACGCGCCTGTTCCGCCTCCACGTCACCGACCGCCTTCACGCGCGCCTTCACCAGCACGAGGATCTGGGCGCGCCAGTCGGCCGGCAACACCAGGCGGCCCAGGAAGCGGCCCAACGCCGCTTCGGCCACGTCCGCGCGCACCATGCGCTGATCACACGTGCGGCCCTGCTCCCGGGCGATGTCGCGATAGTAGCTCTTGCCGCCGACGAAGGCCCCGCGCAGCCGGCCGCCGCAGCGGGCGCAGCAAGCAATGCCGGTCAGCGGGTAGTCGCGGCTGCCCTGGCGGGCCGTCGTGCCGGCCTTGTGCTGGCCGCGGCGCCGGCGCACCTCCTCGCAGCGCGCGAACAGCTCCTCCGCGATGATCGAATCCTGGCGCGCGGGGAACCATTGGTCACGGTAGCGGGCCTCGCCGAGATAGAAGCGGCTCTGCAAAGTCTCCCGAATCGTATCCTTGCTGAAAAGCGGCAACGCGCGGGCGCCGCGGCCACGAGGGCGATAGCCGGCCTCATTCAGCATTTGAGCGATATCGGTGTCGGAGTACATGCCCGTCGCATACTGCTCGAAAGCGAGCCGCACGCCTTTCGTCTCGTGCGAATCGGGATAGGGCACGCCATCGCCGCCATCTTTGAGATAGGTCACCTGGTAGCCGAAAGGCACCTGGCCGTTCCACAGGCCGTGTGATTTGGTGCGGGTCGCTTTGCCCACCGCCACATTCTCGGCCAGCGCGTCGGAGTAGTACTGGTTGAAGGTCGAGATCATGCCGAGATAGGCTTTGCCGGCTGCGGTGGTGAAGTCAAACTGCGATTCCTTGGCGGAGATGATCTCCAGGCCCGCTTCGTTCAGGTCGTAGAGGTAGTTCTCGGTGTCGCGGCGGCAGCGGGCGAAGCGATCCAGCTTCATCACGATTACCACGTCGAATTTGCGCTGCTTGCCGTCGCGCACCATGGCCTGGAACTGTGGGCGGTCGGCCTTGCGTGCGCTTTCGCCTTCGTCGGTGTAGACGGCCGCTTCCTGCCAGCCTTTCTTGGCCGTGTACTCGCGGCAGATGTCCAGTTGAGATTCCAGGCTGTAGCCATCGAGCTGCATCTCGGAGGAGACGCGCGTGTAGATGGCCACCCGCAGGGCGCGGGCGGCCTCGGGGGTTTCACCTAGCCTGGTTTTCTTGATTCTCGCCACGGGGATCAACTCCGAGCAAGCGTGTTACAATGCCGGCGAGCAGGAGCAACAACTGCTCGGTGTCCGCGAAGTCGGCTGCCTCCATCGTGATCGGCTCCGCCAGCGCCAGGGCCTTGACCGCGCCCATCAGCCGACCTGCCGCGTCTCAGGCGACGCCAGGGGTGCAGTGGACAACGCTGGCAAGGCAGCCAACCAGGCGGCCAGGTGCGCGGGCGGGGTGTCCAAGAGCGTGACCAGGTCGCTACCGACCGCCCCCAACCAGCCGCGCGCCTCGGTCGCCAGGTCACCGTTGGCACCCAGCGCGTCCCTGGTGGCTCGGATCAGCACGGCGGCCAGCAACCGGCGCGGCCCGTTTTCGCTCATCGCAGCCCCTAAGCATCCTTCCGATATGTGCCATTCTCGGAAGCATTGGCCTGTCGCAGCATGGGCCTTTCAGCCCTGTCTCAGGAGCCTGGTGGTCTCGATGCACCAGGCCAATTCGTCACGATCGTGGTAGATCGCCTCGATGCGGCCGTCTGCCAGTCGCCGCCACTGACCGTTGATCACGGCGATCTTCGCATCGGCCGGCCATACCAGCACGACTGGATACTGTACACTGCTCGGCCTGGCTGTGCCTTCAGCCGGAGCCGGCGACGCAGGGGCAGGCTCTGGTGGAGCCGCTGGCGCTGCTTCTGGCAGGTCGGCTGCCTCTGGGCTGGCCCCCGGCACGGTTTGACCTACGTTTGCCCCTGCCAACGGTTGGCTTTCCCTGGCTAGCAGGAACTCGACCCAGGCTCGCAGATCACCGCCGGCGAGATGGAAGTCGGTCAGATCCTTGCCTTGCAGTGGCCGCACCGAGCGCGTGCGGGCGGCGAAGCCCCACCAATCCGCCCCTTGCGCGCCGGCGTCGTCGTGATCGAAGGCGACGAGCCAACGCCGGTACTCGGCCAGGCGGAGCAAGGCCTGGGCGTTGGGTCGCTGGCTCGCGCCGGCCACGGCGATCACGTCGACCAGGTCGCCGGCGAGCTGCCGTAGCAGCAGCGCGTCCAGCTCGCCCTCGCAGATCACGATCTCCGGCCGGCCCGCGAGCCGGTCGAGGCCGAACAGGGTGAGCTTGCTCCCTTTGACCTGCCAGTACTTTGGCCCTGCCAGGGGCGGCACGGGACGGCGCACCTTCACATACCAGAGCGTCTCCCCACAGAAGCAGGGGATCACGATCCCGCGCGGCACGTACAGGTCGCCGATCCGGTCATCCTCGCCGTGATAGCCCAGCCGCCAGGCTCGGCAGGTGTCTGCGGTGAGGCCACGAGCGTCGAGCCAGGCGCGAGCCTTGGCGCCGCCGGCGCCCCACAGCGCAGCTTCGCACTGGCTCACGATCTTTTCCGCCGCCCGGCGCCAGTCCTCGGCCGACGGCGCGCCATCGACGATCTGGTGGTCGCGATCCAGCGCAGGGGGCACGGACGGTTCCTCCTCGCTGTGTGGGTCCGGTCGCGGCGTCTGGTTGGTCACGCTGAAGGATCGCCGCTCCTGTCGGGCTTGCCCTGGCAGATCCAGGCCTAGCCACGCACAAGCGGCCACGAAGTCCAGGTTGTGGCGGGCACGGACGTAGTCCACCGCGTCGCCGCCGCGTTCGCAGCGCCGGCACCACCACTCGCCGCGGCCATCGGGATGCTCCGGCCAGACCCGGAAGCGGTCCTCGCCGCCGCAGAAGGGGCACGGCCCGGCATATTCGCCGCCGTGGGTGCGCGCCACGCGCCTCAGGCGGGTGTCGCGCTCGATCAGGCCCAGCAGATCGATGCGCGAGAGATCCAACGGAGGCAGGTCAGTGCGTGGGTAGGCGCGCGGTCTGTGCTGGCTCGCCATATCACCGCCCGACGGTTGACTCGATTGATACGATTGACTCGTTTGACTTGAATCGGCGCGACGGCTCAGTCATCGGCGTCATCCTCGTCTTCGCCCACAGGCGGATGGGTCAGTTGGTAGGGCACCTCTTTGCCGGTGCGTCGGCCCTTGCGCACGTCACCGTTGGTGAGCAGGTCGGCCAGGGTGCGCGAGATCTGCGCTTTGTCCTTGCCGAGGCGAGCGGCCAGGTCGGAGGTGGTCGCTTCGCCACCCAGCTCGGCCAGCGCTTCCAGCGCTTCGAGCTGGCTGGCATTGTGCGTCGCCGCCTTGGCGTCTTCATTGAGCTGCCAGCAGCACGTGGGGGCGTCCCACTTCAGCGTCAACTGCTGGTCGAGCAGATCGCGACCGGTGACATGCAGCTTGGCGCCCAACTGCCCGCGCTCACGGAAGAGGCCTACGATCGCATCGGCCACCGCGGTCTTGCCGGTCGAGCCGAGCACCGAGTCAATCAGGTCCGCGCTGGAGACGCCCGGCTTGCGATGATGGTCCACGACGAGGATGGTGCAGCGGTGCGCCAGGGCGAGACGTTGGAGGGCGCCCATGACCACCATGGTGGGGGTCACGTCCTGCTGATCGAAGCAGGTGATCCGGCTCAACGTGTCAATGATGACCAGCGCGTAGCCCTTGGCCGTGATCACTTCCTGCAGGCGTTCCAGCCCGCCGGCGGCCAGATCGGGCCATTCGACGTAGAAGTCAACCTCAGCGTCGCGCGACCAAAGCTGCGTCTGCATCCGGCTCTGCAGCCGGCGGAAGCCGTCCTCCAGCGCGATGTACAGCACGGGCGCTTTGATCACCCGCCGCCCCAATACGATGCCACCCGTGCCCACGGCGCAGGCGATCTGCAACGCCAGCCAGCTCTTGCCCATCTTGGGCCGGCCGGCCAATAGCGCCAGGCCTTCCGGCAGGATATCGGGCACAGCCCAGCGCGGCTCAGGGAAGATGGTTTCCAGGAGCTCGCGAGCGGTATAGCTGGTGCGCGGCTTGGCGGCTGCGGCCTGGGGCGCTTCATCCAGATCCAGCGTCAGGATTTGGGCCAGCAGCTCATGGCGGTCGCCGACGTACACGCTCGCCGCGCGCCGGTTGGCGGCTTGGCTGCCGTTCAGCGGCAGGTCAGGGAAGGCCCGGCCGATGATCTGCACGTCGGCGTCGGTCGCGCCGGCCATCAGCCGCCCAGGTGCCAGCGCGCGCGCGGGTCTTGACGCGCGGCGTCGGTTGATGTAGAATCCCCTTGTCTTTTGAGAGCGGCCTCTTGCGCCGCACCGCCGACCGCCAGCGCGCCACCGCTGGCGGTTTGCTTTGATTGGCGCTGCCAATCATGGCCGTTGTTTGCCATGCGCCACCTCCGGCTGAGCCGACTCAGCCGCCTCACACGGGCAGAGGCCCCTTCGGGTCGCCTCCTGCCACAGCAGCCAACGAAGCTGTTCTTTCACCGGGCGCAGGTCGGCTTGCGCGAGGCGATCCAGCCACTCGCGCTCCTCGGGCGCCAGGGTGATGGTCAAGCGTCGGTACACGTTGTCCTCCTGGGAAACAAAAAGCTCCCCGTGTCTTCGGGGAGCTTAGCAGAAAGCTGCGCTGGATGTTGGCAGTAAATTGCCAGCATACAGGTAGTAATCTATTCGATGAGGCCTTTGGCCCGCAGCTTACTCATATAGGAACGGATCGTTTCTGGCGACTTGTACACAGAGAGGGCGTAGCCCTCCATCGTCATCTTGCCTTCCGCCTTGGTTTCGAGCCAGCCTGTCACGATCTCCAGCATCTCTGCATCGGAGACCCTGGGGCGGCCCCCACGCCTGGGGGTGCTGGCTGAGCTGGGAATGCCGGCATCTACGGCTGTCGTAGGTGCTTGCGAGATTGGTTCCTTCGGGGAGCGCAAGGGAACCACATGGGCAATGCCCCAGCCATCCTGGTAGCTGACTGCCTCCGGGATCTGCTTCTCAGCCTCTGGCCACCGTTCGTTGATGCCGGCGAGCAGCGCCTGGAAGCGCTCCACGATCACCGGCTCGTGGCAGCGCGTGCAGGTCAACGTCATCTGACAGGTCGTCGGCGTCACTGTTTCCATGACTATTCGGATGACATAAGTGTAGGCATCGGTCTTGATGCGCTCCGGATGGGGCTCGGTCGGGCGGTAGGCCTCGATCTCACGGACGCAGTAGTGCGGTGACGCGCCCGCCCAGGCGCTGATCAGCCAGTACGGGGACGGGTCTGGGCTCCACGGCAGCCTCAGCAGTGGGCCATCCTCGTCCGTCTGCCGGCCGAGCCAGCCAGCGACGATCTCGACGGTGGTTTCCAAACGTAGTTTGACGGTGATCATGTGCTTCGCGCAGCCTGTTCCAGGATACTTGGTACGACCGCGCGATTCTAGCACAGATGTACGGTTGCGGAGAAATACTTGGCGCGTCCCTCAGTCAGCCTTGCGTCCTGCCCGATTTGCACGGTCGGGCCGCCCAAGCTATGCGGTTGGCAAGGTGCCGGTGGAGCGCTGGGCAGACCGCAAGGTGAAGTCCTGGGTTACTTCTCGATGGCCTCCAGCGCGCCGACCAGGAAGCGGGCGGGGTTCTCGGCCGCCGCGTCCACAATTTGGGCGTAGACTTGTGTCGTGGCGATGTTGCTGTGCCCCATCGCCCGTGAGATCGCATCCAGCCGTGCGCCCGCGGCCCGTGACAGCGTCGCGAAGCTGTGCCGCAGCGCATGGCAGCTCGTGCGCGGGCGCTTGAGGCCCAGCTCGACCAGGTAGCCGTCCACCATCCCCCTGGCTCCCCGCCGGTCAAGCGCCGTCCCACGGCCGGCATTGCGCTGCAGGCTTACAAACAACGCGCCCTCGTTCTCCACGGCGGCCTGTGACCGCACCTCCAGCCACGCTTGCAGAGCGGTTCGGCTCGCCTCGACCAGCAGGACGCAGCGGCGTTTCTTGCCCTTGCCCGGCACGGAGACCGCGCCCAGCGGTGGCGCTGTCAGGTCGAGATCGACCATCTGCAAGGCTACCACCTCAGCGACGCGCAGGCCGTGCAGCGCCAGCAGCGCCAGGATCGCTCGATCCCGTTTGCCTTTCAGCGTCTGCGTGTCCGGGGCAGCCAGCAGCCGGCTGACAGCAGTCAGCGGCAGCCACTTGATGCGTTCAGTGCGGTCCGCCCGATCCGGCGGCGGTTTGATGCCCTGGGCCGGGTTGTCGGGCCGGAAGCCGCGCGCCTGGGCCATGGCATAGAACCGGCGCACCGCATTGAGACGGGCGGCGATCGTGCTCCGGGCGTAGCCGGCGGCCACGAGGGCTGCCCGGTAGGCCTTGAGATCGGCCTCACTGGCGGCCGCCGGCTGGATTGCCTGGGCCTGGCACCAGATCACGAATGCCTGCACCTGCCCGGCATAGGCGCGGATCGTCTCGGCGCTGGCGTCACCCTGGGCCACGTCCAGGCGGAGGAAATCGGCGAACGCGGCGAGGAGATCAGCTTCATCGGCTGCGATCATTTCCGGCGGTGCGACTGTCAGCAGGGCAGTAGGCTCGGTCATCTGCGGTTCCTGGGCGTGGCGTGGATGGGGATCAGAACATCGGCTCGATCATGCTGGGTGGGGTGGCGATGCCGGTGCCGCTCATGGCTTTGATATAGCCACAGCCGATATCGAGACCGATCACGGCGTTCATCCGGTGACCTCCGGTTCTGTGCCGGCCATCCGTCGTCCGAGGCCGCAGGCCGCCAGTTCTTCCCGCCAGGGGTTGTGGCGTTGCGCGCCCAAGGCGGCCATCTCGTCGCGGTAGGCGCGCAGGCTCTCCTGGTTCAGCAGCCAGTCCCGCCCGATCTTGCGCGCCACGATCCGCCGTCGCTCAGCGAGCCGGCGCAGGTAGGCCTGGGCGTAGCCGGTGAGGGTCTCGGCTTCGCCGGTGGTGAGCCAGCCTTGCGTCAAGGGTTCGACGTTCATATTGTCATTCCCTCTGTAGGAACATGCATGTGTTAGTTATCTTTTATACGAGATAACTAACGACAAAAGAAAAGCAAGAGAACTCCCGCATACGAGATAAGTATATACCAGGGACGAACGCGCGTCAAGTTGACAGCGGTCTCGCTTGCGACGGCTTCAGATTGGAGTCAGATGGATGCTTACGAGTGCGGAGTGCAGTATTGATGGAATTTGTTCGTTTCTGGAGAAGGTGATCGCAAACAGGTGAAGAAAGTCGGAGACCCAATTGGCAGATTGAGGGCAGGGAGAAGAGACCCGGCTGCTTGGTCCTGGAAGTCACCGCAAAGAGGTAACATGCGGAAGCAACAGAAGTCACCCCGTCGCAGAGCGCTTCCGGCCGCGTTCTTTGGAGTCCCACGGGTTATGTTTGTTTGGCCCAAGCTGCCGCATGGTTTCTGCGTATTGCAGGACTTCGCCACGATCCAGGAACCAATCGCGGCCGTGTTTCTGGGCGCGCAGTAAGCGCTTGCCGATTGCCTTACGGAAGTTGCTTGCCGAATAGCCGGTCAGCTCCGCGGCTTCGCCGGTAGTAATCCACTGAGTCGGGTCGAAGTTGTCGGTCATGTCCCTCAGTGGCATCATCAAGTCAAACGAATCAATCGAGTCAATCGAGTCAAACGATCAATCGAAGCTCGATTCGCTGAGGCCCGGAAACAAAAAGCCCCACCGACTGGGTGGGGTTGGATCGTTGGGGGCTTCGACTGAGGGGTCTAGACCCCAAATCTTCACTCAGCCCCAGACCTCAAAGGTGTGATGATGCCACATACGGGGACGACGGGGTTCGAACCCGCGATCTTCGGCTTGACAGGCCGACATGTTAACCGCTACACTACGTCCCCTCTTGTCTCCCCGCGTCACACCCTTGTGCGCCGTTCGACAGGGTTATTTTTACCATACGTTGGGCCTGGCGTCAAGTTTGCGGGGGGTTACTCTGTGGCTTTCACCACTTTCTCGTATCCCACGACTTCGATCACCGGTCTGCCGCCTTCTGTGACCCAAATCCCGCACTGGCTGCCCTGCGGGCTGACTTCGATTTCCACGGTGCTGCCGTCGAACCGCAACGCGGGATGGTAGTGCTTGGCGACTTGCTGCGCGTCACCCTGGATGTAGTGGCCGATCAGGCTGCGCCGGAAACGGTCGGTCGTGCGGTTGGCGAAGGAGCCGTGGACGAGCTGGCCGTTGAAGAAGAGCACGTCGCCCGGCCTCATCCGCGCCGGCACGACCGGCGTCCCCTCCGGGATCGGCACGGTGATGTCGGTGAAGCTCTCTTGCGTGTTCGCCTGGGTGGTGCAGAGGATCGGCCAGCTCTGGCTGCCCGGCACGACGTTCAAGCAGCCGTTCGCCTCATCAATCTCGTCGAGCGCCATCCACGCCGCGATGCAGGTGCCGGGCTGGGCGCGCAGGTAGTAGTTGTCCTGGTGCAATGCCTGGCCCCGTGCGCCGGGCGGCTTGAAATAGATCATCGTCTGCACCGCGAATGGCTCCTGGCCCAGCAGACCGGTCATCACCGCGCTGATCCGGCGGTCGAGCAGCCAGTTCAGGCTGGTCTCGTCCCAGCGGTGCATCTGGAGCATCCGCGGGTACTTGACGAGCGGGTCGTTCGGGTTGGCGCCGGTAAATCGGGTGTCCCCAGGCACGCGACGCTCGTCGTTCAGCCGCATATAGTGATCGCGATAGCTCGCAGCCTCTTCGGCCGTGAACAGGTTGCGGACGATCAGGTAGCCGTCGCGTTGGAAATCCGCCTGCATTTCTGGTGTCAACATCGCTTCCTCCCACTGTCACCACGCTAATTTCTATGATAAAATATAGCGGAAATAGCTCGGGAGGGGAATGGCGTTGGCTGCTACAGATATGCACGATCCTGCTATGGCGGGCGATACTCCGGCGCCGCGACCGGGCCTGTTGGTGGCGGATCTCTTTTCGCAGGGGTCGGCCTATCGCAGCCGGCGGCGGGCCGGGACGCGCGACTGGCTGCTGACCTTTACGATCGGCGGGCGAGGCCGCTATCGCTGCGCCGGTCAGGAGTTCGTCTGCGCGGCGGGCGACGTGATGTTGTTGCAACCGGGCACGCCGCACGACTACGGGACCGACCCCGCGGCCGGGCAGTGGGATTTCTATTGGGCGCACTTCTTGCCGCGGCCGGCGTGGGCGGCCTGGCTGCTGTGGGACGAAGCGACGCCGGGGCTACGCCGGACCCACGTGGCCGCTGCGGCGGATCGGGCGCGCCTGGGCGCCGTGTTCGACCGGCTGCTGTGCGATGCCGTTGGCCCGGAGCCGTGGGGCGAGCATCTGGCCGAAAACGCGCTGGAGGAGGCCATCTTGCTGATCGTCCAGGCGCACGGCCGGGCGGCGGACCGGCCGCTCGATGACCGCGTGGCGCGTGCCTTGCAGGAGATCAATCGGCGCTACCGCGAGCCGCTGACGGTGGCTGAGCTGGCCGCGGCGGTGCATCTGTCACCCTCGCGGCTGGCGCACCTTTTCCGCGCGGCGACCGGCGAGGCGCCGATCCAGATGCTCCTGCGGCTGCGCTTGCGCCAGGCCGCGCGGCTGCTGGAATACAGCACGCTGAATGTGGCCGAGATTGCCGCCGAGGTGGGCTTCGACTCACCTTTCTACTTCGCCCGGCAGTTCCGCCGCCAGTTCGGGGTCAGCCCCACGGCCTATCGAGTGCAACCTCACATCTCTGTACCGTGATCTGCGTCCGGTTGTGATACAATCGGCGCATCCTTCTTGTGAAAGCTGCGCCTTGAACACATCTTACCTGGGTGAGTTGGCCGCGCTGGGCACGGCGGCGCTCTGGTCCGTCTCCTCGATCCTCTTCACCATTGGCGGCCGCCGCGTCGGTTCGATGATCGTGAACCGCGTGCGCCTGGCCTTTGCCGTGCTGTTGGTCGGCGCGATGCACTGGCTGCTCTTCGGCCATCCGTTTCCGGTCGAGGCGGAGCCATATCGCTATGTCTGGCTGGGGCTGTCCGCGCTGATCGGCCTGGTGATCGGAGACGGCCTGCTGTTCCAGTGTTATCTGTTGGTCGGGCCGCGCATCGGCGTGCTGCTGCTCTCGATGGCGCCGGTCTTCAGCACGGCCCTGGCCTGGATCTTCCTGGGCGAAAGGCTGACGCTTGGGGAATTGGCCGCGATGCTGGTCGCCCTGGCCGGGGTGACGTGGGTGGTGCTCGAACGGGGCCGCGGGCGGGGCGCGCAGACCATCGCCAATCGTGATTACTTCCTCGGCATCCTATTTGGTCTGGGTGCGGCTTTGTGTCAGGCGGCAAACCTGGTGATCGCCAAGCAGGGGTTGGCGGGCGGCTTTTCTGCGTTGTCGGGGACGATGATCCGCATGTCTATCGCCGCCGCGGCGATCTGGATTTGGGCGGCGGCCATTGGCGAGGCCGGCCGCACGATCCGCAAGGTGGGGAGCGACGATCAGGCGGCGCGGGCGTTGCTGGGCGGCGCGATCGCCGGGCCGTTCCTCGGCGTGTGGCTTTCGATGATGGCGATCCAGTCCGCGCGCATCGGGATCGCTTCGACGCTGATGGCGATGACGCCGGTGCTGTCGCTGCCGTTGGTGCGGATCGTCTTCGGCGAGCAGGTGACGTTGCGCGCCGTGATCGGCACGCTGGTGGCGATGGCGGGTGTGGCGGCGATGATATTATTGTAGGGGCGCACGGCCGTGCGCCCCTACAATCGTAATTATGCCAACGCGGCGCGGATGACGGCCAACTGCCCGGCGCTGCCCAGTTTTTCGTTCTTGTGCGCGATGAACTTGGCGTATTCCGCCATGAAGATCTTGCCTGGGTCGCGCAGGTCGAACTTCTCCGGGTTCTGCATGAAGAACTCGCGATGGACGCGCGTCCACACCAGCCGGCCGTCGGTGTCAATGTTGACCTTGGTGACGCCCAGTTCCGCGGCGCGCCTGAATTGGTTCTCGTCCACGCCCTTCGCGCCCTTGAGCTTGCCGCCGGCCGCGTTGATCCGCTCGACCTCTTCTTGGGGCACCGAGCTGGATCCGTGCATGACCAACGGGAAGCCGGGCAGCCGATTCTGGATCTCGGCCAGCACATCCATACGGACGCCCTGGCCTCCGGTGAATTTATACGCGCCGTGGCTGGTACCGATCGCGCATGCCAGCGAGTCACAGGCCGAGCGCGTCACGAACTCCTTGGCCTGATCGGGGTTCGTCAGCTTGGCGTCCGCCTCGGCGACGGACACATGCTCTTCCACGCCGCCCAGTTGCCCCAACTCCGCTTCCACGACGATGCCGCGCGCGTGCGCCGCGTCCGCGATGCGCCGCGTGATCTCGATGTTTTTCTCGTAAGGCTCGTGGCTGGCGTCAATCATCACCGAGCTGTAGAAGCCGCTCTCGATGCAGTCCATGCAGGTCTTCTCGTCGCCGTGATCCAGGTGGACGGCGAAGATGGCGTCGGGGAAAATCTCGTTGGCGGTGCGGATCATCGCCTCGAGCATGGCCTTGTGGGTGTACGAGCGCGCGCCTTTGCTGATCTGGATGATGAAGGGCGCCTGGCTGTCAATGTTGCCCCGAAACAGCCCCATGCACTGCTCCAGGTTGTTGATGTTGTAGGCGCCAATCGCGTACTTGCCGTAGGCAAGCTCGAACAGTTTCTTGGTGGTGACGATCATAGTAACCTTCCCGCTGATGGTAAAATTGTGCAGTTGCACACAGACGTTATTTTAGCGCATTTTCGGCGTTACGGCAACTCTGGCGCGTCATCCCGTTTTCGACCCCGGCGCGTTTATCCCAGCTCGCTGACGTGCTTCTGTAGCTCGCGTTGGTTGACGCGGATGTATTCCGTCGGGATAACCTCCGCCATCTCGTCCGGCGTCAACCGGATGCTCAGGATCTCCAGCGCGTCTTCCGGCGACTGCCCATAGGCCAGCTTGCGCTTGCCGTTCTTGAGCGCAAAGAGATACATGTGGTGTGGGTTGCTGAAGCTGCTCATCTCACTCAAGCCTTTACCAGCGCCTGGGCATACAAGCCCTGATAGCCGCGCTGTTGTGCTTCGGCGCTCAGGCCGCGATTGACCTCCGCGTCATGCTTGCCGGCCAATAGCTCGCGGTAAAACGTATAGTTGACCCCCTTGACCTTCTCGTCGTCGGGAAAGCGATGGTAATTGTCCTTCGACATCAGGCTCTTGCCCTCGGCGATGAGCTGGAAGCCGAGCGCCGAGCCGGGATAGGGCGCGTAGTACGAGATGGATGGGAAGACGCGCTTCATGCGCTTGAGCATTCGCATCGTCTTGACAGCATCGTCGGGCGTCTCGCCGGGGATGCCGAGCATGATGTTGGCCCAGAATTTGGGCGGCTCCTGGCCGGCGCGCGCCATGTCGTCGCCGATGCGATTCACCAGATTGATCGCAAAATCGTTGTCCTCTTCGGTGCATTCTTTGTTCAGCAGCCGCAAAATACGGTCGCTGCCCGACTCGAACCCGATAGAGATCAGCTTCCAGTTGGTCTCCCGCAAGAGCGCCTCGAACAGGTCGGGCCACTGGCGCACGGTATCCGAGCGGCCGGCCGCCCAATAGCTCCAGTTTTTGGTCTTGGCCGGGTACTTCTCGATCCATTCTTTCAGCCAACTAGGGTTCTGGAAGAACATCGAGTCGTGGATGACGACCGAGCCGACGCCATAGGTTTTGTCCAGGGTGTTTAGCTCGTCAATCACGGCATCCACGGGCTTACGACCCATGTTCGGGATGTAGGAGTTTTCGTTGCAGAAAACGCATTGCCACGGGCACACCCGGCTGGTGAGGATCGTCGCGACCGGCCCCGGCCCCCAGCCGCACTCCGGTTCCATCGGCCAGTGCCACTTGAAGCGGCGGCGGGTCTGCCACGAGGCGGGCTTGGGCCACAGCGTCCGATCAATCATCGGCCACTCGCCCATGGATTTGGCGCTCTCACCCTGGATGAGGCGCGGGAAAGCGCCCGGATCCTTGACCAACGGGACGATGACCTTTTCGCCCGGCCCCTGGCAGATGTGATCGAACGCGGGTTCGGCCAGCATCTCGTCGGGCGCAACCGTAGCGTGCATCCCCCCGGCCAGCACGATCCCCTGCGGGTTGACCTCCTTGAAAATTGCCGCGGCCTTACGCCCGGAAGGAAAGGTATAGCTCCGCACGTTCATCAGGGCCATGTCGTAGCCGCCGACCTGCTTGCGAAGTTGTTCCCAGGAAGTGACCGCGCGCGTGGAGACGAGATCGGTCTCGATCCCGTTCTGCTTGAGGATGGTGCGCAGCAACCCCAGGCCATGATCCTGCCACTGCTCATGTGGTCCGTCGGGGTGCACCAGGTCGCCCAGGTCGCCCAGGTCAATCCACAAAATCTTCGACTTCTGCTTCGTCCACGGCCACGCCATCGCCAATCAACCCTCCGTCCATCGAATTTCTACAAGAATGCGTTTACAAATCCTTGTATACACGCATCGCGGGCGCTTGTCAAGCCTTGCGCGTTTCTTTCCGCGATTCCAAATTTGGCTGTGAGCGTAGGCATCCTGAGCGGAGCCTCGCTGTCGTTTGGCGAGGCGCAGTCGAAGGACGCCGGCGCGGGCGTGCATGAGCCGCATCCTTCGACTGCGGGCCGCGCACAACTGCGGCCCTCCGCTCAGGATGCTCCATCGGATTGGGAAGCAATCTGCATCTCTTCCAGGATTTCGACTGCGCTGGCGACCAGGGCGGGGCAGATGGTCCGAATGATCTTCGTTTCCTTGATCGCGGCGCGGCCTTCCGGCGTGGCAAAGTCATGGCCGAGGAGATCGCGGCAATCCACCGCGCCGTTGCGCGCCCGGAAACGCGCGATGAACTCGCGGCCGTGTTCGTAGGCGCGCTCTTTGGCCGCCGGGTCCGGCTGGGTCGCGCCATATTTCAGGCCGAGGACCATCAACGCGCCGCTGATCGCGCCGCAGGTGTCGCCGGAGCGGGCGATGCCGCCGCCAAATGTGGATGCGACGCGCAGCATTGTCGCCGCATCCAGGCCGAACTCGGCCGCAAATGCCGCGGAGACGGCTTGGGAACAACTGAAACCCTGATCGAAATAGGTCCGGGCCAGATCAATGGCTGGCATGGCGCATACCCCCGATTTGATCTGAGGGGATCGGCCAGGTCAGCCGGGCCCCCCCATCGTGTTACGCTCTTACTTTAGCACAGATTTGTCCTGGGGGGAATTTTGCGCGGCGTGATGACGCGTTACACGTCTTGAGATGTTCGCAAAAGCGTGGTACACTGGCGGATGAGACAGGGGTCTGGAGTCAGGGAGCAGGAGTCAGGGGCTTGGACGCACCGAACATGCTTCAGAAGATGTGTCGCGAGCAGCTCAGCGACGCGGATATCAAGGCGATCTGCAAGAGCCGCGGCTTTTCGGCCCGCGAGGCCAGCTCGCGCGCGATCTTCGAGAATTTCTTCTTGTCAGATATCGGCGTGGCCGCCGCGCTGGCGACGTTGACCGCCCAAGAGGTGGCGACGTTGCGACTTCTGGCGCGGGTGAAGGATGGAGTGGACGTCGCTTTCTTTGCGCGAGTTTATGGCGATAGCCGCCTTTGGTCGCAGTACAGCACATACAACACATACAACCAACGCTACAGTGACGTGATGAAGCAGGCGCAGACCGGCCTGATCCGCCGGGGCTTGCTGTTGTACGCCGAAGCTGTCCCGGATGATGGGGAGACGACGAAGCTGCAACGCCTGCGCTTCCGGTTTCCGGTCGAGTTCGAGGCGTTCTTGCCGCCTCTGTTGTCTGATGTTCGCACGGCCCCCGGCGGCGGCGAAGTGCACAGCGAGGTGCTGCGCGAGAAACTGCTGGAGATCGTGGCGGGCCGGCGGGTCGGCCATGCGGCGGAGACCTTCGCGTTCAGCATCGTGGGCGGCGAGCTGCGCATGGGCCAGGGCGCATTTCGTGCGGCGTTGCTGCGCCACTGGCAGCAGCGCCAGTGGGAAGAGGCGATCGGTCGCGCCGTAACGGGCAAGGCGACCGCCGACCCCCCGCGCGAGGCGGTGGCGCACAACCTTTCACTCGCCCAGGCGGTCGAAGTCCTCTTTGCGGGCCTGGCCGGCGATGCGTGGGCGCCGGCCGAGACGCTGACCCCGCTGCTGGAAGTGCTGGCTTTCGGCAGCAAGCCGGCGGATGGTCCGGTCATCTGCGAGGCGGGGTGGCGCTGCGGCTGCCTGGCGCGCCAGGAGATCGCCGGGCAGATGTGTTATCGCCTGGCGCCGCACGATCTGGACGAATCTGCTGCCGATCCCGGCCGCTATCTCAATCCGGCGCCCGACGGCGCGGCGATTATCTCCTTGGAAACGATCCCATATGACGCCCTGGAGCAGGTCGCGGCCGTGAGCAATGTTCAACCGGCCAGCTCTGGCCCCTATTTGATCGCGACCCCGAACCTGATCCGCCTGGGGCGGGTGACGGCGGCGGCGCGCAAGCAGCCGGCCCTGCGCTGGCTGCACGAGAACGCGCCGGCGTATCGGGAAGCGTTCGCGCTGGCCGCCGAGCGGTGGGGCAAACAGATCATCCATACCAATCTCCTGGTCGCCCGCATCACCGACCCGGCGCTGCGGGTGCAGATCGCGCGAGCCTTGCCCGATCCCGATTGGTTCGTCAACCTGTCGGATGAGTTCGTCGCGTTCCCTGGCGCCGCCTTGCCCATCGTCGAAAAGGCGGTGACGAAGGCTGGCTACGTCGTCAAGACCCTGCGCGGGCAGGCTGAGAAGTAGTATTATAGGGGTTCAACCGTCGTTATGGCTGGTAAAAACAAGGCTAAAGCAGAAAAGCCGGCGCGTGAGCCGGTCCGCTCGCCGATTCGGGAGTTGCCGACCGGCCCGATCCTGCTGGCCTCTGCTGATGTGGGCCAGTTGACCGTTGTGCAAAGCCCCCGCGACCTGCGGCGCGATCTGTACGTGTTCCTGGACTATGTGCGCGGGCGCAGCATCAAGCGGTCGGTGCGCGGCAACAGCCTGCCCAGAGCCGACGCTGCGCGGCTGGGCAAGCTGCTGAACGATCCCGAATCCACCGACGAGCTGTTTCACGATGGCCGGATCGGGTGGCTCCATTTCGTTGACCGCATCGCCTACCGCCTGGGTCTGGTGGAATACGACACCACGGGGGTGTATGCCGGCTACAGCAGCTCGGAGAAATCATACCCCGACAACTACATGACCGTCCCTGAGGCCGCGTACACCCGTTTTCTGGCGCTCTCGCTGGCCGAACAGGAGCGGCGGTTGGTGGAGCTGCTCACCGAGGACTACCGGCCGGATCAATACAGCCCACCGGTCTCCGAGTTCTTCACGCCCGGCGTGGTCGGCCGGCTGGATAGCTTCTCCTCCTGGGGTTCGGCCACCGGAGTCATGACAACCCTGGAGTTCGCCCCGACCCGGCGCTTCCTCCTGGAGATCCTGGCGCGCTGCGAGCACGATGTCTGGCTCAGCACCCCCGCGCTGGTCGCCTATCTGAAGGCCGAGCATCCGTACTTCATGAACACGCCGGGCCGGTTCGTAGACCGTTGGGGGCAGACGGGATCGCGGTTCACCTGTTTTCACGAATCCGTGGGCAGTCCACACAACCAGGGGGAAGATATCCCGGAGGATGCCCCGGATGCCTTCGAGCGGGTCGAAGGCCGCTACATCGAGCGCTTTCTTGAGGGTACACCGCTGCTCATGGGCTATGTGGATGTCGCCTACGGGGAGAACCGTAACCCGCACCGCTTCCCGTCGCGTGATGTCCTGCAGGCGTTCCGGGTGAAGACGCGGCTCGTGCGCGGCCTACGCGGCCAGATCGCCGAGCCGACCGTCACGGTGCAGCCCAACCTGGAGGTCTACGTCCAGGCCGAGGTATATCCGGCGCGCGTCCTGGCGCGACTTATACCCCTGGCGGACGTAGTATCGAGTGATGTGGTGACGATCCTCAAGCTGCGCCGCGAGAAGGTCGCGGCCGCGCTCATTCAGGACGAGCGGCTGAACGTCATCCGCATCCTGGAGGAGTTGAACGCCCGAGACTTGCCCCAGAACGTTGCGCGCGAGCTGAAGGAGTGGACCGAGCACTCGAGCAAGTTCACCCTCTACATCAACTACGCGCTATGGGAAGGGGACTTGGGGGATCCAAACCTGGCCACCGTCCGTTCGCAGGTCGCCGAAGAGATCGCGCCGGGGATCCGGCTGGTAAGCTCGGCTGGGGCGCTCCACGCCGGCCTGGAGCGGGCCGCGCTGATGCCGATGTGGATCAAGCATGGCGATGACGCCTTCGCCCGCGTGCCAGAGGGCGCACGCACCGTCTTTCGCCGTCAGGCGGCCGTCCATCCGGCTGTGCCCGCCGAGAAGCCCGCCTTCGAGGTGAAGCGGGAGATGCAGATCACCCTGCATTTCCCGGCCGAGGAGGTGTGGGAACGTGTCCGCAAGGCGCTGGCGGACGCGCGGTGTTCCATCGCGGCAGACAAGGGGCTGCGCACGATCACCTATATGCGCCGCTACGAGCCGCAAGCGACGGCCGTGTTCGCGGCGTTGGAGGCGGAGTATCGGCTGCGCATCGTGGATCTGGAGTAGGTGGGCGCTCCGCGTTACTGGCTCGCGCCGCGACTGTAACCGTTTGACCAGTGATTGATCTCCCGGTAGAGCTGGCGGAGATCGGGGAACTGCCCGGAGATTTCTTCGGGCGTCATCGTCTTGTAGGCTTTGGCGCGCAGCAGGTCGGTCAGCTTACGCCACTTTGCAGCATCGGCCATAGTCTGATCCAGATCGGGCGGGTTGGGTTGGCTCATTTTTGACACTCCAGCTTATCGTCATCTCAATCTGATTCTACTGTTCTGCGAGTTAAGACGCTCGCAAGGGCGCGAGGTAACGCACGCGAGCATCCATTCAAGATAGATAAAGGAAGGGACAATGAGCTACTCACAGTTGATCAAGCGCGCGTTCGAGATCACGCGGCGCTACAAGGTGTTGTGGATCTTCGGCATCCTGCTGGCGCTGACGAGCGGCGGGGGCGGCGGGGGCGGCAGCGGGTGGCGCAGCCGGGGCGGCGATAGCCGCAGCTCGCCGTTCCCGGGCTTTCCTTCGCAGATCCCCGGCCTGGATCGTTTGGGCCTGGACCGCATAGACTGGCAAGCCATCATCGGCGTGATCGTCGCCTGCTGCTGCCTCCTGTTCATCCTGGCGATCATCGCGGTGATCGTCAACTATGTGGCGCGCGCCGCCCTCTATCGCAGCGTGGATCAGATCGAGGCGACCGGCGCGGCCCCGACCTGGCGTGAAGGATTCCGGCTGGGCTGGAGCAATCGCAGCTTCCGCCTCTTCCTGCTCGACCTGATCGTCGGCATCCCCTTCGTCATCGTCGCGCTGCTCCTGCTCGGCCTGGGCGCGACGCCGTTGCTCCTGTTGCTGGCGGATAGCTCTGCGGCGAAGGTGCTGGCGGTGGTCGCGACGATCGGCCTGGAGCTCGTGATGATCGCGGTGCTCGTCATCGCGGGAGTGCTCCTGACGATCTTCGGTCAGTTTTGGTCGCGTGAGATCGCCCTGGCCGACCGCGGCATCGGCGAGGCGCTGAGCGTGGGCTATGCGGCCGTGCGGCGCCGGCTGAAAGAGACCACGGTCATGTGGCTGGCGCTGTTCGGGATCGGCCTGGGCTACGGCATCGTGTTCCTGGTGATCTTCGTGATCGTGCTGATGGTGGCCGCGGTCGTGGGCGGCGGCATCGGCTTGCTGGTCCACACGGTCACGCAATCGGTGGGCTGGGCGGTAGTGTTCGGGTTGCCCTTCTTCCTGGTGATCCTGCTCGTGCCGACGACCTTCATCCAGGGCCTGTGGCTGACCTTCGAGTCGGCCGCCTGGACCCTGACGTATCGGGAGATCGCCGTCGCCAAGGGATAGGGCTTGCCAAAGATTACTTTCCTCTTCCGAGCGAAAGCATCCTGAGCGGAGCAGCGGTTTTTGCTGCGTAGCCGAAGGATGCGGGCTTGTGTTGAACAGCCGCGTCCTTCGACTGCGTCCGGCAAGCTACGCCGGACTCCGCTCAGGACGCCTCGTTGTTCAGGAAGTTGTTTCTTGGCGGATTCGTAGCCACCGAGGGCCGATGTCTCTACCTCCCCTCACCGACCAGCAGGCCGCATGCGTGGCTCTGCCCCTCGACCGGGCCATCTTCCTGGAAGGCCCGGCCGGGACGGGCAAGACCATCGCGTCCGTAGCGCGACTGCTGCGCTGGCTGGCGGCAGGGGTTTCGGCCAACGCGATCCTGATCCTGACCCCGCAGCGCACCCTGGCCGCGGCCTACACCGCCGCGCTGCGCCGGCCGGCCGTGCCCCCCGGCGGGGAAGCCACGGTCATCACCTTCGGCGGCCTGGCGCAGCGCATGGTCGAGCTTTTCTGGCCGCAGGCGGTCGGGCCGGCCGGCTTCGCCGCGCCCAACCGGCCGCCGGTCTTCCTCACCCTGGAGACCGCGCAGTATTACATGGCGCGCCTCGTCGGGCCGCTGCTGGATGATGGCTACTTCGATACAATCAAGGTGGACCGCAACCGCCTCTACAGCCAGATCCTCGACAACCTCAACAAGGCCGCCGCGGTCGGCTTCCCGCACACCGAGATCGCCGGCCGGCTCAAGGCCGCGTGGGTAGGCGAGGTCAGCCAGGCGCGCGTCTATGACGAGGCCCAGGAGTGCGCCACGCTGTTTCGGGAGTATTGTCTCGCCAACAATCTGCTGGATTTCTCGTTGCAGTACGAGGTGTTCGTCCGGCATCTCTGGCCGCTGCCCGCCTGCCGCCGCCACCTGACCGACCGCTACACCCACCTCATCGCCGACAACATCGAAGAAGACACGCCGGTGGCGCACGACCTGCTGCGGGAGTGGCTGCCCGGCTGTCGTTCTGCGCTGCTTGTCTATGACTGGAACGCCGGCTACCGTCGCTTCCTGGGCGCCGACCCCGAAAGCGCCTACCGGCTGCGCGACCTGTGCGCCGGGCATGTCACGTTCACCCGGCCGTTGATCGCCTCGCCCGACGTGGACGCGCTGGGCCTGGGTCTGGGCCGCGCGTTGGGCCGGCCCGTGGCCCCCCCGCAGCCGCCCGGCGATGCCGATCAGGCGCGAGACGCTGGATTGGACGCGCCGGTGCGGCCGTCCGTCGCGGCCACATCCCCCGCCGCCCAGCCTCGCGCCGCGCTCGACTACTGCGCGCATCGCTACTACCCGGAGATGCTCGACTGGGTGGCCGAGGAGATCGGCGAACTGGTGCACGAGCGGGGTGTGCCGCCGGGCGAGATCGCGGTGCTGGCGCCGTTCCTGACGGGCGCGCTGCGTTTCTCGCTGGCCGCGCGGCTGGCTGCCCGCGATGTGCCGGTGCGCTCGCACCGGCCATCGCGCGCGCTCCGGGAGGAGCCGGCGACGCAATGCCTCTTGACGCTGGCCGCGCTCTGCCATCCCGCGTGGGGCATCCAGCCGGCCAAATACGACGTGGCGCACGCGCTGATGCTGGCGATTGACGACCTCGACCTGGTGCGCGCCCAACTCCTGGCCGAGATCGCCTACCGCGTGCGCGAAGGCGCGCCGATCTTGCTGCCGTTCGTTGACCTGGAGCCGGCTATGCAGGAGCGGATCACCTTCTTGCTGGGCGGCCGCTACGAAGGGCTGCGCACGTGGGTCGCCGCGCGCGTGGAGGAGGCGCGTCAGCCCGCGGCGCGGCGGCCGAAGCCCCGGCGCGGGGCAGCCGGCCCACAGCCCGCCGCCAGCCTCGATCATTTCTTCAGCCGCCTCTTCGGCGAACTGCTTTCGCAGCCCGGCTACGGCTTCCACCGCAACTACGACGCGGGCGAGATCACCGCGAACCTGATCGAATCGGTGCGCAAGTTCCGGCAGGTGATACCTACCCCCCCAGCCTCCCTGCCGACGCGGGAAGGGGGTGGCGTGCTCCCCTCCCCTGGCAGGGGAGGAGCCGGGGGAGGGGTGGATCTTGGCCGTGAGTATATCCAGATGGTGCAGGATGGGGTCGTCGCTGCGCAATACGTGCGCAGTTGGCAGCGCCAGCCGAAAGATGCCGTCCTGCTGGCCCCGGCCTATACCTTCCTGATGAGCAACCGGCCCGTGGCGCATCAATACTGGCTGGATGTCGGCGGGACGGGGTGGTGGGAGCGCCTCTACCAGCCGATCACCCACCCCTATGTTCTCAGCCGGCGTTGGGCGGACGGCCTGTGGACCGACGCCGACGAGTACGCGGCGCGGCAAGACGCGCTGGCGGCGCTCGTCCTGGGCCTGCTCCGGCGCTGCCGGACGCAGGTGCACCTGGGCCTCAGCGAGCTGGGCGAAAGCGGCAGCGAGCAACGCGGGCCGCTGTTGCAAGCGGTGCAGCGGGTGTTGCGTAGTGCATAGCGCGTTTGAGATTTTTGACTCATGTTCATTCCACGCCCCAAACAGCAAGAAGTCCTCGCCTACACCGGCGGTTACATGGGTGTATCGGCGGTGCCGGGCAGCGGCAAGACGCATACGCTGTCGGCGCTGGCCGCGCAACTCGTCGCGGCCGGCGGGCTGGCGGACGACCAGGAGGTGCTGATCGTCACGCTCGTCAACTCGGCGGTGGATAATTTCGCGCGGCGGGTGGACGAGTTCGTGACCGCGGTGGGTCTGCTGCCGCACGTGGGCTATCGCGTGCGCACGCTGCACGGTCTGGCGCACGACATCGTCCGGGAGCGGCCTGGGCTGGTGGGGCTGGCGAACGAATTCCAGATCGTGGATGAGCGCACCGCCGGCGAAATCCTGACCGAGGCCGCCGAAGCCTGGGCCGCCGGCCATCCCGAGGTCGCCGACGCGTTCCTGCGCGATGATCTGGACGACCGCAAGCGCGACTGGGTGCGCCGTGACCAATGGCCGGGCGTGGTGGTCAGCGTGGCGCAGGAGTTCATCCGGCTGGCGAAGGACTTGCAGAAGACCCCGGAGCTGATCCGCAGCGAGCTGGACCGGCGGCCCGAGCCGTTGCCTCTCTTGGAGCTGGGTTGGGCGATCTACGCTGACTACGAGCGCGGGCTGAACTATCGCGCCGCAGTGGACTACGACGACCTGATCCGGCTGGCGTTACGCGCGTTGGAACTGGACGGCGAATATCTGAAGCGGCTGCGCGCCCGCTGGCCGTTCATCCTGGAAGATGAAGCCCAGGACAGCAGCCAGTTGCAGGAGCGCATCCTGCGACTGCTCGCCGGCCCCGACGGCAATTGGGTGCGCGTCGGCGATCCCAACCAGGCGATCTTCGAGACCTTCACCACTGCCAGCCCGCACTTCCTGCGGGATTTCCTGCGCGAGCCTCGCGTGCAGGCCCGCGAGCTGCCCAACTCCGGCCGCTCGACGCGCAGTATCATCACCCTGGCGAACGCGCTGGTGGATTGGACGCGGCTCGAGCACGCTTCGCGGGCGCGGGCCGTCCGCGAGGCGCTGGTCGCGCCGCCTTACATCGAACCGACGCCGGACGGCGATCCGCAGCCCAACCCACCGGACGATCCCGAAGGGGTCAAGCTCGTCGCCCGCAAATTCACGCCCGGCGAGGAGCTGGAGGCGGTGGTCGGCTCGGTGGCGCGTTGGCTGCCAGAACACCCCGACCGGACCGTCGCGGTGCTCGTGCCGCGCAACGACCGCGGGTTCGCCGTGGTCAAGACGCTGAAGGAGGCCGGCATCGAGGCGGTCGAGCTGCTTAAGAGCAGCCAGTCTACCCGCGAGGCGGCCGGCGCGCTGGGCAACATCCTGGCCTTCCTGGCCGACCCGGTCTCCGCGAAGAAACTATCCGTCGCGTATACGGTCTGGCGCCGCGCCGACCGCGGGGACGCCGACGCCGCGGCGCGGCTCGAACACGTCACCAAAGCCTTGCGGCGTTGCCCCGCGGTCGAAGATTTCCTGTGGCCCCGGCTCGACCGCGAGCCGTTGACCGCGCTCGATCTGGGGGGCGCTGACGATGCGCTGCTCGATCAGGCGCGCGCCTTCCGCGAGCTGGCGTGCCGCTGGCAGGATGCGGTCATCCTGCCGATTGACCAGCTCATCCTGACCATCGCGGCGGATCTCTTCGACCGGCCGGCCGACCTGGCCGTGGCGCACAAGCTGGCCGTGGCGTTGGAGCAGGCCGCCGCGGGACATCCCGCCTGGCGGCTGCCGGAGCTAACGCAAGAGTTAGCCGCGATCGCCAGGAACGAGCGCAAGTTCCTGGGTCTGGCCGAGGCCGACACCGGTTTCGACCCGGACGCGCACAAGGGCAAGGTGGTGGTCGCGACCATGCACAAGGCCAAGGGGCTGGAGTGGGATCGCGTCTATCTGATGTCGGTCAACGCCTATGACTTCCCGTCGGCGCTGCCCGGCGACTCCTACATCTCCGAGCGGTGGTTCATCCGCGACAGCCTCAACCTCAACGCCGAGGCGCTGGCCCAACTGCGCGGCCTCTTCGCCGAAGACCTGTTGGCGCCCTATCTGCCGCCGGGCCAGGCCACCGAACAGGCGCGGCTCGACTACACCGCCGAGCGCCTGCGCCTCCTCTACGTCGGTATCACTCGCGCCCGCCGCGAGTTGATCATCACCTGGAACACCGGCCGCCAGCCGGTCGGCGAGGTGCAACCGGCCGTGCCGTTGATTGCGTTGCGGACGTGGTGGGAAGGGCGGGGGACGTAGCTGGAAAATATGAAGCATACACTACATTGCCCCCCCGCTCCTTAGTACTACAACCGCACTTCGGTCGCCGTGTCACGCTGAGCGGGTGGAACAGCGAGTTTTCGGCATCCCTGGCCGCCAGCGAAGCGTCGCGCGCCAGCAAACGAGATGCTTCGGCCCAAACTACGGGCCTCAGCATGACAAGTGCGGTTGTAGTATTAGAACCGCATGACCAACGGCAGATAGCTGCGGATAGGCGTCTTGGTAGGCGTGACCGTGACGGTCGGTGTCACGGTTGGCGTATTGGTCGCCGTCGCCGTCGGTGTGGCGGTCGGCTGATCGGTCGCCGTCGGTGTGGCGGTCGGCTGATCGGTCGCCGTCGCCGTTGGCGTGGCGGTCGGCTGATCGGTCGCCGTCGGCGTTGGCGTGGCGGTCGGCTGACCGGTCGCGGTCGGCGTGGCGGTCGGCTGACCGGTCGCGGTCGGCGTGGCAGTCGGCTGGTCGGTCGCGGTCGGCGTCGCGATGGGCTGATCGGTCGCCGTCGGCGTGGCGGTCGGCTGACCGGTCGCCGTCGGCGTCGCGATGGGCTGATCGGTCGCGGTCGGCGTCGCGATGGGCTGACCGGTCGCCGTCGGCGTCGCGGTCGGCTGGTCGGTCGCGGTCGGCGTCGCGGTCGGCTGGCCGGTCGCGGTCGGCGTCGCGGTCGGCTGGCCGGTCGCGGTCGGCGTCGCGGTCGGCTGACCGGTCGCGGTTGGCGTGACGGTGGGCTGACCGGTCGCGGTCGGCGTCACGGTCGGTGTGGCGGTCGGCTCGCCGGTCGCCGTCGGCTGACCGGTCGCGGTTGGCGTGACGGTGGGCTGGCCGGTCGCGGTTGGCGTCACGGTCGGCTGGTCGGTCGCCGTCGGCGTCGCGGTCGGCTGACCGGTCGCGGTCGGCGTCGCGGTCGGCTGACCCGTCGCGGTCGGTGTGGCGGGCGGCTGGCCGGTCGCCGTCGGTGTGGCGGTCGGCTGACCCGTCGCGGTTGGCGTGGCAGTC
>Ga0233425_10001598_pt1 | contig 49877 bp, 41 predicted proteins | sample Watercolumn_Towu_2_FD_181712 | JGI IMG/M metagenome (GOLD analysis project Ga0233425, IMG submission 181712) | Freshwater microbial communities from Lake Towuti, South Sulawesi, Indonesia - Watercolumn_Towuti2014_140_MG | ecosystem: Environmental > Aquatic > Freshwater > Lake | place...
AGTTACCGCTGTAATTATCACCGAAAGGCGACATCCATTCATTTACAGTAACAAGCATCTTCATTTTTGTATGTTCATAAGCATAAATATATGTCGCAACCCCGTTTGGATTAATAAACATTACCAAAACACTGACTGCATATATTGCAATTAATCTATATAATTCTTTTTTCCCGAGTGCCGGTATTTCCTTTGATGAAAATCTGGCAGGAAAAAAATATATAACAACTTCACAAAATACATATATACTGATTATAAATATTCCTGCAATGATTCCCATATGCGTGTTTGCCCAAATCAGAAAAATCAATGGAAGAAAAAATAATATCTTATAATTTTTTCTGTCTGAATATCTATAACTTACAATTATATACAAAACCAACGAAAAAAACAGATATGTCATCAAATGCGGTCTCGGAGATAACCTGTCAATAATAGCAAAGGCAAGTACAATAAAAAATATTATCGACACTGTATCACTCACGCTAAATTTCCGCAGGATTAACAGAAATATCCAGAAGACAGCCAAAATTAATAATGTCCTCAGTATTGACAATCCTGTAAATCCGCTTATTGAATATACCGTATAAGTAATTACATCCCATCCCCATTCAAACGGCATCCATTTTGTACCTTCACTAACAAAACCAAAAATGTCTTTATCGGGAACAGATTTAGTTTCAAGCACATATCTTCCGGTTGCCATATGCCAGAAAACATCATCATCACCAGTAATTTTGAATGTAGTAAAAAAAATCAGAAATATTGCAAATGCTGCTAAAAGCACATAATTATGAACATGATTTTCATTATATACCGGTATTTCAATCTTCTTTTTCTGCTTTGCCATTTCAGGTTTTAATTAATATCAGTCGATAATTTATATCTGACAATCCTATTATTACCTGTATCGGCAATGTATAATACTTTATTGAAGTGTGAAATTCCTTTTGGATTGATAAACTGATTTTCACCTGACCCATAAGTTCCAAAAGATTCAATAAGCAATCTTCCAATACTATTAAATTTATATAAATGATTTCTGTATGAATCTATAATATAAACATTATATCCAATATCCTGTATTACTTTATCGGGTCCACCAAATTTAATGTTTACTATATCTTCAGATTGTGATGTAAATTTCGGGTCGTATGAACCATTTACCGAATTGAACTGAAACCAGATTACTTTATTAATAGTAACTGTATCCTTTGTACTTCTTGAAATAATAAAATCAGTAGAACTATTTTTCACTGCAACTATAGAGGCAACATTTTCAATTGAATAAAAACTATTTCCTGAAGACTGAAATCCACTTAATATTGTTATTGAACTTACACTATCCCTGCCGTATAATTTTAATAAAGCATTTCCCGGGTCAATTCCATAAGGGTCTTCGGGTCCTCTTCTTGTCACTATATAAGAATTATCATTGAAAACCGTTATTCCTGTAAACTTCCTCAATTTACTGGAATTTGGTGTTGGAATTGTACTCAGCATCAATTCAATTTTAGGCGCATTATTAATTATTCCTCCGCCCGTTACTATTTTTAATCTGTATAAAATACTTATAGTATCTGCAGTTGAAACAGAATCGCAAATCACAAGTAAATCAAAAAATCCATCCTGAGAAATTTTCTTTGGAAAAATATTCAAACCGAAATTATAATTACCGATATATCCTCCTGAAAGGTCAAGCTGAACAACGCTGTTATTTTTTGTATCTGCAACATATATAACAGGTTCATTTCCAACAAGTACATCTTCAGGTCCGTTGAAATTGCTCCAGACCGGCTGCTGCTGAACGTAAACTGTATCACTTACATTTACATTTCCATTATTTGTAATTGGAAATTTAGATAAATCGAGTTTATCTTCACAAGAATAAAAGGTAAATGCAGTTAAAAATATTATTGCAATCAGGAATAACAAATTTTTATTTATGTTCATAATTGGATTATTGACTTTTTTTAGGAAATAAAATGTTAAGGGAAAACCTGTGTGTGAAACCTAATTCTTTATATTTCGAGATCGAATAATCAAGATTTGCTTTTGCAAAAGATAAAGGAAACTTCAATCCCGCACCTGCAGAAAAAGTTTCAGCATCTACATTGAATTTGTATCCGCCTCTTAAAAATAGATAATCTTTATAAGAATACTCTGCTCCGATATTCAGATTTTCTTTATTATCGTTCGGGCTGTTAAGTTGTGCACTTGTTGTTAATCTGTAATTTTCAGTCATTAACGGTTCAAATGCAAACCCTATTTTAAATCCTGTCGGCGGAGGAAATTTCTGAAAATTATTTGCAGTTCTGTTTCCTATGAGACTTATTGAACCTGAAGGTGCTACCTGTCCTCCAAAATTACATATCATTACTGCAAAGCGTGATGTTCCCAGACCTGTCATATAATATGTAGCTAAATCTCCGACAACAGTCCTTATTTTTAAACCCCCCAATGATTCTTCAACATATTTTACAGTTGCTCCGAATGAAAATTGTGAAGTCATTTGTCTTGCATAAGTTAATCCGAGAGCCAAATCTGAAAATCTGAAATAATCTCCGGTTCCTTCCGGCTGTACTTCGGTTGTAACCTTCATATCTTCCGTTCTTAATGAAGTAACACTGAATCCAATAGCATTATTACCGAAATGATAAACCCCTCCTGCAAATTCAAGTCTTGTATCGATAAACCATTCAGTATGATTAAATATCAATCCATTTTCTTTGAAAAGGGTTAACCCGGCGGGGTTATAATACAATGATGACATATCATTCGAAACAGCAACGAATGATTCGCCCATCCCTGTTGCTCTAGCACCATTGCCTATTTTCAGGAACTGTAGTGATGCAGTTCCTGTTCTTTGTCCGCCGAGATTCGGAATAAGTTGAGCAAAAGAATTTGCAGTTATAAAAAATCCGATTAAAAGAATAAATACTGGTTTCAAATATTTTTTAAATTTTATTATATTTATAATATTATTATTCATTTTATCAATCCTTTATTATAATTTCACAGAAAATCCGAATTTTAACTGTCGTGGCATCATATATCGAGCAGGGTTGAATGGAAACGGGTCAAGAGGTGCCTGATAATCGGGATACATAGGGTCATTCCAGCTATTCGGGGTTGGATCCCCGTATTCAAATGCTTTTCCAGTGATTGGATTAATTATTGCAGAATTTTTATTATTTAATAAATTTTTAATTCCGATATTCAAAATACATTTTACACCGAATAAATTAAAATATTTATCAATATCCAAATCAATCCAGAACCAGTCCTGTCCAACTGCACCATTTAAATTATCATAATCAGGTTCATAAAGCGGTCTGCCATTTTCAAGATAACCTACAAGTTTTTGAGGTGTGTATCTCTTTCCCGACTGGAAGAAAATACGGGTTTTCAAATTTATATCATCAAGAATATTTTTTCCAAAACCAAAAATCCCCTTTCCTTTCTCCAGGTTGAAAAACATACTCGCATTTGCGGTGAACGGTTTATCCCAGACAAGGAAGTTTTCGGATATCGTTTCTGTCGCTCCTCTTGTTACAATTAAATATCCCTGGTCGGATGTAGAACTTTTACCTGTTGCAACCGAATAGGTTAAGCTGAAATTTCCGCTAAACCATCTTCCAATTCTCTTCTTATAATCAAGTTCAATCCCCCTTGTTCTTGCATAATCCTGGTTAAAATAACTTATAAATGTTTTTCCAAGATATCTTCCGGAGTTAATGATTATACTCCTTGTCGAAACATAATCATATATATTTTTATAATACGCGGTTAAAGTTAAAACATCATCATTCGTAAACTGATTTCTTATTCCAAGTTCATACGAAACCGTTGTTTCAGGATTTAAATCAGGATTTCCGAACTTCTGAAAAGTTGATTTAGATGTCTGCGGATTTAACTTGGCATAAACAAATTGCGGTTTTGGTCTTTTATTAAAATGCCCGTAAGAAAAAAATAAAGTCTGATTCGCAGTAATTGGATGTGAAATTCCGACTCTCGGAGATAATCTTCCTTTCCATCTTCTTCCAAAGAAGTCATATGTATGTTCATAATAATTTTTTCTGATATTATCGGGAATTGTTACTACGTCAGGATTATTAACTGCATCATCGACAAATTTTCCAGGAAACCAGTAATCAAATCTTAATCCGTAATTTATTATCATACCATTATACTGAAGCGAATGCTGAACATAAGCCGCACCAAATGCAGGATAAACTTTATATATATCATTATTGAGTCCCATTGGTTTTATCCAGGGCTGATAAATATCAATCAACTGCATTTCCTGAAAGCTTGCTTCAATTCCTGCTTTCAATTTACTTTTTGTTGTAAAATTATTTACAAAATCAGCTTTGAACGAATTCTCAATTACAAAATGGTCATGCCATGTATATGGATTTCCTATATCATAAAATCCATCACCCGGAATAATTCCTACCGGATGCAGTGAATCATTTGTGTTATAAAACTTAAACGGAGGTTTTATAATATCAAGCGGTTCATTATATTCATTCCAGTTCAGTCCATTTGCATCAACTCTAAGGTTTGTATAGAATCTGTTTAATTTTATTTCATAATAAGTCCTTGGACTTGTAGTGTGAGTCCATGTAAGTGTATTAACCATTGTATTTGAAGAATAAGTATTGGCACCATTCATAATATCCTGGAAACTATATTGGTATCCCGGAGAGGGTTCAACATATTCAAGATTTGACTGCAGGGATGTCGAATTCTGATTAATCGAAACGGATTGATTAAAAGAATACGACAGTTTCATTTGAGGAGTAAACTTCCAGGTAACTTTTCCAAGCCAGTACCAGTTATTATCCTGCCTTGGAGCGAATCTTGTTCCGCCGAATATCGATGAAAATAAATGGTCGGATTTCCCTATTCCGTTAGTATATAATCCATCAGCTTTTATTCTGTTAATAAAAAATCCATCTGAAAGTCCCATAAAGAAATTTCCAAAAAACGTGATTTCTCCGGGGGATTTAATTTTCAATGCTTTAAAAATATATCTTGTTAATGGTTCAGGTCCGCCAAGATTAAATTCGACAATATCGGTATTAAAACTTGTACCACTGTTTTTATTAGAACCAATATTATCTTTGGAATATGAAAAATAAAAATTATATTCATTAAATCTGCCTTCTTTAGTTCTTGCACTGATTACACCACTTGTTGCTTGTCCGAATTCCGCATTATATCCACCAGTAATCACTTCAACTTCTTCCAGTGAATTTGCGGATAATTGCAAGCCAAAACCTGTACCTGATAAGGGGTCCTGAACATTTACACCATCGAGAAGTAACGAATTTTCATAATTTCTTCCGCCTCTAATAAATATTTCATTATCATTTTGCACCACACCGGTTTGCTGGGTTACAATATCTTTCAGGTCAATTACAGAAGTTTTCAAAATATCATCACTTGAAATAATATGCCTGCTCGAAGTTTCTTCAATATCAAGCAATGGGCGTTCTCCGATAACAACAATCTCCTGGTCAACTGTATAAGATGTAATTGATAAGGTTACATTCAGTTCTTTCCGCGAATTATCTTTGACTTTTATATTTGTGTATTCCACATTTTTGTATCCTACATAAGAATACTCAATTGTATAAATACCATCCGGGATATTCTCTATTTTATAACTGCCGCCGGCATCGGATATTGCACCAAGATATGAACCTTTTATTTTTATCGTAACTCCTTCAAGGGGAGCTTTTGCAGAATCATTTACAATTCCATATAAAACCCCGCTCTGTGAAAAGCACAGATTTGAAATAAAAAATAACAGAATAAATTGTAAAAATATTTTCATAAAAAATTTATTTAAGAATAAAATTCAAATAATTCTTCAAATTATAAAATATTTATTTTTTTGAACCATAATGAAAATCGTTTATCAGTAATTGTCTCATAAATAATTTTGAATTTTCAACATTTCCGTTTAAATAATAAATCGGCATCAATAAAAACATTAAATTCGGATTTACTGCCGAATTCTCAAACCCGATATTTATTGTATCATTGGTACAATTACCTCTTGGATAAATTTTATATATTATATTCGTACCATTCGACGGAAAAAATCCTTTTGTATTTGCAATTAAAATATTACTATTAATAAATAATTTGGGATAAAGATTGTTATACCAGAAAAATGTAGTGTCATTCGGAAGCAGTAAAGGAATAAAACAGGTTGTTTTAATGCTATCAATTTGTGCAAAGTTAAATAAATTCCCCTGTCCGATTGAAATATTCGGAAATCCGGAAGACCAGAATACTTTCCCGCCTGAATTTATATAATATGGAAGTGAAACCTGAGCTAAATTCAGGTTCGGGTCATTATCAGGAAATCCACCTCCGTTTCTATTGGCAAACCACATCACGATGTTAAATAATTTTAGAGTAGCAATAAACATAGGATTCACAATTTTGGGAATATATTTTCCGCTGCCGTATTTTATATCAAGAAAATCGAAGTGTATTGTATCCATAGCCGAACTCAAATAATTATTCAAATCATTTAATTCATTTACAGGTGCATCTTTAATAACAAGAATTTTTGATGTTATATTTTTCACAAAAAAGTATTTTGTGCTGTCTCTTGGCATACGGACTGTCGGACTGTATGCACCGGCATTATCCTGCACCTTCATATATAACACATTGCTTGAATTCAACACCAATCCGCTATCCCGTGTCAAAGTCATCACCGTTTGAGAAACAGTAAAAGATTTGAAATGAGTAGTATCATTTAAAGACCAGTAAAATTTTTTCAAAGTATTGTTACCGTCAGGGTCAGAAGCAGAAAATGCAAAAGTTGCAACCGGAAATATAGTATCCGGAATATCAAGACCCTGCACAAAACTCATTGAAGGAGGTGAATTTATGGTCGGATATAAACTCGAAGCAGGAGTGGGGTCAATTAATCCTTTATCGTCCACAGCGGCAACATAAAATCTGAAAACTGTATCAGTGGAATTCATTGTAAGTAAAAACGTACTGTCATTTTTCGTTGTGTATGTCCATTGATTGACAGGGATAGTAGAATCAAAAGAAAAATAAAAACCAACAACAAAACCATCCGGGTCATCCCCCCACCAATGAATAGTTTTCAGTGTTGAACCCGGTGCAATAATGCTGTCCGGGAATAAAGTTAAAAATGTTTGCGGCGGCTGGTCTTGTTTAGGATTTATAACAGGTTCATTACAGGAATCAACTATGAGAATTAATAATCCTAATAATAAACTAAAACGTATAATTTTTATCATTTAAATTGTTTAAGTTAGAAGCCATTCAATAATCATTGAATGGCTTCGTATTATAATTTTCTTATTTTATCAAAACCATTTTTTTCGTATCAGTGTACATTTTTCCCGAACCGCTTATAGCAATCATTCGGTAGAAATAAATTCCGCTTGCGAGATTTTTTCCATCAACTGACAATATATAACTACCGGCGGAAAATTGTTTGTTTGCAACTACATGTACTTCTTTGCCAAGGATATCATAGACAACTATTTTCACGCTGCTGATTTCGGGAATAGAGAACTTAATATTCGTAACCGGATTAAATGGATTTGGAAAATTCTGATATAATTGAAAATTAGTTACAACTAATTCATTATTTCCTATACCAACCGGGATAACGGTTCCGAAATCTGCGTTAGTTCTCGGACAAATTTTATAATTGCTGTATGCATAATACAATACTCCCTGCATAAATGTAATGGAATCATTTTTTGTTAACAGCGTTTTTCCGGAAGTTATTCCATCCCAGTTATTTGTATAAGTAAGATGTGCACCGGGAAGCATAACTCTAGCAACGCCGTTTGTGTTATCTTTTACCAGAAACTCACCAAAATTTCTTCTGAAAGTCGTATCCTGCAATGGTTCCTGCGTAGTACACGCAATTCCCTGTGCGGCATTAATGCAGGTAATCCAGACGGGAGTATTAATCCTTACAAGTACACTTTCCCATTTTTTTATTGTTGTATCACCGCCGTATTTACTATTTGCAAGAACAGTAGCATTTAATATTTGCGGAGCAGGAAGAGGATTTCCTGTGGATAAAATTTGTACATCACCTGTTGTTGCCACTGCAATTGTAATCATTCCATAGCTGTAAGTTACCGTACCTCTCACTCTCAATTTTTGTCCTTTTAATAATACATCCGTAGGAGAACCGGTTATCCAGATTGCACTGAAAGGTCCCTGTCCGTTTTGAATAATTACTCTTTGCGGAGCTGTAACAGGTCCTCCATTACAGGTCGAGCAAGAATAGTTAAAGAAGTCTGTTGTATCTGCCGTTACTATTCCTTCTATTCCTCTAACATACGCACCCTCATAACCTGAATGACCGCCATTATTCGGGCAATACTGAACATCCTGAATTGATAACGAATCGTTTGATTTAACCACATAAAATAATTTTGAAATTGATGTATCAGAAGGTAATAATCTTGTCAGTCCTGCAGAATTTGAGGCGCTGAAATAATATTCAACAAGTGTATTTAATGGTGCAGGTGTAATCTTTGTTGTGAAAATGTTTCCTGCAATATTAACCATTGATTTATTTACAAATGCCCCGCCATTTAGTTTGTAATACACACTTACTCCTGTAATTGTAGTTGTACTTGTAACACTAACACTTACCTGAACACTATCTGTCGGAGTCGGCACTCCGGGTGATTTTAACGGTAAAGAAAGCTGTGGAGGTATTCCTCCCAGACTTAAATCATTCGGATAAATCGGAACAATTACATACGGCAATTGATTTCCGAATACTCCTTCATTATTTCCATTTATAATCACACCTCTAATATAATTAACAATTGTTCCCTGAGCCGGGACTGTAAAATGAAATACAGTATCTGGTGGTGAAGGACCACCTGAACCGTAGAAAAAGTTTGAATAATCTCTCACATACATTTTATTTCCAAAAGCATCAACAATACTGAATGGCTGTCTGTTCGCTAAACCTGAACCAACAGCTACATTCCTTATTTCAACATACATCCCTTCATATTTTTCTCCGCCTAAATAATTTATTGAACCACCGTTTAGATAATCACCAATATTAAAATCGGATATATTGCATAGCTTTGGTGTGGGTCTTTGACCACCAAGTGAATTTATTGTAATAGGTCCTGATGTATCAAGTTGAACCTGAGTTAACCACCCGGAGCGAGACCTGTCAGGCCAGAGATATGAAGTTGACCAAAATTCCTGTACGGTACCCTTTACCGTAATAATATTTCCGGTATCTACATTCTGCAAAAATGTATTTGTAAATCTTGTAGCCTGTCTTATTACAATCCCTCCGAATACACCGTTTGCAGTATCCTGAGCGTAACAAGTCCAGCTGTTCGCTCCTCTAAGTAATGAATGATAAGTTCCGTATATTGAAACCTGAGGTGGAGCAAGAACTCTGCAGGTAAACTGAACCGAATCTCCGATTCTGGAAGACCAGTCTTTACCAAGTATAAGAGAATCATTGGATACATATTCTATCTGCTGTATTGTGACAATATGCCAGGTCATAATCGCCGCAAATATAACAAATGATATAAATGAAAAACCAAATATTAATGGTAGAATTTTTTTCATTTTCATATTTTTCTTTTTTAAATTTATTATTATTATTTAATGATTAAAAATTTTCCTTTTTTAATTTTACCGCTGTTTAAGTCCTGTACTGTGAATAAATATAAACCCGTTGCCAGAGCCTGGTCACTTTTTGTTATTAAATCCCATGCATGTTCCCCTCCTGAAAACTTTACAGATGGGTCAGAATACGTTCTGAACCATTCAATATCAGTTCCAATATATGTTGAGGCATCGTGTATAAATCTATCCACTAAATCACCGGCAAGCGTCCAGATTGAAATTTCACATTTTGACGGGAGATTGTAAAAATAAATTTTCCTTAAAACTTCCTTTTTTGCACCTGTCCCGTCCCAGTATGCACTTCCATAATAAGGATTAGGATAAACTCCAATTTCAACATCCGAATTATCTTTTGGAGTTGTACCAACAACTATTCTTTTTGCATTTGACAGCAAAGAACTTTCAAGCGAACCGAGATTCTGCGACGAATCACCTTTATCATAAGCCGTTACAGTATAAACATATTGAAATCCATTCAATTGATTCGGAAAATCAAATTTATACCAGTATTTATTTGTATCGCCAGTAAATGTTTTGTAATTACTTTGTTTAATAAACTTGAATCCTGTATTGTTAAAATATCCGTTACAGCAACTATCAAAATCTGCAATTAATTTTAACTGGGTTTGCAAATCATAATTCGGTGTAATATCAAAACCCGGATTAGTTCTATAAACTTTATACCCTTCAAAATCATATTTTCCCGAAATGGGGTCTTTTGAATATTCGGAATTATTTGTCCACCACAAAGTTACATTCCTGTCATTGATTTCCGTTCTTAGAATCGGTATATCAGGAGGAGCAGGTAATTTGTAACCATTATCAAATGCACGCTGTGCCCATGCAACATTAGAGTATAAATATTTCCTTTGATATGTTGAATCCCAGGTTGTCGGGTCAGTACCGTATTTTTTCGCACATACAACAGCAAAAACAATATTTGCCGTATCAATTGAATATCTTAATGTAAATGCACTGCCGTCTTTTTTTCTGAATGGACCATAAGACATTAAAAATAACCTGTTCCCTGCATGAAGTCTTGTATAATCATTTATTGTTGTATTCCAGACAGTTGTAGAGTTAAAAAATCCTTTCAATTTCGAAAAACGTGCGTTATCATCAGTTGGAGAGAAATATAATGGGTCTGTTGTATTTTTATATTGCCACGTAGTATAGTGTGTTCTGAAATTTGTTCTTTCAGTTGTATCTTTCGGATTTACACCAAGTAAAACAATTCCGCAGTAATTATCCGTAAATCCCGGGTCACCATTATAATCATATTGATAGCCGATTCTATATGCAGAATCATAACCGTTCGCACCTTTGCTGTAAAATGACGTACCTGCATTGCATCCCGGTGTAACATTTATGTTCCTTACAACACAATCCTGCCATAATCCAAGATATATACTATCTATGTTGGAATTATCTCCGTTATATCCTATGTTTACTATTTTGTAATTAAGAATTACAAAATAATTTGCGAAATTTAAATCATAAGCATAACTTTCAAGAAGTACTTTTATTCCAAGTGGTAAATGATTTTGAATTCCCGTAAGGGATGTATCATAATATTCACAAACAAAATCCTGATGTGAAATAGCGTATGGAGAATAATAAGGTGATGTAATATTCGATGAGCGTTCTGTAATTATAGACCCGGGTGCATTTGAAAATTCAAATCCTTCCTGTCGAATTGCACCTGAAACATCAATAGCACCTGTAGAAACATGTATTGAACCGTTTTTATAGCCACCAACCCAAATACCGCCAAGCCAGAGATTTTCAATTCCCGAACCTTTCGGATACATACAGGATGGCTGTGTTCCGCAATAACCTTTACCAATAGTACCGTAATTCGTAACTGTTAATTGTATATTACTCACCGTTGTATACTTGTTGTTTATATCATCTGCAAAAATATTTTTTACATCTGAAAAAATAATAATCAACCAAAAAATTAATGAGAGACAAAAAAACAAAAACGGAATATTCCTGGATATTCTCATACTAATAAGTTTTTATATTTAGTTTTTGTTAAAATTATATTTATTTTAGTTAAAATTCTACAACGTAATTTATTGTTAAATTAAATTGATTTAAATATTTAATTTAATATTCATATATTAAATAATTATTAAAAAATAATTATAGTTATGCATTATCTTGACTGGAGTATTGTTACAGTATACTTTTTAATAAACATTGGAATCGGGATTTATTATTACAAAAAAGCAAGTGGCACATCTGAAAACTTTTTTCTCTCGGGAAGAAAAATGGTGTGGTGGCTTGCAGGGCTTTCTATGGTTGCTACAACCTTTGCGGCTGATACTCCACTTGCAGTCACAGAACTTGTCGGAAAAAACGGTATTGCAGGTAATTGGTTGTGGTGGAATATGATGATAGGCGGTATGATGACAGTATTTTTCTTCGCACGTTTGTGGAGAAGAGCAAATATCCTGACTGATGTTGAATTTATTGAACTAAGATATTCGGGAAAGGCTGCTTCATTTCTCCGTGGATTCAAAGCAATTTATCTCGGTATTTTTATGAATTGTATTATTATGGGCTGGGTAATTTTAGCTCTTAAAAAAATCCTGACAGGTATGCTTCCTGAAATTGTAAATAATGAATTTGATTTATTTTTCTTTAGAATCAGCGAGGTCAATTTAATTATTTTTGCAATAATGTTAATCACTGCCATCATCTCCGCAATGTCAGGTCTGTGGGGAGTTGCAGTTACGGATTCATTTCAGTTCATTATTAAAATGGCAGGATGCATTATTCTTGCCATAGTTGTTGTCAATTCATCTCAAATAGGAGGTATTTCCGGGTTACAACAAAAACTTCCCGAATGGGCATTAAAATTCACTCCGCAAATAGGTGGAGATTCTGTAAGCAGTACCGGTGGAGTATTAATGATGACGGTTTCAACTTTTCTTGCATTCATTGGAATTCAATGGTGGGCAAGCTGGTATCCGGGTGCGGAACCAGGGGGAGGAGGATACATCGCTCAAAGAATGATGTCTGCAAAAAATGAAAAACATTCATTAATGGCTACGTTATTTTTTCAGATTGCACATTACTGTCTAAGACCCTGGCCGTGGATTATTGTTGCACTATCCGCAATAGTTTTATATCCGAATCTTTCTGCTGATGATAAAGGACTCGGTTACGTAAAAGCAATGAATGATTTTCTTCCGGTAGGATTAAAAGGTCTGCTTCTTGCTACATTTTTTGCGGCATCAATGTCCACAATTGCAACTCATTTAAACTGGGGCACCTCTTATTTTATAAATGATTTTTATAAAAGATTTGTCAGAAAAAATGAAAGTGAAAAACATTATGTTGCTGTATCAAGATTAATTACAGTAGTATTTATGTTCGTTGCTGTAATTATTACAAATTTTATGTCGACAATTTCAGGTGTATGGTCTTTTGTACTTGAATGTGGTGCAGGACTCGGTCTTGTTTTAATCCTCAGATGGTTCTGGTGGAGAGTAAATGCGATTTGCGAAATTGCTGCTACCATCACTCCGTTTATAATATATGCTGTAATACATTTTGGAAATATTAATATTGAATTTCCAAATACTTTATATATCATTGTTCCGGTCACAACTGCAGTTTGGATAATTATCTCTTTTTTTACAAAACCCACTAAAGAGGACAAACTCAAAAATTTTTATAAATTAATAAGACCCGGCGGACCCGGCTGGAAAAAATATTCGAAATTAATGCCTGAAGTCGTCAACGATAAAGGTTATCTCTTTTTGTTCATTGATTGGATACTCGGGATAGTATTAGTATATATGTTTCTATTTGGAATCGGAAAAATTATTTTTAATGAATATATAACAGGTTTAATTTTTATTATTACCGGTCTTGCTGCAGGTGCTGTAATAATATGGGATTTAACACGCAGAGGCTGGGAAAACATTAGTTAAAAATATGAAATACAAATTTATTTTAAAAGAAGCATTCAGAGGTTTCAGTAATGCAAAACTTTCGACCTTTGCATCGATTTTTACAATTACCCTCGCATTGATTTTGTTTGTAATTTATTTTACACTATCTTTTAATTCCAACAAACTAATCAAAGCAATCAAAGATAAAGTTGAAATCGAAATATTCCTTGATGATGATATCACCCTTGATGAACTTAATTCATTGAAGGATAAGCTGAAGACAATCGGCGGAATAAAACAAATCAATTATGTTTCAAAGGATGATGCCGAAAAAATATTTGAAAAGGAATACGGAAAAGAAATGCTTGAAATTCTTGAAAGCAATCCCCTCCCCTCTTCATTTAAAATCAATCTATACGATGAATATAAAACTCTCGAAAGAATAAATAAAATAATAAGTCAGATTTCTTCTTATCCGAAAATTCAGGATGTAATTTTTCCTGAAAAAAATCTTGAAATTATTGAAAATAACACTTCAGGAATACTTTTTGTGAACTTAATAATATTAATTGTATTAATTATTTCTTCTGTATTTCTTGTTTCAAATACTATCAGACTGGTCATATCCTCCAAGTCAAAAAATATAGAAACGATGAAACTTTTAGGCGCAAGCAATTCTTTTATCAGAACTCCTTTTATAATTGAAGGTATAATTCAGGGTATTTTAGGATGTATATTTGCTCTTATTATGTTATACCTGATATATTTATATTTTACAACATTATTTAATCAGACTGAATTGAAATTTGATTTTCTTGGATGGGAGTTTCTTATTTTCTTGATAGGACTTGGTCTATTACTCGGATTGACAGGGAGCTTATTTTCGATAAACAGATTCATAAAAGCAAAAAATTTATAATAATGATTGAGGTTGGAAAAAAAGCACCGGATTTTAAATTAATTTCTGATAAAGGCAAAGAAGTTTCGCTTAAAGATTATTTAGGGAAAAAAGTAATTTTGTATTTTTATCCGAAAGATAATACACCGGGCTGTACAAAAGAGGCATGTGACTTTACTGAAAATCTTAATATTTTAAAAAACAAAAATACGGTTGTAATAGGAATCAGTAAAGATAGCATTGAATCACACATTAAATTCAAAAATAAATACAATCTCAAGATTGATTTATTATCGGATGAATCAGTTGAAGTGATGAAAAAATATGAAGTATGGAAAGAAAAAAGTCTATATGGGAAAAAATTTATGGGGATTGAAAGAAGTACATTCATCATAGACGAAAAAGGTAAGATTAAATCAATATTCAGAAAAGTGAAAGTTGATGGACACATACAGGAAATTTTAAAAGAATTAAATAAATAATTTAAAAGTCTGAATATAAAAATATCATTTGTATGGAAATTTTCATTATATTATATTTGAAATTCTATTTTTCAAATGGAACAAATTAAAAATACAGATATCAGATTTATAAAAGTTACATCCGAACCCGAATTAAATAAATTTATAAAAGTCCCCTGGCAGATTTATAAAGATAATAAAAACTGGGTTCCGCCTTTATTATTCGATATTAGAAAAAATCTAAATATTAAAAGAAATCCTTTTTATAAACATTCTGAAATAGAAATGTGGCTGGCAGAAAATAACGGAAAACCTGTTGGCAGAATTGCGGGAATAATAAATAAAAATCATAATCTTCTTCACAATGATAAAGTAGGGTTTTTCGGTTATTTCGAATGTATTGATGATAATAACGTGGCAAACGGATTATTTGAGAAAGCAGTTGAATTTAATAAGAAAAACGGAATGGACATTATTCGCGGTCCGGTTAATCCATCAACAAATGATGAAGTCGGATTACTTATGGATAGTTATGATTCTTCACCTGTATTATTGATGACATACAATCCACCCTATTATAAAGAATTGATTGAAAATTCCGGATTTCTAAAAGCTAAAGATTTATATGCATACTTTATTGATGAGGCAGGTGTGAAAAAAGAAAATGGTCTTCCACGTCTCGGGAGGATTACACAGATTGTCGAGAAAAAGGAAAATATTAAAATCAGACATTTACGATTGAAGGATCTGAATAATGAACTTTTAAAAGTCCGTGAAGTATACAATGCAGCATGGGAAAAAAACTGGGGATTTGTTCCGATGACTGAAGATGAATTTTATTATACCTCTGAATCGCTTAGATTACTTGTGAGGGAAGACCTTGTATTTTTTGCCGAAGTGAACAATAAACCTGTAGGATTTTCGTTATCTCTTCCGGATTATAATCAGGTTTTTAAAAAGTTAAATGGAAAATTATTTCCTTTTGGTTTATTCAAATTTTATGCAAACCGTAAAAAGATAGATACTATAAGAGTATTAATAATGGGAATTGTCCCTGAATATCAGCGAAAAGGTATTGATGGTGTATTTGTATATCACACAATAAAGAATTCTATTGCGGCAGGATATACAAAAGCTGAAATTTCATGGGTCCTTGAAGATAATTTGCCTATGATACAGACTGCTGAAAAACTCGGAGCTAAGATATATAAAACATATCGCCTGTACGAAAAGCAGATTTAATTTCTAAAAAAATTTATTTTCAAATTCGTATTCAATTTTATAAAAACGAATAGCTTTATAAATTGCTTTTGCAATTTCATCCTGTCCTTTCGATGATTTAAGATATTCCTCATCTATTTTATTTGACAAATATCCGCATTCAATTAAAACACAGGGCATTGACGCTTCAAGAAGTACTAAAAAACCGGCCTGGAAAACTCCCCTGCTTTGCATGGAAGTATTTAGTGCCATTTCCGTTTGTAGAATAGATGAAAATTTTTCGGAATATTTATAATAACTGTTTTGAATGATTGAAGAATATATATAATCCTGTATTGAAGAATCTCCCGGAGGTTTGAAATTTTCAATAAAGAGATTTTCTGTTATTTTGATTGCCTCGGGAATCCTTACTAAATCGAGTAAATATATTTCAAAACCGTTTTTATCATTTTCTTCAGATTTTTTTGCATTACAGTGAATACTGATAAAAAGATTCCCCTTATTGGAATTTGCAATTATTCCCCTATCCTTCAATTCAATAAATTCATTTTTATTTCTGGTCAAAACAACTTTCAAATCCTGAAAATTCTTATTGATAAAAAATTTTAATTTCAAAGCAATAGGCAACACAATATCTTTTTCATATGTTCCGGTTAAACTGATAGTTCCGGGGTCTTTTCCTCCATGACCTGCATCAATAATAATAGTTGTAATCTTACTGAAATTATTTTCATCAATACATAATCCAATATTCGCGAATATCAAAAAAAACAGAATAAAAAATATTCTATAGTATTTAGAGTTTATCATTTTATGAATAATATTTAAAAAAAATAACATAAGTAAGGAAAAAAGCATAAATTGATTAAATATTATATTTTACATATTTTTACAGATATATTACAAATTAAAACTTGAATAAAAGGAGATAAAATGAATTCATTTCTTAAATATGCAATGTTATCAATTAATATTTTCATAATAACTGCTGCATTTGTAATTACAGGATGCATTTCTTCAGTTGATACTGAATCAGGGAAATTATCATTCAGGGCTAAAGATTATTTCAAGGCAGAACAAGAACTTTCAAAAGGTGTAATGTCAGATAAAGATGACATTGAAGCATGGTATATGCTTGGGGTTTCAAGAGTTGAAATAGGAAAATTTAATGAAGCAAAAATTGCTTTTGATAGGGCAAAAAATATATATGGTCAGGAAATGTTAAGCTACTGGGGATTAAAATTCAATGCAGGTATAGATCAGTTTAATGAAGGAATAAAATCAAAAAATAAAGGAGCAGAAAGAAGTTCTTACAGCAAAAATCTGAATAATGCAATTTACTATTTCAGGGCTTCATACGCAATTATACCGGACAGCACAATTGCAATACAACTACTTGGTGAATCATACGGGCATTTAGGAATATACGACAGTGCAATGATTGCATTTAAACAGGTTATTGATATACCAAAAAGTGAAGTTGATGCCGAAAGCATGGCAAAATCTATGTATAATATTGGCTTTACATTAATTCAGGATGAAGAATTCATCGGAGCATTCGAAATAAATAGTCAAATCTCAAAAATTAAAGGTTTACCAAAAACAAACAAATATTATGAAATAAGTTTGTACAATACTGGATTGAGTAAATATTTAATGGGAGCCTCTGTATTTACATCCAAAACTATGTTAGATTCTTTAAATAATGCTCTTAAAACTGAAACCGATGCGAATAAAAAAGAAAAAATCAGTAAAAAAATTGAAAATATTAATACTATAGTTAACAATGGAGATATGAAAAAATATTTTAAAGAAAGTCTTGATTATTTAGAACCATTATCCGTATTAACAAAAGATAAAAAGAGATTAAATGATACATATGATATTTTAATAACTGTATATGATGTACTTGGAGAAACATCCAAAAGGGATGATATAACAAATAAAAAGACTGAACTAAATAAATAATGTAATTATTTTAAAAATGGAAACGCAGAAAAAATCAAACGGTGCAAGATGGTTTTGGGGAATTTTTATTTCCTTAATAGTATTTGCAATAATTTTCTGCGGACTGGCATTTTTATATTTTGCTTCAGTGATTGCAAAATCAGGCGGTAGTTCATACGAATATGAAACTGTCAGAAAAGGAAATGAGAAAATAGCAATTGTCAATCTTGATTTTACTATTCTGACATCCGAATCTATAATCAGGCAGTTCAGAAGATACAGGGATGATAAATCAATAAAGGCAATAATTTTAAGAGTAAATACTCCGGGCGGTGGAGTTGCCGCTTCACAGGAAATGTACGAGGAAGTCAAACGAACAAGAGATGCAGGTAAACCTGTTATAGTATCTATTGAATCTATTGGTGCAAGCGGAGGATACTATGTTTCATGCGGAGGTAATATCATCATTGCTAATCCAGGGTCAATTGTTGGAAGTATTGGTGTAATAATGCAGTATATGTCGGTTAAAGAACTGATAGAAAAACTTGGAATTAAACAAACTACTATCAAAAGCGGTGAATTGAAAGATGCAGGAAGTCCGTTCAGAGACGTTAACCAGAAAGATATAGAATACTTTCAGGAAATAATAAATGATTCGTATGACCAGTTTCTTGAAGTGGTATCGAAAGAAAGAAAAATTTCACTGGAAACTCTAAAACCAATTGCCAATGGCAGAGTATTTACAGGGAAACAGGCAAAAAATCTTAAACTGATTGATTCTCTTGGAACATTTGAAGATGCGGTAAAAATAGCTGCATCCATTGCAGGAATAAATGGAGAACCAACTCTCGTGAAGGAAAAATTACATAGAGGATTTTTAGAATTATTTTTTGAGAGTTTAAGCAATTCAGGAATAAACAAACTCAAAAATGAATTAGAGGAGAGTTATTTAAAACTTCCAATTTTACAATATAAATTCGAAAAATAAAATGAACCTAACAAGAGCACAAATAGCCGCAAAAATATCCGAAGCTACAGGATTAAGTAAACGGGAAACGGAAATTGTAGTTGAAGGATTTATTAGCTGTGTTATAGAAGCATTAACCCAGAATAATACTATTGAGATAAGAGGATTTGGAACATTTAAGAATAATGTAAGGGAACCAAGACAGGCAAGAAATCCAAAAACAGGAGAAAAGATAAATCTTAAAAAGCGATATATTCCAATGTTTAAGGTATCTAAAGAGCTTAAAAAACTGGTTCAGGAAAGCTTAGGTAAGTAATTTATTTAATTAATATTTAATAACTTTATAGGAGAATTAACTTTAATGCCTTGCGGTAAAAAAAGAAAAAGAGCAAAAATGTCGACTCATAAGCGCAAAAAGAGATTAAGAAAAAACAGACATAAAAAAAGAATAAGATAATTATTTAAAAATTTATGAGTAAGCCTGTCATAAATTAACTTTTTGACAGGCTTTATATTTTAATAATATACTTTGCTATAAGTAATAATTAAATTAAAAACTTTGTAATTAAAGTTCTTAATTCACTAAATTTAAATGGTTTGGAAAGATAATGAGAACAACCTCCGCTTAGAAATTTTTCTTTATCCCCTGCCATTGCATATGCAGTTACAGCAATAATCGGAACATCTGCGTATCCTTCGAGTTTCCTAATTTCCTTTGTTGCCTCCAGTCCACTCATACCCTGTAATCCAATATCCATAATTATCAGGTCATATTTATAATTTTTTGCTTTTTCGACTGCTTCTTCACCGTTTTTAAAGAAATCAATGTCGGCATATTCTTTTAATATATGTTCAAATGCAAGAATACTGCTTTCTTCATCCTCTACAATTAAAACTCTATTTTTAAATTTATCAATCGTCTTCTTTTTCTCCTCTAGAAGTGGTTTAGTTTCCGGAACCGGAATATCACTAACCGGAATTAAGGGAAACAAAATCGTAAATTCCGAACCTGAATCAAGTTTACTTTCAACTTTGATTGTTCCATTCATTATTTCCACATATTTTTTTGACAAGGTAAGACCTAATCCAGTTCCTTCGTAATCACGGCTGAACCCCTCACTCACCTGTCTGAAAGGTTCGAAAATCAGTTCTTTTAAGTTGTCCGGTATTCCAATCCCTGTATCCTTTATTCTGATTAAAGCAAAATTTCCAATTCCTGTTTGTTCTTTTTTTACTTCTATAGTAACGGACCCTTTTTTTGTATATATGATAGCATTCTTAATAAGGTTCGAAACAATCTGTGATAAAAGTTGTTCATCAAGCATTGCATAAACATTTTTTTCAATATTTATAATCAGTTCAAGATTTCTTTCTTTAGCCACAATTAAATAAAGTTTTGCCGCATGTTCCGATACCAATGAAACATTCACATATTTCTTTCTTAAGTCAACTTTGTCTGCTTCAATCCGTGATAAATCCAAAATCTGATTTAAAGTATTCATTAATCTTTTGCTACTCTTTAATATAATTTCAGCCATTTGTTTGTTTTCCGGGTCTGTAATATTATTATTTAATATTTCAGTAAATCCGAGAATACCTGTCATTGGTGTTCTAAGTTCATGGCTCATATTTGCGAGAAAACTGGATTTTAACCTGCTAATTTCTTCAGCTTTTTCTTTTGCATCCTTTAATCCTTCCTGAAACTTATTTCTTTCTGTTATATCACGAATAATTCCAAGAAGAAGAGATTTATTTCTGATATTGATAGAAGTCAATGATATATCAATATGAATGAAGGTTCCGTCATTCTTTGAAAGTTTCTGTTCAAAATTTACTGTATTTCCTTTGTATGCCGATTTAATAAATTCCCGTATTGTATTTTCGGTATTCGCTTCAACTGCTTTATTCATTAAGAATAAATTAAAGATACTTGAATTGATATAATGTTCTTTGCTGTAGCCTGTTAAATCCTCTATCTTTTTATTGCAGTCAATAATTATTTCTTTATCTAAAAGAACAATCGTATCGCTTGCACCATCAAAAATCATTTTAAATTTATTTTCCGATAAGGCAAGAGCATTCAATGTAAGTTTTCGATACATGGCAGCCGACAGTATATCTGCAGTAGTTATTAAAGAATTAACTTCCGCTGATGTCCAATCATGCTCATTAACGCAGTCGTCTAATCCTATAAACCCCCACCATTTTGATTCAATAATAATAGGAACAATAAGAATTGACTTTATTTGCTGTGAAAGAAGAATTTCCCTTTCACTTTCAGGGAAATCTCTTACATTCCCTGTAATAAAACCGCCTCGCTGCATTACATCGACCCATCGTTTAAAACCGGATTCAATAAATGAAAAGTTCTGAAGGTCAGGATTATTAATCTGCGGAATTATATCTTTTTCTGTCCACTCGTATATTTGTGATGTAATAATTGTCCCGTCCGCTTTTTGATGATTCCTGAAGATATACACACGTGAGACTTCAGTTCCGACTCCAAGCATTTTTAAAACTTCAAGTATATTCGATTCCCAGTCTATTGTCTTTAAAAATTGTTCTGCAGCAAATGCAGCACATTTAAGAATGTTATCTCTTTTCCTGATCGTTTCTTCAGCTTTTTTCTTTTCAGTAATATCAGTAAATACCGTAAACATCGAAAGTTTTCCTAAATAATGAAATGGTATGGCTGTTACACTTACATTTACCGTTTTTCCCAATGGTGTAATAAAAATTTCTTCCAATGGTTCAAGAATTGAATTTTCAGCAAGACTTTTCCTGACTCTATTCGATACAATATCCCTAAAATCCGGATGCACAAAATTTAAAACCGGTACTCCAATAGCTTCTTCTTTATTCTTTATCTGCATTATTTTACATGCAAAATCATTTATGTAAACAATTCTTCCTTCCGAATGAATTGCAACTCCATCCGGAAGAATCTCCATCATACTTTTATAAAGTTCTTCGCTTTCTTTTAATTTTTTTTCTGCTTTTTTTCTTTCCGAAATATCTCTTATGATACCCTGATAATATTTTTCACCTTCAATTTCCAGCATCCTTGCACTTACTTCGACAGGGAAAATTGTTCCGTCTTTTTTAATATGTATAGTTTCAAAAATATATCCCCCCGGTTGTTTAAATTTTTTAAAATCTTCATCAGTTATATTCCTGGATTCAGGTGCACGTATATCCCTAATATTAAGTTTTAACGCTTCTTCCTTTGTATATTGGTAAAGTGATAAAAATTTCTCATTGACATCAATATAATTTCCTTCCATATCTGTAATTGTAATGGGGTCATTTGCATTTTCAACTACGTTTTTATAATTTTGCAATAACTCTTTCTTTTCATATTCAAGTTGATATAATTTCTGAAATTGTCTTGATTTTGAACTTTTTACCTGAAATGAAATTGTTGTTACAGAAGCAATTATAATCAGCATTAATAATAATGAAAACCACAGAGTTAACTGATTTATTTCTTCATATGCTTCATCTATGTCAATTTTAGCAACCATATACCATTTCGTATCCCTCACTTTAGTTATAAATCCCAGTACGGGAACACCTCTGTAATCAATACCCTCTGTAATCCCCTCAACACCATTTAAAGCTTTTATCGCAAGAACTTCTTTATTTTCTTTACTTAAAACAAAATTTAACGATGTATTATGTTTGTATTTAAGTTCATTCATATATAATGCATTTCCATATCCATCATTTTCAAATACCAATGTCTCTGCTGTTTTTGAATCAGTTGGCCAGGATTGGATTAATGGAAAAAGAAAAACATCAGGGTCTCTTTCAATAATAATAATCTTCTCTACTGAATTACTCTTTGGTGAAATTACCGGAATTAGAATATCAATATGAACACTGTCATTCTCATCAATTCTGTGTATATCTGTCAAAATAACCTGTTTATTTTTTACTAAATCGCTGAAATGAATATTAGATTTCTCATCACTTTTTGATTCAGGTTCTGACATCAATACTTTTCCGTTTTTATCGACTACCTTAATACATTTGTTTTTATATTTTTCATTTAAAATTTTAAACCACTCTCTTAAATTAATTACATTTTTATCCGGAATTTTAAAATCATTTAACTCATTAATCTTTTCAGCAGTAAACGGATTAGAAATAATTGTTTGAGCATCGATAATTCTTTCCATTCGCCAATCTTCAATTTGTTTATTTTTCAGTTCAGCTATTGTCTGAAGATTTTTGTGAATATTATTTGTTATATTATTTTTTTGCCTTAAATAATATTGATGAATAAGTAAAATTACTAAAATAAAAAACGATACATACAATATGATGGTAATGTATGAGCTTCTTGGATTTTCGTAAATATGCGAATCTGAATTACTTTTTCTCATTAAATAAATAAAACTCTAAAAAATAATATAAAGTTTAATAAAATTATTAAAATAATAAATATTTTCCTGACAGCATTCAATTTTTTATCTTCTCACCCTTAGAAAACGAATCACGTAAAGTTACAGTTCTGTTAAAAATTTGAAGTTCAGCAGTGGAAGATAAATCAACACAAAAATATCCCACTCTTTCGAATTGAAATTTATCTCCCGAATTAGCTTTCTTTGCAGCAGGTTCTAACAAACAATCATTTCGTATTTCGAGAGAATGAGGATTTAGAAGTTCCTTGAAATTTTTATCCTGGTCTTCCATCGGGTCTTCTGCCAAAAACAACCTGTCATATAATCTTACTTGTGCATTGACAGCAGTCTTTGCATTTACCCAATGAATTGTACCTTTGACTTTTCTGGTACTTCCTGATGAACCGCTTTTTGTATCGGGGTCATAAGTGCAATGAAGTTCAATAATTTCATCTTTAACATCTTTGATTACCTCGTTACATTTAATTATGTATGCATATTTCAACCTGACCTCATTACCCGGATATAATCTATGAAATCCTTTTGATGGAATTTCCATAAAATCATCCCGGTCAATATAAATTTCTTTTGAAAACGAAATTCTCCTCTTCCCCATCATTTCATCTTCGGGGTTATTTACAGCTTCCATTTCCTCCGTAAGATTTTCAGGATAATTTGTTATAATTATCTTCAGTGGTTTTAAAACTGCCATAATACGCTGTACTTTCTTGTTCAAATCATCCCGCACACTATGTTCAAGTAATGCAACATCAGTAATCGCATCGCGTTTAGCTATTCCGACTTTTTCTACAAAATTTCTGATAGATTCAGGAGTATAACCCCTCCTTCTCAATCCACATATTGTAGGCAAACGAGGGTCGTCCCAGCCATCGACATATTTACCTTCTACAAGTTCAAGAAGCATTCTTTTACTCATTACAGTAAAATTTAAATTTAACCGTGCAAATTCAATTTGTCTTGGTTTGTTCTCAAGATGTAATGCTTCAAGAAACCAATCATATATAGGTCGGTGAATTTCAAATTCCAGTGTACAAAGGGAATGTGTTATTCCTTCAATCCAGTCGGATAACGGGTGCGCATAATCATACATAGGATAAATACACCATTTATCTCCTGTCCTGTGATGCGTCGCTTTTTTGATTCTATAAATAACCGGATCCCTCATAATCATATTGGATGAATTCATATCGACTTTCGCTCTCAATACATATTGACCATCTTCATATTTTCCTTCTTTCATTTCACTGAACAGTTTCAGACTTTCTTCAGCAGGTCGATTACGGAAAGGAGATTCGATTCCTGATTCAGTCGGGATTCCTCTATGTTCTTTAATATCTTCAGTAGTTGATGCATCAACGTAAGCTTTATCTTCTTTTATCAACTGGACTGCAAAATCGTACATTTGTTGAAAGTAATCCGAAGCATAATATTCCCTGTCTTCCCAGTCAAAGCCAAGCCATTGTATGTCCTCTTCAATAGATTCAACATATTCAACATCTTCAGTCACCGGATTCGTATCATCATATCGAAGATTGCACAGTCCATCATAATCCCTCGCAATTCCAAAACTAAGACAAATTGCTTTTGCATGTCCAATGTGTAAATATCCATTTGGTTCAGGCGGAAAACGGGTATGAATTTTTGTATGTTTGCCCGATTTTAAATCTTCATCTATTATATCTCGAATAAAATTCGACTGTATTTTATAATCTTCTTTCATTAAACTTGAACAATTAGTAATTCAGAATGTAAATTAATTAAATTATATTTTCAGTATAAAAATATTAACGTTTTATTTATTTTTCAAAAGTAAAATTGCATTTAAAATTGAATAATGAATAGTTAAAATTTTCTATTATAATTATTTTATATTAATGAGTGAATAACAAACATATTTTTCAAAATGACTAAATATATAAGTATTTTTAATATTATTTTATGTTCTTTCGGAATATTTTTTGGTTTTTATTATTTAGAAACAAATCCCGAATTCTCAATTAAAATAGTAACACTAACAACAGTAGGTATAGCAGGTATATTTGCATTTATCAGACATGTAATATTTTATAAATCAGATTCTAAAAGGCTTGGTTGGGAAACGGACAGACCTGACTGGATGTTCGAAGTGGGATTTGCAAATTTAGCATTCGGTGCAATAGGATTTATAGTAGTTCTTGCAGATTGGGGAATTCAGGCATCTGCACTCGTTCTGATAGGATTTGCTTTTTATCTGTTTCAGGCTGTAATATTACATCTGTACAGGTATTTAACGGACATAAAGAAATCTCCTGAAAGATTATGGCGAAGCGTAATTCTGACAACGTTTTATGTTGTAATGATGACTATTTTTATAATTAATTCGCTGACAAAGAATAAAAATCTCTAATGAAAATTCCGATAATTAATGAATATAATAGAGAAACATTAGTAAAAACTTTAAAATTAGAAAGCAATGGACAGATTAATTCCTGTTAACAAAAAAAATGATATTCTATCTAAATATACAAATACTCCTATAGGTGAATTATTTGAATATCACAATTTAAAACATGAATTCAGAAATTATCAAAATGCACAAATATTAATCGGAATGTGTATGGACAACCGGAAACATCTTCACATTCCAAATAATTTTGCATTTATCATTCGAACTGGAGGTGCAAATTTAAGGTACAATGAATTTCAGATTTCTTTTGCAATCTCGGTAGGGGGTGTAAAACATATTGCTTTAATCGGTCATAATAATTGCGGAATGGTGGACCTTTTTTCACGTAAAGAACAATTTATTAATGGGCTTGTGAATAATGCAGGATGGAATATTGAAGATGCTGAAAAGCATTTTTTAAACTATGAACCGGTTTCTGAAATCGGAAATGAAGTTGATTTTATTTTAGACCAGACAAATAGATTAAGAATTCGCTATCCGAAAATTCTTACTGCACCTATTTTGTATAATATTGATGATAATAATCTTTATATGATAAAAGAATACTAAGATAATGTTTCTTTAGAAAGTAAGATTTTAAAACTTAAAACTCATTTGAAGTAAAAAAATATCAATCCGATCAATTATCTTTTCTTTCCCTAAAATCCAGCAAATATCGAAAATCCCGGGACCGCCCCCTACTCCCGAAAGTGCAAGACGGAGTGGGTGTATAACCTGTCCCTTTCCGACATTCAATTCTGATGCGGTTTCATTTAGTGCTTTTTCATAATCTTCTTTTTTCGGATTTTCGAATTTTGAAATTTTTTCAATAAACTTCCTGAGAATTTCAGCAGAATTCTGTTTCCAACCTTTTTTCATAGCCTGTTCATCACATTTCTTCGGGTCTTCAAAAAAGTATGGACTCTTTTCAAAGATTTCTTTGATAAATGAAATTCTCGGTTTCATTGCTTCGATAACATTAATCAGATACTCATCTGTAAGTTCATCTGAATTAAATTTTGTATTTTTAAATTCATCCCTTAGCATTTTCAATAATTCATTATCAGATTTTTTTCTCAGGTGTTCCGCATTCAATGAGTTTAATTTTTCAATATCAAAAACTGCACCGGATTTATTTACATTTTCGAGAGTGAAACTTGAGATTAATTCGTCCAAAGTATAAATTTCTTTGTCATCCGCTGCATTCCATCCGAGCAATGCAATGAAGTTTATCAATGCTTCTTTTATATAACCTTTATTCACATAGTCCTCAACAGCCACATCTCCCTGTCTTTTACTGAGTTTCGAACGGTCAGAATTTAACAAAAGTGGAAGATGTGCAAAAATTGGTAAATCCCATCCGAATGAACTATATAATAAAATATGTTTCGGTGTTGACGGCAGCCATTCTTCCCCTCTTATTACGTGAGATATTTCCATCAAATGGTCATCTATAACATTCGCTAAATGATATGTCGGAAATCCATCCGATTTTATTAAAATCTGGTCATCTATCACATCACTCAAAAACTCAACTTCACCCCTTATTATATCATTAAATATAATAGTTTTTCCGGATTCTACATTCAATCTCACTACGTAAGGAATTCCTTTTGAAAACTTATCAATGATTTCCTGTTCAGATAAATTAAGACAGTGTTTATCATATTTCGTTTGCGGTAATTTTTGTTTCTGCTGTTCTTCACGAAGCAGATTCAATCTCTCTGCAGTACAAAAACAATAATATGCTTTTTTATTTTCGATTAAAAAATCACAATGCTTTTTGTAAATTTCTAGACGCTCCGATTGAATATAAGGTGCAAATGTTCCATTGATTTCCGGTCCTTCATCATAATCTAGTCCCGCCCATTTAAGAGTATTCAATATATTATTTACTGCACCTTCAACTTTCCTTGTCTGGTCTGTATCTTCAATTCTGACAATGAATTTTCCGTTATTATGCCGTGCAAATAGAAAATTATAAAGTGCGGTTCTTAAATTTCCGATATGTACGTAACCGGTTGGCGAAGGAGCGTATCTGACACGGATGTTATTGTTCATCTCTAAAAATTATTTATTATTAATACAAATTCACCTTTTAATTTCATCATATTTTCTGAAAACTTTTCCGATGAAAATCTTATAGTTTGTTCAAATTTTTTTGTGAGTTCTCTTGATATTGAAATTTTCTTGTACGGAAATATTCTTTTAATATTATTCATCAAATCAATTATTTTATATTTCGACTCATAAATCACAATCAGCATTTTTAATTTTTTAAAATCCTGAAGTATTTTTTCACGTCCTTTTTTAGGAAGAAATCCCTGAAAATAAAATTTTTCGGATTCAAAACCCGATAAAACAACAGACTGAATCAGTGCATTTGCCCCCGGGATTGAAACTACATTTGTTTCATTTTCAATACATTTTTTCACAAGAATATTACCCGGGTCAGATATTAACGGAGTACCGGCATCAGAAACAAGAGCCACAGATTTTCCTTCCCCAAGTTCTTTTAATATTCCCGTAAGATTTTTTTTCTCATTTAATGAAAAATTCGATTTGATTTTATTTTTAATACCGTAATGGTTTAGTAGCTTTATTATTACTCGTGTATCCTCGGCAAGTATGAAATCGACATTTTCAAGAATGAATAATGCTCTGAAAGAAATATCTTCAAGATTCCCGATTGGTGTGGAAACAATATATATTGTATTTCCGTTAATTTTTAAATTTTCAAATTTTTTTATATTACCTGTATTTAATATTTCTTTCAATTCTAAATCCTGATTTTCTAAATTTAATTCTGAAATAAATATAATTATATTGTTTTGCAAAATAAATTAACATTGCTCTTCACATAATTTCTTTTTATTAATATTTATTTATTTAATAATGCTTGTTATAGGAAAAAATCCAATACTTGAGATATTAACAACTGAACCAAAAGAATTTTCTAAAATAATTCTCCTTAAAACTCTCGACCCGGAAAACAGACTGAAAGAGATTGTCAAACTTGCGGAGTATAATAAAATTAATCTGATTTATCTTAATTATAATGATTTTAAAAATTATTTTGACAGCAAAAATAAATCTGAAGGATTATCACAAGGAGTAATTGGTTTTATTAAGGATTACAGATATACTCCGCTAAGAGAACTGCTCGATAATATCAGAAATGTAATAAATCCTTTGATTCTTCTTCTTGATGAAATTACCGACCCGCATAATTTCGGTGCAATTATACGCTCAGCTGTTTGTCTCGGTGCTGATGGGATTATTATTCCCAAGCATAATTCTGCAGAGGTGAACCATACTGTTTATAAAACTTCTTCAGGTGGAGCTAAACATATTCCAATTGCAAGAGAAACCAATTTGAAAAACTGTATTGAGATTCTAAAGAGAAACGGTTTCTGGATTGTCGGTACCGATATGCACACTAATAAACTTATATATGAAACGGATTTTAAAATGCCTACCGGTCTTGTAATTGGCAGCGAAGGTTTTGGTATGAGAAAAACTATAAAGGATAAATGTGATATTCTGGTAAGAATTCCAATGGGTGGAAGAATCGGTTCGCTCAACGCTTCTGTTTCTGCTGCAATTTTTCTGTATGAAATCTTCAGACAGAAGAACGTATAGTCATAAATAATAATTATTAAAATCATTATGGATTCCTGCTTTCGCAGGAATGACAGATGTTTTTTTGGGTTTTACAAAAAATAATTTTATTAATCAGTGTGATAATTTACTTGGTAAGGGGATATCATATTTATTCATCAATTTATAAAGGTGGCTGCGTTGTATCTGCAAAGCTTCAGCAGTCTGAGAAATATTATATTTGTAATCGTTCAACATTTTTTCAATAAATATTTTCTCTGACTCATTCTGAAAATCGTTCAAAGACATATTCCTGTTTATCAAATCATTTATGAATTTTGTATGCTTAGAGGCAGGAATATTAATATCTTCTGCATCAATTATATTTTTATCAACAGTATATATTAGCCTTTCGGTCAAATTACGCAGTTCACGAACATTTCCGGGAAATCTCAAACTTTTTAATACGTCAACCGCAGATTTTGAAAACTTTTTGATTTTTAATGAATATATTTTACAAATCTGATTTGTGAAATATGAAATTAATTCTTCTATATCTTCAGTTCTTTCCCTAAGGGCAGGTATTTTAATATTTAGAACATTCATTCTATGATACAGGTCTTCCCTGAATTTGTTTTCTTCAATCTTAAGAAGTAAATCTTTATTGGTTGAAAATAAAAATCTAATATTTATTTTTATTTCTTCTGACATACCGGGAACGGAAAATTTATTTTCATCAATAACTTTAAGAAGCATTGATTGAACTTCTAAACTAAGATTTGTCACTTCATCAAAAAATATTGTTCCTCCTTTTGCTTCAACAAGTTTTCCGAATTTATTAACAACATCATCGGAATAATTTCCAAATAATTCTGAAATAACATTTTCTTCGTTTAAATTAGCACAGTTTATCGTGATATATGGCATCTCAGACCTGTTAGACCTTAAATGAATTTGGTTTGCTACTAAAGATTTCCCCGTTCCGCTTTCGCCAAGTATCAATACATTTGAATCGGTTGCTGAATATTTTTCAATTAAATTTAAAACATTATTCAATCCTTCACTGATACCGATTAATTTATTAGATTCAATTAAGTCTTCTTTTAATTTTTTTATTTCATCTTTTGACTTTTTGTAATCAAGGGCATTTTTTATTGTAATTTTCAGTCCTTCAAGGTCAAAAGGTTTTTCTACAAAATAATATGCACCTTTTTTTGTCGATTCAACTGCAGTTTCGATTGTTCCATGTCCCGAAATCATAATCACTTCCGCACCTGTCTTCATTTCCATTAATTTATCAAGCACTTCCAAGCCGTCCATTTTGGGCATTTTTATATCGAGAAAAATAATATCATAAGAATTCTGACTGGCTTTCCTCAGTGCGGTTATACCATTAAGACATGTATCAACACTGAATTTTTCATACTCTAATGCCATAGATAGAGTATCAAGTATACTCTGTTCATCATCTACAATTAAAATTCTGCTCATATCTTTTAACTAAATTATTATAAAAATAAAAAACTTTAAAACAATAAAATATATTTTTAAATCTACTAACTATTTACTTCTTAAATAATTTCACTTTTTCAATTCAACAATCGTAACTCCACTGTCTCCTTCATTCCAGCTGCCGTATCTGAATGACCTGACATATTTACTTTTTGCAAGATATTTTCTGACTTCTTCCCTTAGTTTTCCGGTTCCTTTTCCGTGAATTATCGAAATAATATTTAAATTATAAATTAAGGCATTATTAATAAATTTTTCCAGTTCATTCGAAACCTGGTCTGTATAAAGTCCTCTGATGTCGAGACTGTCATTTATTTCTCCGGTATTTATTCCAACGTTCGGTTTTGAAAATGTTTTTTCACTCTTAACTGAATCAACAATTTCAAGTTCTGAAATATTTGTCCTTAAATTAACACCATTAACATTTACCATTGCATTTTCCCTGTTCAAGTCTGTAATTTCACCGACTGCATTTGATGATTTTAGTCTTACCAAATCACCAATCTTAAATTCATTTTTTATCTCTGTTATTTCTTCTTCATCATTTCCTAAAAGAATTTTTGCGCTTTGACTGAATTTACTTTTTATTTCTTTAGGTACAAGTATATCTTTATTTTCCCTTATTTCTTTAATTGTTTTTTCAACAAGTTTATTAGCTTCGGATAAGATTTTTTTTGCTTCATCTTTTGATTTTTTTATAATCTCCCGTTCACTGCTTTTTATATTTTTTAATTTTTTATCATAATCATTAGATAATCCCTTCAACCGTACACTTTCCAGATTCGCTTCCCTGCTGTATTTTTCATACTTTTGTTTATTCTGTATCAACTCTTTTATCAGGTCCTCCAAATTAGTTTCTTCTTTTTTAAGACGGTTTTCAGATTCTTTAATAACACAGTCGGGCAAACCGTATTTATTTGCAATTTCGAGAGTGAAGCTTCTTCCCGGTATGCCTGTATTTAATTTGTAATTCGGGGATAGTGTCTTTGTATCGAATTCAAGAGATGCATTTTCAACTCCCTCAGTACTGTAAGCAAAGTTTTTTAAATCCCCAATGTGCGTTGTAACTATGCTAATACATTTTCTGTCTGTGAACTCTTTGAGCAATGAAGATGATAGTGCACTTCCAAATTTAGGGTCAGTTCCCGAGCAAATTTCATCAATCAGTATTAATGATTCGGAATCTGCATTGTTGTATATTTGACTTATTGATTTTATGTGAGAACTAAAAGTGCTTAAATCATTTTCTATCGACTGTTCATCACCAATTATTACAAATATTTTTTTGAATAACCTCATTTCTGTATCATATCCTGCGGGTATAAGTAATCCAAATTGAAGCATAAGTTGAAGCAATCCTATTGTCTTTAAGGTAACAGTTTTTCCGCCCGCATTCGGACCTGATACAACCACAGTATTATATACATTACCGATTTCCAGATTTAAAGGAACAACTTTTTCTTTTGTTAATTTTCCAAGCAATAAAGGATGATATGCATTTGCGAAATTAATTTTCTTCTTCGTAATCTGTGGTTTTACCCCGTTAATTTCCATTCCATATCTTGCTTTTGCCTGCAGAAAATCATATTCAGCTATTATATCATAATTAATTATTAATTCGTTAGAATGCGACGAAATTACTTTTGAAAGCTCAAATAGAATTTTCTCAATTTCTTTTTGTTCCTGATACTGAAGTTCCGAAATCTCATTGTTCAGTTCAATTGTCTGCGACGGTTCAATAAATACAGTCACCCCTGAACCCGAAGTGCTGTGAATAATTCCGCTCACTTTTCTTTTATTTTCAATCTTCACAGGTATTACAAGTCTTCCGTCTCTCAATGTAACAATTTCATCCCTTGTCAAATCCTGCTCCGAAACATCCTTCATTATTCTGAAAAGAACTTTCCTTATTATATTAGACTTTTCTCTAATTTCTTCACGAATTTTTTTCAACTCTTTCGACGCTGAATCCTTTATATTACCCGAATCATCGACAACCCGTTCTATATTGTACTCAAGTAATTTATCTGAAAAAATCTCCTTTGATTTTTCAAACAGATACTCTGAAAATTTTGATTTATTTTTTTTCGGTTTGAAATAACTTTTTATCTGCCTCGAGACATGTAAAAAACTCAGAATGTATAAAAATTTATCCGCACTTAAATAACTTCTTTCGATTTTTATTTTCTGAAGATAAGGTTTAATATCTTTTAAAACAGATAAATCAATAAATCCGTCAAAATATATTAATTCCTGTACTTCAAGAACCTTATTAATTTCTTCTTCGAGTTCTGTTTCGTCTGTATAAAATTTCACTTCATTGAGTACAGATTCCCCTATTTCCGAAGATATCTTTCCTTTAATTTTTTCTAAAATCCTGTCAAACTCAAGTTTCTTTATTGCATCAGCGAAACCCATATTTATTTCACCTTCGTTGTATCTTTGCCAAAAAAATTATTTTTTTCAAGAAATGATTTTCCGGAACTGAAAAATATTCCGGAAATAATATCATAAGTAACAGGAGAAACCTTCACGACATAAGGAAATAAAACAGATTCCTTTTTTTCTTTTTCAGGTAGAAAATTATAAGCAATCAGACCCAGCGTCAAAAGGCTCACTAATATTATTCCCTTTAATAATCCAAAACATAAACCCAGTGTTTTATCGAGTGCCTTGGTTAATTTATTAATTCCCGATAATTTCTTTGAAATATAAACTCCAATTAAATAAACAAAAAGTATTATCAGAATAAATGAAATTAAATTCGAGAGTTTTTCATCTTTTATTATGTACCCTGTCAGTACATTAATATTAGAATGAAATTTAGTTGCAAAATATATACCTGCAACAATACTTATTAATGTGAATATGCTTTTAAGAAATCCTTTTCTAAATCCGAATAATGCGGGGATGCCGATAAGTAATAATATTATGACATCAATTATATTCAACCAACTTTGCTTTTCACAATTTCCTGCACAATTTTACCGTCAATTTTTCCCTTCAATTCTTTCATTGCAGTGCTCATTACTTTCCCGAAATCTTTCGGAGTAATTTCTCCAATCCCATTGATAATGCCGGTAATTATACTTTCCGCTTCATCTCTGGTTAATTGTTTTGGAAGGTATTCATTAATTATTTCAAGCTGTTTTTTTTCCTTGTCGGATAAATCGGTTCTGCCTGCGTTTTCAAACATTTCAATCGATTCTTTTCTCATCTTTGCCTGCCTGTTCAGTAATTGAATTTCTTCTTCCTCATTCATTTCACGATTCATACCTGACTTATCCATCTTTAGAATTTCCGCCCTGATTGAACGTAAAGTTTCAGTGCGGGTTTCATCTTTTGCCAGCATTGATTTTTTTAATTCGTTATTGATTTTTTCTTTGAGAGACATACTTGTATCAAGCGTTATTGAACAGGGTCATACCTCAAAACCTGAGATATAAATTTTGACTTAGGGTAATCCTTTTTTAACTGAGCAATTATCTTTTTCATATTTTCAATATCCTTGGCATAAAAATAATTTCTTATTGCATTTGCAAGATATTCGTCATTATTTGGTACTTCTTTCCCAACGTTTGCAGCTTTCTCATAATTCTTTGCCGCTTCAAGAAATTCGTTTTTTGATTCGTTTACTGCACCAATTCCGGCAATCGAAGAAGCTTTAAGAAAATTATTACCCCCGGAAAAATCTTTAAAATATTTTAATGCATTATCAAAATCATTCAGGTAATAATAACAGTTAGCAAGCATTAGCTTTGCGGTTTGCCCGCTTTCTGTACCGCCGTAAGTGTCAACGATATAAATAAGTCCTTTAGTTGTACCGAGTGAATCACCGTTAATTGCCTGCTCATATGAACCGCTGAAATATAACTGCTGAACTTTTAATAATTGATTATCGGCTTCTTCATTTTTGCTCCTCTGGTATCTGAAATATACAAAAACTGCTGCAATTATAACTACGATAATAGTTAAAACAGTATATGCACGGTTCTTATTTTCATTAAAATAGTCAACTCCTTTATGATATAATTCAATGATTTTTTCATCCTGATGCTTGGTGTATTTTGCCATCTTAAATCTTTATTTAATAAACAATAAAGATAAAAAACATTATGGATTTTATAAAGTCAGAAAGAGAGAAAGAAAATCTTGTAATGTATTACTTAGGTTTAGAATTTTATATAGACTTTTGCTTCTTCTATAGTACTTTTACATCTTTCAATAATGTTGAAAACTATCAATTGAAAAAAATAATGGATTCTACATATTATTTGGTTGAAAATTAACACATTAATCCTTTAAATATTATTATTTCAGAATTTTTCCTTCATTTTATAAGTTATCAATTACATATATATTTATAAAATGATTAAGAAGATTTTTTTCATTTTTTCGATAATTGTTACATTGTTTTTAATAATTATATTAATAATCGTTTCGATTTAAAATTGGATAATATTTTACACTTTTCAAAAGTAAAACTTAATAATATTACGGGAAATGACGTTGTGGATTTTCTTCAAAGAGTTTCAACAAACGAATTTTCCGGATTGCAAATTAATAATTTCCGGTCAACTTTTTTTCTTAATAACAAAGGCAGAATTATTGACTTAGTAACAGTTTTCAATATCAACAATAAAATAAAAATTTTAACTTCTGAAATTAATAATTCAAAAGTAAAAGATTATTTCGATAAATATGTAATAGCAGATGATGTTCAGTTTCTGGAACTTGAATCGGATTATATCCGGTGCACATTATTCGGAGAAGAAATAATTAATAAGTTCATTTTTAATTTAAAACTTGACAGACCGGTCACAGGCAGGTTTATTAATTTTGATAACAGGCTTATTATGTACCACGATTTTTATAAATCAAGAACTTTAAATATAATATTAAAACAAGATGAAAAAGATTTTCTTGTGAATCAATTAAAGCCGTATAACCCATCAGATAAAAATGAATTTGATTATTACAGAATAATAAATCATTTTCCTATTGCTCCGAATGAATTAAACGAAGATTTCAATCCTCTTGATTGCGAAATGGAAATGTTCATAAATTCAAACAAAGGATGTTATATCGGGCAGGAAGTAATCGCAAGGCTTGAATCTCAAAATAAAGTTCAATATAAACTTATGGATTTTAAAACATATTTTAAAATACAAGAAAAAGATGTAATTTATTGCCGTTTTAATGATATTTTTGAAAAGTGCGGACAAATAACAACAATATCATGCATAGATGGATTATATTATTTTTTAGGTTATGTGAGGAAAAATCTTTTATCGAATGATTTTTACATTAATTATAATAATGAATATAAAAAAATAAATTAACTTTTTAATAATTTAAATTTAAAATAAATGATAGAAAAAATTAAAGAACTTCTCGGAAAGGAAAATGAGGGTTTGCTTTATCACGAAAGCAAAACAATTGATAAAACTAAACTTCATTTACCCGGACCCGATTTCGTTGAAAGAGTCTGGAAAGATTCAGACAGAAGCCCGAATGTTTTGAAAAACCTTCAGTTTATTTACAATTCGGGGAGACTCGCTGGAACGGGCTATCTGTCTATTTTACCTGTTGACCAGGGAATTGAACATTCTGCAGGAGCATCCTTTGCTCCGAATCCTGAATATTTTGACCCTGAAAATATAGTAAAACTTGCAATTGAAGGCGGATGTAATGCAGTTGCATCAACACTCGGCGTATTAGGTTCCGTTGCAAGAAAATATGCTCATAAAATTCCTTTCTTACTAAAATTCAACCACAACGAATTCCTTACATATCCGAATAAACACGACCAGATATTTTTCGCAAATATCAAACAGGCATTCGATATGGGTGCATCCGCAGTTGGTGCGACTATTTATTTCGGCTCGCCTGAATCATCAAGACAGATACAGGAAGTAACAGAAGCATTCTCGTATGCACACGAACTTGGAATGGTTTGCGTGTTGTGGTGCTACCTTAGAAACTCTGCATTCAATGTCAAAGGCGACAAAGATTATCACCTTTCTGCAGATTTAACGGGACAGGGAAATCATCTCGGAGTAACTATTGAGGCAGATATAGTAAAGCAAAAACTTCCGGAAAATAACGGCGGCTACAATGCATTAAAATTCGGAAAGACACACAAATTAGTTTATGAAAAACTCACCAGTGATAATCCGATTGACCTGACAAGGTATCAGGTTGCAAATTGTTATATGGGAAGATGCGGGTTAATTAATTCAGGCGGTGCATCTACAGGTAAAGGCGAATCGGATTTACAGGAAGCAGTAAAAACAGCCGTTATCAACAAACGAGCGGGCGGTATGGGATTAATCTCAGGCAGAAAAGCATTTCAGAAACCAATGGCAGACGGTATTAAATTGTTAAATACAATTCAGGATGTATATTTAACTAAAGAAGTTACTGTAGCATAATTATTAACTATAATTTTTTTTATGAACAAAACAAAACAAAAAGTTTCTAAAAAACACAGAGTAAAAAGAATAAAACGGAAAGCTAAAGATAAAATCCGTAGGGAACAAAAAAAACAACAGTAAATTTTAAATCAGGTATCATCGCTTAAATCGCTTTAGTGAAATAAAGTTTTGATACCTTATTTTTATGAAAAAGGTATTTATTTTAATTTATCTCATTTTCGCCACATCATTTACACCAATTGCCGGTAAATATGTTGTAAACGAAATAACGCCAATCACTCTTGCATTCTCAAGGTTTTTTATTGCATGTATTTTATTTTATATCGTTTTTCGCTATAAAAAAATGGTATTTAATATAGATAAGAAAGATATTTTACGCTTTTTGATTTTAGGTGCATTAGTTATTCCAATCAATCAATCCTGCTTTCTATTTGGACTCAGTTTGTCTTATTCTTCACATTCAGGTGTTATCTATTCTCTTACCGCCCTTTTTACATTTATTATCGCAATAATCACAAGAAATGAAAGGTTTATTTTTAAAAAACTTGTTACTATAATTTTATCTATAATAGGAATTATATTAATCTTCTATGAAAATTTACATATAAATCCATCTTCAGAAAAGAATATATTCTGGGGTGACATTTTATTTTTCTTTGCGGTATTGTCGTGGTCTCTTTATCTGATAATGAGTATTCCTATGGTAAGGAAATACGGAAGCATAAAAACTTCATTGATATCATACATAATCGGTTTGATTTTAATGTCTCCATTTTTAATTATTGATACAGGAAAATTAGATTTTTCTAATATTACTTTTCTGGGTGTTCTTGGATTTATACATCTGGCTGTTCTTGTTGCATTCGGCAGTTACTTCGTTTTTACATATAGCACTAAACTGATTTCAATTAGTTCATTAACTGTAATGACAAACGCTTCACCTGTAATTACAATTATTTTTTCAGTAATTTTGCTTAATGAAAACCCATCGGCATATTTTTTCGCCGGTGCAATAATTACGATTCTTGGTGTATTTTTGACACAAATATTTTCGGATAAGGTTAAATTAACAGACATTAATTATGAACAAAACCAATAGAGATATAAAGAAAATTAACGTAGCCTTAAAATCTGTCTATGTTGCTATCTTTATTGTTGCAATTAAAACTGTTGCATCCATTCAAAGCGGAAGCCTTGCTGTTTTATCCGAATTATTTCATTCCTCTACGGATTTAATTGCCGCATTGATTACACTCTTTTCGATTAACTATTCATCCAGACCTCCCGATGAAGAACATCATTATGGACACGATAAAATTGAAAGTTTCTCTGCTTTATTGCAGGTCTTAATACTTATTCTTATGTGCGGATATGTATTCTACGAAGCTATAGTAAGATTGATTCACCCGCCCGATATTCATTTAAACTGGTTCACTTTTTCTGCAATATTAATCTGCATCGGACTTGATTATTCACGTTCCCGAGCTTTAAAAAGAATTGCAATAGAAACTCATTCACAGGCGCTCGAAGCCGATGCACTTCATTTCAGTTCAGATATATTAAGTTCAATTGTAGTGCTGATTAGTATGGCTTGCACATATTTTAAAATCAGTCATTTATTTGACCCTGTTTCCGCTATTATTGTTTCATTTATTATTATTTATGTCACAGTTAAACTCACAAAAAAAGCCATCAATTCGCTGATGGACAGAGAACCAAAAGGAGTTTCCGAAAAATTAAGAAATATAATTATTAATATTGAAGAAGTAGAAGAAATAAAAACTCTTAGAGTAAGAGAAACCGGTGCTAAAATATTTGTTGATATGACGATATTAATAAGCAGATTAATTCCTCTCACACGTTCACACGAAATCACTGACAAAATAGAGAAAAAGATTTTTGAAAAAATTCCGAATTCCGACCTTGTTATTCATCTTGAACCAATAGAAACAGGCAAAGAAACAATAAATGAAAAAATCAGAATGATTGTCAATGATGAAGGGCTTAAATGCCACGATATTTTTTCACATAAAATTGATAATAATATTTTCACTGAACTCCATATAGAAATAGCAGGAACAAATGATTTCAATACCGCACACGATATTGTCAGCAGAATCGAAAAAAAGATTAAAGAGCAAATTGATATTATTACAAGCGTGAAAATTCATATTGATGAACCGAGCGAACTGACTTATGAAACACGGGATATTACTGAAAATTCAAAAGAGATGATAAGAAATATTAATAATATTATCGGTAATTACCGGCAAGTGGAGGACTTCAAAAATATTAAAATAATTTCTTCAAACGATAAAATCAGAGTTTCGCTTGATTGTGAATTCGATGCAGGTATGTCGCTTGAGAAAGTCCATGATATTGTAACGTCAATTGAAAGTAATCTGTATCTTCATCTGAAAGAATTATATACAAATTTGTCAAATGTAATTGTACACGCTGAACCAAAAAGTAAAAATTAATTATGATTAAAGCTGGATTATTCGGATGCGGCCATCTCGGGAAAATGCATCTCAAAAATTTAATGGAAATTCAAAATATTAAGCCGGAAGTAAATATTGTTGGTATTAATGATATTGATAAATATAAATTGAACAGTGTCAGTAAAGAATTCAATATAAAACCATTTGAAAAAATGGATGGACTTATTCAGGAAATTAACGCTGCAATTATTGTTACAACTACCTCATCACACTTTGAAATTGCAAATAAAACTATAGAAAATAATATCCATACATTTATAGAAAAACCTATTACCGAATCTATACTCAGTGCTAATAAATTATTTGATTTATCTTTAAAGAAAAAAGTTAAAATTCAAATCGGGCATATCGAAAGATACAATCCCGCAATGCTTGCACTTGAAGATTTTGAACTAAACCCGATGTTTATTGAATCCCATAGACTGTCAATGTTCAACCCAAGAGGAGCAGATGTTTCTGTAATACAGGATATAATGATTCATGACCTTGACATTATTCTCAATATTGTAAACTCAAAAATAAAGAGCATAGATGCAAACGGTGTGGCACTAATAACCGACAAACTGGACATTGCAAATGCAAGAATCAAATTTGAAAACGGATGTGTAGCTAACGTAACTGCATCGCGTATTTCACAAAAGAAAATGCGTAAAATGCGAATATTTCAGAAAAATGCATATATTTCGATTGATTTCTTAAAAAATATTACAGATATTTTCAGATTGAAAGATTTAACAAACGAACAAATACAAAATATCTCACCTGATATTTTTGAATATAATAACAGGAAATTCAAAGTATTTATGGAACAGAAAAGTTTGCCGGGAATTAATCCAATGAGGATGGAACTTGTAAAATTTTTTGATTGTATATTGAATGATACTGAACCTGAAATTGACATTGAGGATGGTATAAAAGCAATTGAAACTGCAGATGAAATAATAAAGAACATAAAGGAGGTAAGAAGTTAAGGAGTGAAGGAGTTAAGAAAATATTCTGTAATATTTAATTTTTTATTTTTGATTTTTAATATTTTATTTTTAATAATGTAAAAGATTATTTAATTGAAAAATAAATATGTATAAAATAGCTCATATTTCTGACTTACATATCAGTTCAGTTTCTAAAGATTTAAATATAATAATTTTTGAAAAATTATTAAGGGATATTGTATCAATAAAATGTAATCATCTTGTTATATCAGGTGATATCACAAACAATGCGACAGAAGAAGAATATGATATGATTAATATGCTTCTAAAGAAATATGATTACTTTGACTCAGATAAACTTACCGTCTGTATTGGCAATCACGACATCTACGGCGGAGGTACTAAAAGCGAAAATAGTTTTATGTTTCCGTTTCTATGCAAGCAGATTGACTATAAAAAAAGTCTTATACAATTTCAGGATAATTTTCTTTATTCTTTCACAAATTCGGTTGTTATGAAAAGGAATAATTATTTTCCGAATTTAAAAATTTTGAATAATGAAATCGCAATAATTTCTTTAAATTCCATTCCTGAATGGTCACACAACCTGAATCCCGCTGCTTCAAATGGGAAAGTTTCCAATACAGAACTAAAAGATTTTGAGATTCTGTTAAAATCGGATCTGGTAAAAAATAAGTTAAAGATTGTTATAATTCATCATCATTTCAACGAACCGAAAATTGATAAAAATAATTATATCCATTCGCTATGGCTTTACTCAGAAAAAGAAACTATGAAACTGCATAATGCAAAAATTCTTTTAAAAATATTTAATAAATACGATGTCGATATAGTGATGCACGGTCATACACATATAACAAATACTTACAAAATCGGAAAACAAATTTTTATAAACAGTTCAGGTTGTATTATGCCGTTTACCGAAGAAATTAAATACAAATATTATATAATCGAATTTCAATCTAAAAATTCAAATTTCAAAATACAGGAAATTACGCTGAAATAATATTTTGAAAAAAACAATCGACAATATATTAATAAAAGAAATTGCAAAAGTTGCGGCGAAAAACAAAACCAATGCATACATTGTCGGAGGATATGTAAGGGATTTTATTCTCAATATTGAATGCAATGATTTTGACATTATGGTAATTGGAGATGCAGTAAAATTTGCAGAACAATGTGCTAAACATTTCAAAACAAAACTGTCTGCAATTTATAAAAGATTCGGTACTGCACTGCTCAAATATGATAATTATAAAATTGAATTTTCCTCCGCACGTAAAGAAAGTTACGATAAAAAATCACGTAAACCGAAAATCGAATTTGCAGATTTAAAGGATGATATAGAGAGAAGGGATTTCACAATAAATGCTATTGCCGTTCCTTTGAATCAACTCGATAAAAAAATAGATTTATTTAATGGACTTGATGATATTAAAAATAAAATAATCAGGACTCCCATTGAACCTGATAAAACATTTTATGACGACCCACTTAGAATCTTGAGGGCAATCAGGTTTGCAACACGATTGAATTTTTCGATTGAAGAAAAAACATTTCAGGGGATTATAGAAAACAAAAACCGGCTGACAGAAGATAAGGTGGTTTCAAAGGAAAGAATTTCAAATGAATTCCTGATGATGCTCGAAGCAAAAAAACCTTCCAATGCGATTAATCTTATGTATTTATCCGGAGTGCTCGAAATAATATTTCCTGAAATTGCAAAACTTGCGGGTGTGGAACAGCGGGACGATTATCATCATAAAGATGCTTTCTATCACACTCTTGAAGTACTCGATAAAATTTCCGAAAAAACGGAAAATGTATGGCTCAGATTCACTGCTTTGGTTCACGATATTGCAAAACCAAAAACAAAAAAATTTATTCAGGGTATTGGCTGGACATTTCACGGACATGATGAAATCGGAGCAAGAATGATGAAAAAGATTTTTGAACAGATGAAATTTCCGTATGATGTATTACCTTATATCGAAAAATTAATTCGTTTGCATTTACGCCCGATTCCGCTTGCTCAGCCCGATGTAACCGACTCAGCAATCAGAAGGCTTGCAGCTGATGCAGGAGAACAGCTTGAAGATTTACTAACTTTGTGCAAAGCGGATATTACATCCAAGAATCCTGACAAGCAGAACAGGTTTATGAAAAATTATGAAAAAGTGGAACGCAGAATTATTGAAGTTCAGCAAAAAGATAATCTGAGAAATTTCCAATCTCCCGTCAGAGGCGAAGAAATAATGGAAATATGCAATCTAATGCCATCAAAAGAGGTCGGGATTATAAAAAAGAAAATCGAAGAAGCAATACTTGAAGGAATAATACCAAACGAATACACAGCCGCAAAAGAATATCTCTACTCAATCAAAGATGAAGTATTGAGAAAAGAAAAATAATGAACATTGCACGTTGAAAATTGAACAAAGCATTAACACACCCCCTACCCCCTCTCAAGAGGGGAAACTGTGTTATAAAAGTTTCTTAAACAGTTTGAGAATCCCCTGTTTCCAAGCTATGCGGTGAGTTACACCAGTCCCCTGTTTGATTGTATGTTTGTTATCCAGATACCATTGATATGAACGAATCAATGCCTGTGCATTCGAATACTTTGGCTGCCATCCAAGAATCTTCTTCGCCTTATCTATCGATACAAAAGAATCTGTATCCGCCGTACCGTATATCCATTTATAAAGCGGAGATAAGTTCATTAGTTCAAAAATACGAAGGAACAATTTTATAAATCCAGCAGGAGTGTGCATTACTCTTGAACCCGACTTCGCATATTCACACATCGCACTAACGTCTTCATTCACCGTTGTATAAATTTCCGCACCGACATTGAACGTATCATTAATTTTTTCCAGCGGTAATGTTGAACATAAATTTATTGCATCTACCAAATCTTCCACTTCAAATAACTGATAGCGGTTTTTTCCGTTGCCAATCACAGGAATTTTCACACCCGATTCCACCCAGTCATATAAAATCTGAAATACTCCAAGCCGCGCTGTACCTATAAAACTCTTCGGTCTGATAATACAGACATGCAGTCCTTTTTTCCTGTATTCTTCGCAAATTTCCTCAGCCATAATTTTACTTTTTCCATAGGGTCCTACTCCGATTCTCGGATGAGTCTCATAAAGCGGATGCTCCTTCGGAACACCGTAAACAGAAGTTGATGAAATAAATATTAATCTTCCAATATTATTTTTTAAACTGCTTTCACATACATTTCTCATACCATCGACATTCGTTTCAAAAATATCTTTCTTTTTCCACAGCGGAAGAGCAGCAGCACAATGTATTACAACATCGGTACCTTTCAGAATTTCATCCATCATTTCAGGTTTTCTTACGTCACCAAAAATACAATTGATATCATTATTATATTCATTTTCAGGAAAAGTTTCGATATCAAAGAATACCGTATTTTTGAATTCGGTTATTTCATTAATTTTCTGAGCGATATGATAACCAAGAAATCCCGCTCCGCCTGTAATTACAACTTTCATTTTTCTGATTTATATTTTAGTTATTATATGCAAGACATATCTTCCCGAGAATTACATTTTTCTCCGCATTAGTTACGGCTAAAATATTCGAGGGATTATAATTTATTGTTTCATTTGCAAGCACAGCAAAAAGTACTGCCTCTTTGTTATCTGTATTGATTCCCCTGTATTCAAGCCTTTTTACTTCAGACTGTGGAAAATATTTTTTCAAAGAATTCATTATACAATCATTCAATGCCCCTCCGCCACTTACGAGAATTTCTTCAATGTGCAGATTTTTCTGAAGATAATTTTTTACCGAATGAAATATTGCATAAGTCGTGAAATCCGTAACAGTTCTTATCACGTCATTTTTTTCAAGATTTCCCGATTTGTTCAAAATTGCATTCACGTAGTTATCTCCATAATATTCCCTTCCTGTGGATTTCGGAGGTCTCTGCTTCACAAAAATGTCATTCTCTTTAAGAAAATTAAAAAGACTATCATTTATTTTACCGCTTAATGCAATTTCTCCGTTCATATCGAATTCCGTATTGTAATAAATTCTCATTAGTGCATCAATCACCATATTTCCCGGTCCTGTATCGAAAGCCATAACTTCTTCCTTGCCACAATTTTTCAGAAGCATTGTCAGATTCGATATGCCTCCAATATTGACAAGCAGTCTGTTTTGAACTGCACTTCTGAAAAGTATATAATCGAGATAAGGTACAAGCGGGGCACCGTCTCCCATCAACGCCACGTCTGCATTGCGAAAATCACCTATCGTTGTAATGCCTGTTAAGTTAGCAATAACAGAAGGGTCGCTAATCTGTAAAGTCGATTTAACATTTATCCCGAATATATTTTTATCAATCGGATAGTGATAAATCGTTTGTCCGTGTGAACCGATTAAATCTATATCTTTCGGTTCAAGGCCGTTTTTATTTATCAGGTCAATCGCCGCTTTTGCAAAAATCCGTCCAAGAAGAAAATTCAATTTGCAGATTTCTTCCACATTCCCTGTTTCCGGAACGGAACATTTAAAAATCAGTTCTTTTATTTCTTTTCTTATTGGAACACTTATAAAATCAAGGACTTCTATTTTTGTATTAATATCGTAACCTTCAATATCGATTAAAACCGTATCAATAGCATCTGCAGAAGTGCCGGAAATCATTCCGATAATTCTCCTTTTGTCTTTTTTTAAAATTTCCTCGAATTTATTCATAAATTGCAAATATAAATTTTATGTGTTTTATTTACTATATAAATTGAAATTCAATATCCAAGAACGCAAAACAATAGCACACAGAATCCACAGATTGAACAGATAAACACAGATTAATTGTCTAAATTCTAACTCCTTACTTCTGACTACTGAATTCTTACTGCTTGCTACTAAAGAAATGTAACTTATTTACCCAAAAACAGTATATAAAAATATGAGATACAATATTATATCATTTATTTTTATCAATATTTTTAGGATTTTTTTACAAAAAAATCAACAAGATGGAAGATTTTAATATAACAGAAAAGAAATATGACAATTTAGTTGTACTTCATCTTGAAGGTTTTCTGGATGCACATACATCGGTTGAACTCGAAAATGCATTGGAAAATCTGATGGATAGGAAGTCATATAATCTGATTGTCAATTTCGAAAAACTTTCATATATCAGCAGTGCCGGTCTCGGTGTTTTTATGGCTTTTATAGAGAAAGTGAGAAATAATAACGGGGATATAAAACTCTGCAGTATGAGTGAAAAGATTTTCAATATATTCGATATACTCGGTTTCCCGTTATTATTCGAAATAATCGCAACTGAAGAAGAAGCGAAAAATAAATTTATTAACCGGAATTAATCATAGAAACAGGTGCCGGAGAAAGATAAAATAGTAGTCAAAAGTATAACGAAAAATCTCGCTGACGTGCGTGAATTCGTTGAAAAAGCCGCCGTAAAATATGAGTTAAAGCCGGAGGAAATCAGTAAAATTGTCCTTTCGGTTGACGAAGCCTGTACCAATATTATAAAATACTCGCATAAATATAATAATAATAAATCCATCGAAATTTTAATTGATAAAAATAATAATACTCTTGTAATTGAGTTTTACTATGAGGGACTTGAATTCAATCCCGATTCAGTCGAATTGACCGATATGAAAAAATATATGTCCGAACATAAAATAGGAGGACTCGGAATTCAGTTGATTAAAAAGTTTATGAATAAAATTGAATATGAATTCATTATCCCGAATCGGAACCATTTGAAATTAATAAAATATCTAAGTTAATATCAATACTAACCCTTAAAAGTGTTAAAAGACGAAAACCATAAAAAAGAACTTCAGTTAGTTTCTCTTATCGAGTTTTCGCATATAATACATAGCACACTTGATTTAAAGTTTATTCTCGATAAAATTCTGCTTACATTTATGGGGAAAATGCTTATTTCTAAATCAGTATTTTTATTAAAGACAGATATAGAAAATACATTCCGGGTTAAATCTTCAAAAGGTATAGAAAAGAAATATAACAACAGAATTTTTGAGTTTAGTTTTCCAAAAGAACCGTATTTTACTTTGAATGATGTGGCTGTTCCCTGCAATTTTTTAAATGAAAAAAAACTCACAACATTTTTCAAAATTTACTTTGAAAAAAAACTACTTGGAGTTCTTTCTCTCGGTGAAAAAGCCAATAAAGAAGAATTAACAAAAAGTGAAATCGTTTTCATAGAAACACTGCTCAATATAGCTTCACCCGCAATTGAAAATACACTTAAGTTTGAAGTGATTACACATCTGAACAAATCATTAAACCTTAAACTTCATCATTTAAAAACCCAGTTCGAGCTTGGAAAAGAATTCAGTACGAATTTTCAGGATGAAGGAAATATTATGAAAATACTGCATTTTGCACTTTACGGTAATCTGGGAATAAAGGATAGTATTATTTTTTCAATAACCGGTACTGAAAAAGCAGACCTTATATTTCAGTCAAAAAATTATAAAATATCCACTGAATATCTATTACAAATTGAAAATTCATTGAATCCGATATGCATAAAAGACGGTTCGGATAATTTATTATATCGGAAACTTTTTGAAAATAATTTCAAAGTAATAATTCCGTTTCCTCAAAACAAAAGTGAAACAATTTACATCTGTCTCGGTTCGCGGATTAACAACGAAGAATATAGTGATAACGACATTGAATTCATACAATCAATGTCGAACCTTGCATTCATTTCGGTAAATAATGCCAGGCTTTTCAGAGAATATCTTGAAAAGAAAAAACTTGAAAGTGAACTTGAACTTGCCAAGGAAATACAAAGGGCACTTCTGCCGTCAGAAATTCCTGATATATGTAACTATCAGATTGCGGCAATTAACATTCCTGCTTCACAGGTTGGAGGTGATTATTATGATATTATAAAAATTGATTCAGACCATTATGCATTTGTAATTGCAGACGTATCAGGAAAAGGCACTCCCGCTTCACTTCTGATGTCGAACATACAATCCGCAGTACATTCATACATCAAGTTGTATCATCTTATAGAATTCAAACTTGAACATTACACAATGCTGATTAATGAATTGATTTATCAAAACACGTCTGCGGAAAAATTCATTACATTTTTCTGGGGAATACTTGACAACGTTAATAACACATTTCAATACATTAATGCGGGGCACAATCCCCCGCTGTATTTAAGCAGAGCCGACGAAATGAACGGGCAATTTACCGAACTTGAAAAGGGTTGCACAATACTAGGGATAATGGAAAAACTCGATAACATTGAAACCGGTGAAATCAAACTTTATGAAAACGACATATTGGTTCTATATACAGACGGAATCTCGGAAGCACTTAACAAAAAGGGAGACGAATACGGACTTGAACGTTTACAGCACTGCATTTCCCACAATCACAAACAAACTCCTGAAACTATTTTATCCTCTATCGAATCAGACATATCACGCTTCACCCACGACACAAAACAATCAGACGATATGACATTGATTGTTTTGAAGAGGGAATAAATTGTTGAATCTTAAGAAAAGACAATCTGACGACTGTCATTTGAAATAATTAATAATATTTAAATTAAAATATTAATATCTTGAGCCTTCTGAGACGAATGGTATAAATGCGAGGTGCCTTGCTCTTTTGATTGCGGTATTGAGTTTTCTTTGCATTTTGGCACTTGCACCGGTAATTCTTGCAGGTAAAAGTTTTCCCTGTTCATTCAAGAATCTTGTAAGTAATTTAACATCCCTGAAATCCACATAAGTATCTATGCCTCTTTCTTTGAATGGATCGCGTCTTTTCTGCTGTACTGTTTTTTTAGCAGTTTGCTGTGTCAGTTTATATGCAGTCTTTGTCAGTTTCTTTTTCATTTATATGTTAAATTTTTAGAATAATAAAGATATGGATTTTAATGAAATATTTCAATTCAGAAGAAAATAATAAAGCATGCAGGTTCTGCGTTTATCTGTGTTCTAATATTACATTCTTCGGAAATAAAATGTGTGAACGAAGTTCAGAAAGTTAGTTTTTACTTTTACGAGTTTGAAATTATGTTTTTCAAGAAGGTCGATAAATTCTTCTTTTGTGTAAAATGTTTTTACCGAATTGTACAGGTAGTTATATGCCCTGTGTTTACTTCGGGAAATCAAATTTCCAAGTGCGGGGATAATCCGGGAAAAGTAAACATCGAAAAATTTCGTTACCGCAGATTTATTATTGAACATATCAAGTATAATAAGATAACCTCCTTTTTTCATTGTTCTGTTAATTTCTTTCAGAGACATTTCAATATTATCAAAATTTCTGATTCCAAATGCGATACCTGTAACATCAAAATATTCATTTTCAAACGGCAATTTTTCCGCCGAAGCATTTATAATATTTAGTTTTTCATCATTTATTTTTTTTCTCTGAATGCTGAGCATTTTTTCGGATATATCGCAGGAAAATAATATATCAGGTTTTAGTTTTAAAAACTGAACAGTTAAATCCCCCGTTCCCGAAGCAAGATCGAGTAAATGATTTTTCAGAATTTTATTTTTAATAACGTATTTGCGGATTTTTCTTCGCCAGTGTAAATCAAGTCCGAGTGTAAAAAAATGGTTTAGAAAATCGTAACTTCCCGAAATATCGTCAAACATTTTTCCGATTTTATTAGCAGTTTTATCCAGTGTCATCGGGAATTATGAGAATTTCATTGATTTTACTGTCTCAAATCGTGATGCGAGGAATGATGGAATAAGAGTAGCCAGAAAAACTAATGAAATGGTGATTGCCGAAATTAAAATAATATTTTCCGTTTGAATAAGTATTGGAACTGATTTCATATAGTATTGTTCGGGAAGAGAAAAGAACTGATATTTCATTTCAAG
>Ga0233425_10001599_pt1 | contig 49865 bp, 36 predicted proteins | sample Watercolumn_Towu_2_FD_181712 | JGI IMG/M metagenome (GOLD analysis project Ga0233425, IMG submission 181712) | Freshwater microbial communities from Lake Towuti, South Sulawesi, Indonesia - Watercolumn_Towuti2014_140_MG | ecosystem: Environmental > Aquatic > Freshwater > Lake | place...
CACCCCCGCCCGTCGCGGACTCCCCGGGACCGATTCACCATTCTCGCTGGTGTGAACGGTGGCCTGATGGCTGAAGGAAGCCAGGCTGCTTGCCAAGCGCGCCCAGCCTCGAGGTCGCTTGATCACCCGGTGCGTTCGGCTCTCGGAGTCGCCGTGCCCACCCTGCGTGCGTGCCGCGCTGGCTTGCCCCCGCCCCGGGTGACGCGGTAGCCTCGCCCGTGATGGACGCGAAGGAAGCCTTGATCGCGCTCAACATGGTCAGCCACGTCGGGCCCGTGCGCCTGCGCCACTTGCTCGAGCACTTTGGCGACGCCCCCGCCATTCTGGGCGCGCCGCAAAGCCAGCTCCTGCGCGTGCAAGGCATCGGAGCCGAGTGCGCCGAGGCCATCGCAAACTGGCAGAACACCGTCGATCTGGCGGCCGAGCTCCGCAGGATCCAGGACTTCGGCTGTGCCATCCTCACCCAGGCCGACCCCCAATACCCCGAGCTCCTCCGCCAGATTTATGATCCGCCCATCGTCCTCTATGTGAAAGGTCAGCTCACGGCCAAGGACAAGAATGCCGTCGCGGTCGTTGGTTCGAGGCGCACCACCCATTACGGCCAGCAGGAGGCCCGGAAACTCGCCTACCAGTTGGCCTATGTAGGGGTAACCGTCGTCAGTGGCGGCGCTCGCGGCATCGACACCGCCGCGCACCAGGGCGCGCTGGCGGCGCAAGGCCGCACCGTCGTGGTCCTCGGCACGGGCGTCAACATCGTTTTCCCACCCGAGAACGCCGAGCTGTTCGAGCGCGTCGCCGCCCAGGGCGCCATCATCACGCAATTCCCGTTCAATCGCGCCGCCGACAAGCAGTCTTTCCCCATTCGCAATCGGATCGTCGCCGGGATGACGCTGGGCACCGTGGTGGTCGAGGCCAACCTCAGCAGCGGCGCCCTGATTACGGCGGGGATGGCGATCGACCAGGGCCGGCAGGTCTTCGCCGTACCGGGCCGCATCGACTCGCCTCAGAGCAAGGGCTGCCACGACCTCATCAAGAAGGGCGCCAAGCTGTGCGAGGGCGCCGAGGACATCCTGAGCGAATTCGAGTACCTCTTCCCCGCGAGCAATCGACCTCCGGGGCCGAGCGAGACCGGCGTCTTGCCCGCCCTGACGCTTTCCGCCAACGAGCAAAAGGCGTTCGACGCGCTCGGCCAGGACGAAACCAGCATCGACGAGGTCATCCGCCAGAGCGGCTTGCCCGCCTCGGCCGTCTCGGTAGCGCTGCTGAGCCTCGAGATGAAGCGCCTCGTGCGCCAGTTGCCTGGGAAACTGTTCGTGCGAACCGCTTGACGCCCCGCCCTTCCGGTCCGCTTCGTCCCGCAACCCCGGGATTCGCGTTTACTCGTCCCGCCATCGCGGGATTCGCGGTTCCTCACTTCAGCGCCTTCACGGTGAGGGGATTCCACACACGGTCGAATCCGAAGCCCGCAAAGTCCTTGATGTTGGCGGTGGCGAACTCGCTCACCCCGTGATGCCGCAGGGTCAGTGCCAGGCGGGCATCAAACACCCTGCGGAAAGCGAAACTGGACCCCCGCGCCTGTCCCCAAAGGGCATCGTGCAGCGGGGGGTCAACGGCGTGCGAGCCGCTCCTCGACGGTGGTCTTCTGCGCTTGCTCCTTCAGTTGCGCCGGGTCCAACCCTCGCCAACCGAGGCGGTGCGGCCTGGGCGGCTCCCAGTGCTCGGTGGGCGGGGCCAACGCGGTGTGGGTCGAGAGGATGTACTCCGAACCGTTGCGGACCAGTTCGGCGAGCGACACCTCGCGCGCCCCCGCCAGGCGCTTGGCGCGTCGATACAAATCGTCAGGCAATTGGACCTGTGTCTTGGTCATCCCTACTTCTCGAACTCGGCCTCGAGCTTGAGCAACTCGACCTGGGACGTCGCCTGCGGAACCGGCCCCTGGAAACGGCCACGGACGCGGGCCAGATAGAACAGGCCCAGGGCCGCTAGCGCGCCGCCAAAGATCCAGCCGGTCAGCTCGTTCGGAGGCAGCACGAAAAGCACCGTGATGAAAGCGATCCACGCCAGCGCCACCAGGCTCACCGGCATGCTCCAGTTGCCCAGGCTCCAGGGACCGTTGGCGCGCGGGGTCCAGACGCCTCGCCGCACCGCCACCACCTTGAGCAAGAGCGGCAGGCCATACGAAAGGTAGAGGCCGATCGTGCTGATGCCCGTCACTGCCGGATAGAGCTTGTCGAACGAGAGCCGGCCCGGGAATGCGGCCACCAGGCCCAGCACCAGGCACGGCAGCAGAAAGGCCAGAACACAAGCCAGCCAAACGCCCGCTGCCGGTGTGCGATACCGGTGGCTGACCCGGGCCCACAAGGCCGAAGCCGGCATCCCATGATCGCGCGCGAACGCAAAAATCATGCGCGAAGTCGAGGTCACACACGACAGCCCGCAGAACCACATCGCGATCGTCACCACCCAGAGCACCGCCCGGCCGAAAGCGCCTCCGAGCGCGTTCTCGATGATGTAAATAAACGGGTTGCCGGCCGCGGCGGCGGCGTCCAGGTCCTTGATCGCCAGCGTCACGAAGGCCAGCATGATGAACCCGAAGAAGCCCGACACCGCCACCGAAAGGTAGATGCCCCAAGGCGCGCTCACGCGCGCATTGCGCGTCTCCTCGATGGTATGGGCCGAAGCGTCGAAGCCGGTGTAGGTCCACTGCGCCTGGAGCAACCCGCCCAGGAAGGCGAACCAGTAGGGCTGATCCTTGACCGTGCTGAACGTCTTGGTGAAGAGCCAGCTCACCGGCTGCTTGGGGGCGAACAAGGCGAGGGCGCCCACCACCACCGCCACCCCCAGCACGTGATAGACGGCGCTCAGATCGTTCAGGCGCGCAACGATGCGGATGCCCACGTGGTTGAGCACCGCGTGCGAAAGCACCAGCGCGCCGAAGACGGCCGTGAAGCACGCCGGGGTCTCCGGCAGACCGAGCAGGGGCGCCAGGAACTGGGCGCAGCCATAGTCGATGCCCGCCAGCGCAGCAACCAACCCGACCAGGTTCAGCCAGGCCGTCAGCCAGCCCCACCCCGGCCCACCCAGCAGCGAAGCCCAGTGGTACAAGGCCCCCGAGGTCGGAATCGCCGAGGCAAGTTCCCCGAGCGCCGCCGCCACGAACAACACGAAGAACGTCACCAGCGGCCAGCCGATCCCCATGACCACCGGGCCGCCCGCATTCAGCCCCACGCCGTAAAGCGTCACCGCACCGGTCAGGATCGAGATGATCGAAAACGAAATGGCGAAGTTCGAGAAGCCCCCCATGTCCCGCAGGAGTTGCTGGGCGTACCCGAATTGGTGCAGCACCTCCTTGTCCGCATCCGGCGCGCGGCCTGGTGTGAGCTCGCTCATCCTCGAGCGCGAGCGACAAAGCTCTCGTGGTGTTCGGCACGAAACTGTCTCACGCCCGCGTTGGCCTTGCGGCCGAGCAACCAGGCGCAGGCGGTCACCGCGGCGAGCAACCCCGATCCGATGATGATGCCGATTAGTTCCATGAACGGTGGCGGGCCTTCATCGCCCATCCCGCCCCAAAATCAAAGTAAAATCCGCCCCCCCTGCAGAGCCGCCGGACCCGAGCCGGGCCGGTCTCAGGCCACGAGGCGGGCTTGAGCGTCCCGAGGGCCTGCGTGTAGCATCGGTTTCCATGAAGTCGCTCACCGAGCATCTCTGGTTCGAAATCCCAACACGCCGCGGTTTCGTGAACATGACCGACACCGTGCAGGAGTTGGTCCGGCGCAGTGGCGTCCAGGAGGGTCTCTGCCTGGTTAACGCCATGCACATCAGCGCCTCGGTTTTCATCAACGATGACGAAAGCGGCCTGCTGCACGATTACGAAGTCTGGCTCGAACGGCTCGCCCCGCACGAGCCGACCTCCGTCTATTGGCACAACCGCACGGGAGAAGACAACGCCGACGCCCACCTCAAACGCCAGGTGATGGGACGCGAGGTGGTGGTTGCCATTACCAAAGGCAAACTCGACTTCGGGCCGTGGGAGCAAATCTTCTACGGCGAATTCGACGGCCGCCGGAAAAAGCGCGTGCTCGTGAAGATCATCGGCGAGTGATGAACACCCGGGAACTGATCCGGCTCGGCGTGCCCCTCGGGGAAACCTTGCGCGCCGCCGTGGATTTCCTCGCGGCTTACTGTCTCAAGGGCGGCGACCGCGCGCGGCTCGAGGAGGAAGTGCGGGCCGTCCTGGCCAACCCCGCGCAGTTCGCCGACGACCCGCTCCGCGGCGCTTTCGCCAAGGCCCTGCTCGATGCGCCCCCTCCGCCGCGCACCGAACCGGCACGCTACCGCCAATGGGGCGAGGGCCTCGAGCACGAGGCGGTGATGCAGATGGAACGGGCTTGCCTCCTGCCCGTAACCGTCGCCGGCGCCCTGATGCCGGACGCTCATGTCGGCTACGGCCTGCCCATCGGGGGCGTCCTGGCCACCGACAACGCCGTGATCCCCTACGCCGTGGGCGTCGATATCGCCTGCCGCATGAAGATGACCGTGTTGGACCTGGGCGTGCGTGAGTTGGAGGCGCGCCAGGACCGCCTCGCGCGAGCCATCGAGGTCGAGACCCGCTTCGGTGTCGGCGCCTCGTTCAAGCAACGACGCCACCACGAAGTGCTCGACGCGGATTGGTCGGTCAGCCCCGTGACCACCCAACACAAAGACCGCGCGTGGGCGCAACTCGGCACCAGCGGGAGCGGCAATCACTTCGTCGAGTTCGGCAAGTTCACTCTCACCGAGCCGGCCCTGGGCCTGGCCGCGGGCGAGTACCTCGCGCTACTCAGTCATAGCGGCAGCCGCGGCGCCGGCGCGGCCGTTTGCGACCACTACAGCAAGCTGGCTGCCTCGATGCACGCCGAACTGCCTAAAGAACTGTCGCGGCTGGCCTGGCTGCCGCTGGATGGCGCCCCCGGCCAGGAATACTGGGCGGCGATGGAACTGATGGGACGCTATGCCGCCGCCAATCACGCCCTCATCCACCGGCACATCGCGGCCCACCTGGGCGCGGAGGTCCTGCTCGACCTCGAGAACCACCACAACTTCGCCTGGAAAGAACGCCACCTGGGCCGGGACGTCATCGTCCATCGCAAGGGCGCCACGCCGGCGGGGCCGGGTGTCCTGGGCATCATCCCAGGCTCGATGGCCTCGCCGGGCTTTGTCGTGCGCGGACGCGGCCAGCCGGAGTCCCTGGACTCGGCCGCCCACGGGGCTGGCCGCTGCATGAGTCGCACGCAGGCTCAAAAGACCTTGTCGTGGAAAGACGCCAACGCCCTGCTCCGCGACCGCGGCGTCACGCTCCTCTCGGCCGGGTTGGACGAAGTGCCGATGGTGTACAAGGACATCCACCGGGTCATGGCCGCTCAAGCCGACCTGGTGGAAGTCGTCGGCAGGTTCGATCCCGTCCTGGTAAAAATGGCGCCCTCGGGAGAGCGGCCTGAGGACTGACGACGAAGGGGCGCAGCCTCAGCGCACCGTTTCGATCGCCCCTCCCGCCTGGACGCGCACCTCACGCGCCCCGGCCGGCAACGGCCCTGTCGTGATCGCGCCGCCCGGCCAACGCACCCAGACTGCGGCCGGCGCTTTGGCGGTGCTCAAGACCTGCACAAGCCCGTCCTGCGACCAATAGCCGGCCCCGGCATGCAGCTCCCGGGCTGGTCCCCAGGCGCCTTCCGCCCCCAACCGCACCACGGCCCCAACGCCACCGCCATTTCGTCCCAGACCCGCCAACTGGACGCGCAAGCCGGCCCTCCCGCCGGCATTCCGATACAGCTTCGTTTCCGCCGCGTTTTGGCTCACCACCAGGTCGGGCCGTCCGTCCTCATCGTAATCCGCCACCGCCGCGGCTCGTTGCTCGCCGTCGATGCGGATTCCGCTGGCCGGGCCAGGCACAGCCTGGAACCCGCCACGCCCATCGCCGCGCAGCAATAACCCGCGCCCGGCATCATACCGCCCGGTCTCGGCGTCGGTGGCGAAAAAGTTCTGGCCCAGGAAAAGGTCCTCCGCGCCGTCTCCATCGAAGTCCGCCACCGCCACCGCGAACACAGGCGCAAGTTGCGCCTCGGGGGGCAGCGCGCGAACCTCGAAGCGGTCGCCCCGGTTGAGCAGAACCACGCTCTCGAGCACCGAGACCCGCAGCTCGGCGAGTTGACCGAAGTCCGGGCCGCAAATCTCCGCAACGCCGGCCCGCGCGTAATCACGGCACTTGGGGAATCGATCGAGCACGCCCGGAATCGCCGCGCCCATCACCTGCCAATCGCGCCAGGGCACCACCTTCTTCAGTTCCGGGTCCAGGTACCCCTCGATGAGGTCCCACGTCCCGTTCGCGTCCAGGTCCCCGTGATAGACGCGGATTTCGCCCGAAATGAACTCGCGGTACTTGCAGTTGAGTCCCCAGTTGCCCACCACCAGGTCCATGCGTCCATCGCCGTCGAAATCCCCCGCAGTCACGCCGGTCCACCAACCCCGGAGATCGCTCAAGCTCCTGGACCGGCGGTGGCTCGGCTCGGCTCCGGCCCAAGCGAGCGGCGGGTTCCAGTCGGTCAGCTCGCCGCCCCGGTTCCGGAAGACCCGGACCGGTCCCCACTCGCTCGCCAGTACCAACTCGGGCAAACCGTCCCCATCCAAGTCGCTCCAGACCGCCCCGCTGACCAGGCCCACGTCCAGCAAACGCAACGTGTTCTCGACGTCCGGCGCGAACTTCCCGTCCACGCTCCGATACACGCGGGAAGATGCCGCCGCCGGGTAGCGACCGGGCACGACCTGCCCGCCAACAAACAAGTCCAAGTCCCCGTCGCCATCGAAATCCGCCAACGCCAATGGACCCGTGCTGCTCGCCGATCCCGGCACGGCGGGCGCGGCCTCGACATTCCCGAAGAACAGATCGTAACGCCAGACACCAGGCGCGTTGGTCTCGCCGCTCTCGTAATTGGCGACCCCGACCAGCACGGTGCTGCTGCCCGGTTCGCTGGACCAGCCGACGATCCCCGTTAGGTCATCCGCCGCCGGCTGCTTCCAGGCGGGCACTTCCACGGCGCGCAACCGGCCGGACCCGCCGTTCAGGAAGAGCTGCAACGCCCCGCCACGCCCACTGCCGACCAGCAGGTCCTCGTGCCCGTCGCCGTTCACATCGATCCACGCCAACCCGGGGCCAAGTTGGCTCAACCTGCGGGAAAGCAGGGGCTGCCGCTCGAAGTCCTCAAAAGGGCTCTCGTGGTGCCGGTGTCGGAGGACCCCGCTCACGTCCTCGAACAACGGTGCGGGCGGAGGAGGAGGAGGAGGCTCGGACGGCGCCGCGAGCGCGGCCGCCTCATTGATCTCGTAGAGGCAGTTCGCCCGAACATTCTCGATGCTCGTTCGTCTGCCGCTGCGCCAGTTCACCTCCAACCGCATCGGGTCGGGGGCCGTGCCCGCCGCGAACACGCGCTGCGCGTCGTCGCTCGAGAGGTAGCGGCCACCGGACATCATTTCCTGGTGCTGTTCCGGCAGCGCGCCGCCGCGCAACCTCACTACTGCGCCGATGCCACGGGTGTTGCCACCCAACCCCTTGAGGCGAACCGCGACGCGCGGCGCGAGGGTCTCGTTGCGATAGAGCCCCGCCGGGCCGTTGAGGTTGTTGATCACCACGTCCAGGTCACCATCGTTGTCCAGGTCGGCCAGCGCCATGCCCTGCGAAACGCCGACCCAGTCGAAACCCCACGCGGCGCCAACCTCCTCGAACGTCAGGTCACCCCGGTTTCGGAACGCCAGGTTCGGAGTCTCCCAGCGCGGGAACAGGCGGCGCAGCCGCAGCTCTTCCAGCGTGGAAAGCCCTCCCGCCGCTTTGCGCGCGCGGATTTCGTTCGCCACGTCGATGTCCTCGACCTCGCGGTGAAAGCCCGTGGCGATCAAGAGGTCCTCGTAGCCGTCGAGATCCACGTCCAGGAAAATGGGCGTCCACGACCAGTCCGTGGCCGCCAGCCCCGCGAGTTGGGCAATCTCAGCATAGGTGCCATCGCCACGGTTCAGAAACAACGTGTTGCGCGTGTACTGCGGGCGATTGTCGAATTGCCCCGGGCCGAATTGCGGCCGCTTGGATTTCTCGAGCTGGCCATGTCGCTTGGCGTGCTGGCGGGCGAGCATGTCCAGAACGAACAGTTCATCAACGCCATCCCGGTTGAGGTCGGCGCAATCCACCCCCATGGACGACAGACTCGTGTGGCGCAAGGCGCGATTGGGCATCGCGCGGAAATGGCCACTCCCGTCGTTGAGCCAAACGCGGTCTGGCGAATCGCCGTCGTTGCAAACGTAGAGGTCCGGCGCGCCGTCGCCGTTGAGATCACGGAACATCACCGACAATCCCCAGTCCAGCGGTTGCTCGATGGGCTTGCCGTCCTCGTCGCGGAAGGTCCCGTCCGTAAACGAGACCGGCGTGAACCGGCCCGTGCCGTCATTGCGATAGAGCACATCCGGTTCTCCTGCCTCGCGCGCTGTCCCCGTGGAACCGAGAATGAACCGGTTGGTCAGATCGGGGTCGGTCGCAGGCAGCCCGTTGACCTTCGTGACCACCATTCTCCCCCCAACGGTGCTGAGGCTGAATCGGGTGTTGGGCTCGTCCAGGATCGTGGTGGTGCGATAATTTGTGACATAGAGGTCAAGGTCCCCATCGCCGTCGATGTCCGCCAACGCCATCGAGGTGCTGCCGTAGCGACGGAGCAGCCCCGAGTCCAGCCGCTCGGTGAAGTAGGCATGACCGTCATTCAGGAACAGGCGGGTGCCGCCCCCGATCGAGTTGACCAACAGATCGAGGTCGCCGTCGCCATCGACATCGGCGAAGACCGCCCCGGTCGAGAGTTGGTTGGTGCAGGCCACACCGGCGCGGTCGGTAATGTCCTCGAAGCGCCAGCCGCCCAGGTTCCGGTAGAGCCTATTGCCACCCTCGAGGCCGCAAAAGTACAGGTCGCACCGACCGTCACCGTCCACGTCACCCGCCGCGACACCCGAGCCGTTGTTGACGATGGTGTTGGTGAGCGAGCGCTCCTCGCTAAGCCGGTTGGTGAAGGCGATGCCTGTGAGCTCGGCGGGCAGACGGGTGAATCCGGTTCGACCGGCGCCCGGGAGGACCTGCGGCTCGACGCGGCAGGCCGGCCCCGCGGCCTCCGCCCCCCAAACCGGCAGCGCGGTCAACCCGCCAAGGACAACACACGCCCCCAAGGCCGCCCACGACGGCGCGTGCCGGAGAGCGGGTCGGCGCAGGCGCTCGAGCCACACGCGGATAGAATGCCGGGCGTCGTGCAGAAACGAACAACAAAGGCCGGATCGGGCCGACCGCCCTTGCCGCCAGGACCGACCCAGGGCTGGCTACTGGCGGAGCCGGTAATACCGGCTCCCTTGCGGGCTGGTGATCACATACGGATTGGCCTGGCCAGCCACTGCCTGGAAACCACCCGTAACCCGATCCGAAGATTCGAGCGTGCCAGTCCCCGGCCAGCTAATCGTCACTTTGGCGTCCTCGAGCTTGATGCTCAGCGGACCCACCACACTCACCACCGGGCTGCGCGGATACAGCCGGATGCGCTGCACCGAGTAATTCGATTCATTCTGAGTGCCGTTGAGCGGATCCCCCGCGTCCAGAGTGTGACCGTTGCCACCGTAAGCGTTGTTGGGAGGCACGCCCGCCCCGGTGTCGTTCATGGTCGAGAAGCCAAGCAAGAGCGTCGAGGGCAGGGCCGCGTCCGCCTGATCGACTTGCGCCCATTCCTCGCCGGTCCACGAGGCGAGGAACGTGAACGTGTTCCCGGACCGCTTGATCCGCAGCCAACGCCCGGACATAGGGGACGATTCCGGGTCGGGCGTGCCACTCGAGTCGATCGCCCGCAGCCCGGTGTAGTAGCCCTTGACGCCGCCGATCAGGGTGCCGTAGCCAAAGCCCGCGTTGCCATTCCAATAACCCCCGCCGGCGGTCTGGCGCCCGAGCGGAATTGCCCCTCGTCCAGGCGCGGAATTCTCGAGGTAGGTTGTATTGGCCACCATTTGGGCCTTGGTGCCCTCGGGCGTGTATTCCTGGCCGGCGAGATACAGAGAAGCGCGCAGCATCAGGCCCGAGTTGGCATACCCGGCCGTGTTGGCCGGCCGATCGTAGCGCGTGACTTCGACCGCCACATCGAAATCACCCACCAACGGCTCCTTCGCATACAGATAGTGCAGATAGTCGCCCGCATTCCACGCATTCGAGCCGCCGCCGATGATCTCGACTTCCGGCCCGTCGTCGGAGGAAACCGCCACCGCCTGCCCGGGCCGGTACGGATCGTCGCCCGGGCTCGGCCGGTTGTTCGGGTCCTGGATGAGACCGATGTCGGTCGAGACCCAGGGCGAGACCTTCGCCTGCGCCACCGAATTGGCGGCGACCGCGTTCCCGGCAGGGTCCTTCACGTCGTTGACTGTCACGGTGAACGAATCCGCCGTGAGGCCCGTCACGGTCAAATAAACCGAGTCGCCGCCGATTCCAAGCCTAGCGCCCGTTACCGTCCCCTGGCTCAGCGTGTAATGAGAAGTCACGGTCGCGGTCGCCGAGCTCACGGGCTCGGAGAACCTCACGCCCACGGTCTTCTTGTCGAGCGTCCCCGCCGAGATCAGCGCGGGCGGCACCTTGTCGCCAAGATCAACGTCCTTGTAATCAGCGAACTGAACCAACGCCCTAGCCAGCAAGGCGTTCGGGTTCGCGTTGGCGTCGGCGGGATCGAGCGCGGCCGCGGCGTAGCCGCCGATCAGGACCGTGGCTGGCAGCTCCTGGTAGCGCTGGGCAATGAGCGACCAAATGATGCCGTTGGTGCTGACGTAAAACGCGAAGGCGTTCCCGACCCGCTGGATGCGCAGCCATTGATTTGGCAAAGCCGCCCCCACCCCCGGGTACGATCGGCTAAACTGCGTGTAATTCTGCCCATCGAGCCCGCGGCCCATCACCCGGACCTCGTTGGCGCCACCCCGCGGAGGGTCGCCGACCGGAGCCGCCGGATTGGCGGCCGCAATCAGGAGCGAGGCGCTCAAGTTGTTGGTGCTGGCGCGGACCATCAGGCCGCCCTGCGCCCACGCATCCACGGGCAGCGCCTCGCCCTCGCCCGGCACATACGGGCTGCCATCGCCGTTGAAGAAACTGGATGCGATACCCGTGATCCGCGTCTGCTTGTCGAAGTCGCCGGTAACCTCCTGGTAAGCGAACGAGGCCTCGTCGCCTGCGTTACGGAAAGCGCCTGTGCCCCCGCCGGTGATGTCGAATGCGTAAGTGCCTCTCGAGGCATAGCTGCCCGGCAAGGCCAGCGAGGAACCGTCCTCGGCGGCCAGGTCCACCTGTTCGAGATCCACCGGCACCGGCGCCGGCACACCGTGCGGGAAGACCTTGATCCGTTGCACCGCGTAGTTGGCCTCGTTCATGTAACTATGGCCGCCGCTCGACGGATCGTTCAACGGGTTGAGTGGATCGTTCGGATCGATCATGTGCCCGTTGCGAGCGTAGGCGCTGAATGGAGTGGCGAAGGCGCCGCTGTCTGTCATCGTCGAGAAACCCAGCAGAAGCTTGTCGGGCAGTTCGGCGATCGTCGCCTTGCCGACCTGCGCCCAATCCACCCCGTCCCACGAGGCGTAGAAGGTATAGACCGTGCCGCGGCGCGTGATGCGCAGGTAACGCGCCGATGTGGGAGAGGACTTCGGATCAACCGCCCCGGTGGCGTCCAGGCCGCGCAACCCCGGGTAGTAGCCCTTGATGCCCCCGATCAGGGTCTGCCAGGTAAAGCTCGCGTTGCCGTTCTCGTAAGCGCCCCCTTCGGTGCGCCGCCAGAGCGGAATCGCCCCGCGGCCCGGCGTCGAGTTCTCGATGTAGGTCGGGTTGGCCACCATCGGGACCTTCGATCCTTCCGCAGTGTATTCCATGCCGTCGATGTAGGGCGCGGCGCGCAGCATGATGCCCGAGTTCGAGTAGCCCCCCTGCGGAATCGAGCGGTCGAACCGGCTCACCGCCACCGTGACATCGAAATCGCCCGACAGCGGTTCACTGCGGTGGATGTAATGGATGAAATCGCCCGGGTTCCATTGGTTCGAGCCGCCGCCCACAACCTCGATTTCCGGATTCTCATCCGAGGAGACCATCACCGATCGACCCACGCGGTAGGGATCGTCCCCCGGTGTCGGCCGATTGTTCGGGTCCTGGATCGCGCCAATATCGACGGCGTTCCAGTTGAGCGCCCGCGCTTGCACGACGGAATTCGCCGCGATCAGGTTCCCCGCCGTGTCCTTCACACCGCCGACCACGGTCACGCTGAAGTTGTCGGCGGTCAACCCGGTCACGGTCAGATAGACCGCGTCGCCGCCGATGCCCATCTTCACGTCGGTGATACTGCCTTGACTGAGCCTGTAATTGGCCCGGTTCAAGGCCGTGGCCGAGCTCACCATTTCCGAGAACTTCACCCCGACCATCTTCTTGTCGATCGTCCCGGCCGACACCAGGCGCGGCGGGATGGTGTCGTTGAGCGGCGGCGCGCCGTACCCGGCGAAGCTGACCACGGCCTTCGTTCCGACCCGGGACGCCGACGCGAAAGCACCGACCACCAGCTTCGCCGGCCACTCCTGGTAGCGCTCGCCAATCAACGTCCAGGCGGTCCCGTTTGTGCCCACGTAAGCGGCGAAATAGTCCCCGACCCGCCGCAGGCGCAGCCATTGATTGGGCAACGATTTCTTGACCCCCGAATAGTAGCGGCTGAACTCGCCGTAGTCTTGCCCGTCCAACGCGCGTCCCACGAACCGCGCCTGGTTCTGGCCGCCGGTGGCTGGATTGGCGGCCAGCAACTGCAACGAGGCGCTGTAGTGATTGGTGCCCGTGCGCACCATCAGCCCGCCCCGGGTCCAGGCATCGACCGGACTTGCCGGTTCGCTCACGATGTTCGTGATCCTCACGCTCCGGTCGAAGTCGCCCGTCAACTCCTCGCAGGCGAACGTCATCACGTCGCCGGTTTCGTTGATGTCGCGGGCGTCACCGGGGGTTCCGAAGTCCATGTTGGGATAGAGCGCCACGCCCCACCCGCTGACCGTGAATGCGCCTCCGCCCTGGACCGTATAGGCGCCGGCGGCCGGCGCGGGCGAGATCGCCGGTGGCACGATATCGACTTGCTTGAGTTGGGCCAGGGCCACTGGGGCGGCCAGGACGCCGGCGGCGGCAGCCACGCAAACCAGGGTGCGGGGAAGGGAAAAAGGAAGGTTACTCATGATGGTTAGTTTGGGTCATGACGAGCATCAAAACTGTGCCCACCGCCACCACCCTCGTCAAACCATTTCTGCCAACCACGAGATTGGTGACGAGTGACGCGGAGAAAGTGGCCACAAAGGAACGCAGAGAACACAAAAGGGGGAATGCCGGACGGGTGTCCGCAGATTGACACAGGCGGGCGCAGATGAACGCAGCCACAAAGGAACGCAAAGAACGCAAAGCCGGAAATGTGTGGAGCCGGTGGTGAAGGTTGGAACCGCGAATCCCGCGGCGGCGGGACTAATGGACGCCAATGGACGCGAATCCGAGGGTGGCGACGGCCATCACCCAGCCCCAAGCCGTCCCAGTGCGTTCTCGACATTCATTCGAGCGTACTGGAGTAAACGAACCGCCCGTCGTATATTGATCGTCAGGCCACTTCGCGCGCATGGCAGAGATTCGCACATTGGTTACGTTCGAGAGTCCGGCGTTCAACACGACGGAGCGAAGAGATTATTTCATCAACGATCACTGCTATGGCGACGATGTGGCTCGCGCCTTGATGGAGCTACTTCGTTCTCGTAGCATCCCGACCGATGCTGAGCCCGGACAGGAAGATTTTGGTTGGTTCTTTGGTTTTCGTGTCGGTGACACGGATTACCAGTTCGTTATCGGCCACCGTCCCGCCGATGGCCGCGACCCGGCGGTTTGGATCGGTTGGCTTGAGCGTAAAGCTGGATTGGTTGGTTCGCTTTTCGGTGCTCGGAAGCGTGGCATCCAGGCTGATGGCGTCACCGCCGTTCATTCGGCGATTTCGACTTTGCCACAGGTCGGCGGCATCCGGTGGCATCGGAAGGAGGATTTCGATGCTGGCAGGGAGGAGCTTGGTCAGATTGACCCAATCGCCTAGCCATGCGCTGCGGCGAACGCGGCCATCGTCCACCCTCCGCGGTGGGCCTGCTAGGACTCTTCACCCGCTCCCTGGGGATCATGGGACTCAATGGTGGACCGAAGGGTACCGAAGCCGAACCCTCGAGTACTGATTCTATGAACCAGGGTACGAATCGAACACCGTTGGCGACGTGGCCTTTGGGCGCCGTGCTGGTGGTATTCCTACTGGGTCTGTACTCATTCAGTGGCTTGCCAAAACCGGAGCGCATCACGATTAAGGCCCAATTGCCGCAAGACCACGCCAATTTGCTAAAGCTGTCTTCGATAGTCTGTGAGATGCGGAGGACAGGCTGGGAGTTCAACAGTTGGACCGATCTCGAGAACTACTGTCGCGAACAGAATCTAGCCATCGACCCGCGCGTGCTCCGGATTGAAGTTTCCAGCGGCCGAACCTTCGAGCTTCTCCCCTCCACCCTTGCGATGACGACAAACGCGGCTGAGATTCGGCTGATCGGAACAACGCGCGACGAATCGGGTTTGACATGGGCGATGACCCGGACGGGCAAGCTTGTCAAGGTTCACAGGAACTAGCGCGCGGCATGAACGCATGGCCGATCCCCCACGAGACCCTGCGCCGGTTGGGGACGTACAGGCCTAGCTTCGCCGCCGACTCCCAGCGATTTCAGAAGGTTGATCGACGATCGGCAGGGTGTGAGAACCTTGCCGCGCAGCGTGGAAGAGAAGGGTAAACTTGGGTGGCAATTGGACTGGACCAGCCTTCTTGGATACTGAGGTCACCACAAAACGCAGAATGATCGGACTGACGTCCGAGGCTACGCTGCGGACAACGTCAGCCGGCTGGAGTTTTCGCCCTTCCGTCGCACCGCAGGCTCGGAGGCCTGCGACACAGCAGACTTGGAAGTCGACTTGGAAGTCTGCGATACGACGAGGGCGGCCGTCGTGGCTTTTGGTAGCGCAGGCTTCCAAGCCTGCCGTATCGCCGATTTCCTAATCGGCAAGCCATCCGATTCTCTCTCGGCTTCGCGCCGACCCGCGCGCCGCAGGCTCGGAGGCCTGCGACCCGTCCCGCCGTAGTCCCGCACTGATGGGTCGCTCCTGCGCCTGGTCTCGCCTGCTCCACCTTGGCGGGACGAAGGCGGACACAACGAGGGTGGCCGTCGTCACAAAATGATCGGACTGACGTCCGAGGCTACGCCGTGGCCAGCGGCATTTGGGTGATTGACACCGGCGCGTCAATCAACGAAACTTATGTTATATGATCAATCAATCAAGTGACCCCACCTCACGTCGTGACTTCATCAAACAGACCGGCCGTCTCGCCGCCGCCTCGGCCCTCGCGGGCGTGGCCCTGCCCCACGTCCACGCCGCCGGAAGCGACACCGTCGATGTCGCGCTGGTCGGCTGCGGCGGACGCGGCACCGGGGCGGCCGACAACGCGCTCTCGACGCAGAGCGGCCCCATCCGGCTGGTGGCCATGGCGGATGTCTTCGACAACCGCCTCAAGAGCAGTTACGAGTCCCTCAAGAAGAACAAACCCGATCGCGTTGAAGTGCCCGAAGACCGCAAGTTCATCGGGTTCGATGGCTACAAGAAAGCGATCGACTGCCTCAAACCGGGGGACGTGGCGATCTTCGCCACACCGCCGGCGTTCCGCTGGGTGCACTTCGCCTACGCCATCGAGAAAGGGGTGAACGTGTTCATGGAGAAACCGGTCACCGTGGATGGACCGACGACGCGCAAGATGCTCAAGTTGGCGGAGGAGGCGACGAAGAAGAACCTCAAGGTCGGCGTGGGCCTCATGGTGCGCCACTGCAAGGGACGCCAGGAACTCTTCCAACGCATCCGCGGCGGGGAGATCGGCGACCTCATTCTCCTGCGTGCTTACCGCATGGGCGGCCCGGCCGCCACCACCGGCCCCAAACCCGGCGATCTCAGCGAGCTGTTGTATCAAATCCGGCGCTTTCATAGCTTCCTCTGGGCCAGCGGCGGGCTGTTCAGCGACTACAATATCCACCAAATCGACGAGTGTTGCTGGATGAAGAACGATTGGCCCGTCCGCGCCCACGCCATTGGCGGCCGTCATTACCGCGGCAACTCGGTCGATCAGAACTTCGACAATTACTCGATCGAATACACCTTCAAAGACGGAACCAAGCTCACCTTCGGCGGACGGCACGTGGCCGGGTGTCCGGAGGAATTCGCCAGCTATGGCCACGGGACCAAGGGCTCGTGCGTCATCTCGACCGCCAGCCACACTCCCGGCAAGGTGCGCCTGTTCAAGGGGCACAATGTCACCCGCAGCGACATGACCTGGGCGTTCCCGCAGCCCGAGCCTAGCCCTTATCAGCTTGAATGGGATGACCTGATCAACGCCATTCGCCAGGACAAGCCCTACAACGAGGTCGAGCGCGGCGCCATCGCCAGCTTGGTGACCTCGATGGGCCGCATGGCCGCGCACACCGGCCAGCTCATCCAATACGAAGACATCCTCAACCACGACCACGAGTTCGCGCCCGACGTGGACAAGCTCACCTTCGATTCGCCCGCGCCTTTGCTCGCCGCCGCTAACGGCAAGTACCCGGTCCCCGAGCCGGGCATCAAGAAACAGCGCGAGTATTAGGCTTAAGGCCCGGGAAGTCGGGCCGCCGCCAGAGAATCGGGCGCAGCGGAACCTGCGCCCCGCCTCCAAGACGTGCCTCGCTTGAGAGGCATCGGGCTGGCGTCCCGTGCTGCTAGGGTGGCCGCTGTGGCCGCTGTCGGTCGGCTCAAATCTCACTCCCTCGGTTTCGCCGCAGGCTCGGAGTCCTGCGACACAGCAGACTTGGAAGTCGACTTGGAAGTCTGCGGCACGACGGCATCGGAGGTCGTGGTTCTTCGGGCGCGTTCGAACCGGCTGTAACGCAGGCTTCCCAGCCTGCTGTATCGCAGGTTTCCTAACCTGGCAGAGGGAAGTCGTGGGGTTATGGCCCGGAACCTGCTATTAAATGGTGTGATGTAATGAGCGCAACGGTCCCTGGCATAAGTTATACGTATGAAACTCGAAGCCACCCGTCCGGCTGATGAACTCCGCACGATCACACCGTCCGCCGCCTCGTTCCGGGGCGCTCGTCCCCCGGGAGCGGCCAGCCCATCCGACCGCCCGCTGAACCGGGCGGTCGCGCGGCGGGGCGCAGGCTGGCTTCCGGCCTGGGTGTTGCTCGGAAGCATCTGGTTTCTGACGACCCCCGCGGCCGCGCCGCCGACCGAGGGTTCCGGACCAAGCCTGCAGTTGCTCAAGGAACCTGGGATGGTGGCCTTCCAAGTCGCCAACCAGCGGAATGCCGCCCTCATTACCCTCTACCAATCAACCAACCTGGCAACGCCGCTGCGCGACTGGAAACCAGTTCGCAGCGTGCCTGTTGCCGCGGGCATCGCCAGTGAGCTGCAGTTGTTCGAGGAGCAAACCGGCGCGAGTTGTTTCTTCGTCGCCGCCGCGGCGGCGAATGCGGTTCCGACGAACATGGTCTGGATCCAGCCCGGCAGCTTTTTGATGGGCACCTCGATTTATGACCTCGTTCGCTACGACGACGAACTCCCCGAACACGAAATCACCATACCGTACGGGTTTTGGCTCGCGCGCTTCGAGCTCACGCAGGAGGAGTACCTGCAACTGGTTCCTTACAGCCCGTTCGCGTTCCCTGGTCACCCCAAGTACCCGGTTGAATCCGTGACCTGGCAGATGGCGATGAGCTACTGCGTGGCCCTCACCGACCGTGAGCGCCGCGCTGGCCGGTTGCCGCCGGGCTGCGTGTACCGGCTCCCGACGGAGGCCGAGTGGGAATACGCCTGCCGCGCCGGCTCGACCACGCGGTACAGTTTTGGGGACGATGCGGCGTACCTGGCGCAGTATGGCTGGTACATGGACAATGCCGACGGACACCCTCACCCCGGCGGCGAGTTGCTCCCCAATGCTTGGGGGCTTTACGACATGCACGGGAACGTCTTCGAATGGTGCGTGGATGAATACGCGGCCTATCCAGACGGGCAACCCCCCACCCAACTGGTCCAGCACGTGGACCGGGGTGGGAGTTATTACTGCCCGCCCAAGGTCGTGCGTTCGGCGTGCCGCAGCCATGCGCTGGCGGCCCCGGATGACCAGTCCGACCTGGTGGGTTTCCGGGTGGCCCTGGGCCCGCCGGTGGGGGCGGCCGGGGTGACCGTGGCGGGGCGGACGGCGCGGCCCAGGGACTGAGCCAGCCGGTTCGATGCCGGGCATGAGCCGGAAGGGTCGATTCGACAAGCTCATACAGTCATTTCAAGAAATCGCTTGAAATGATCATGACCAGGACTACCATTCCCCGATGCGCCGGGCACTCCTGCTCCGCCACCCCGTCCCGCCACGGGCTCGCGCCTAAAGGGACGGAGGTGGCGCCGTATGCGACGCACGGAGCAGGGAACTAGGCGCACGGCGGTGCTTTTCCTGTTGCTCCTGGGCTGGCTGGTGCCGCTGGCCTTGGCCCATGACAACCCGCGCGCACCGGTTCCGTCCCTGCGCGCCCTGAAGGTGGATGCGCCGCTGACGGTCGATGGGGTGCTGGATGAGCCTTTCTGGGAACGCTGCGAGGTGACCTCGGGCCTGATCGACCAGCGCACCCATCTCGAGGCCGAGCATCAGACCCGGATTCGGATCGCTTACACCCGCACGCACCTCTACGTCGCGGTCGAGTGCCTGGACGATCACCCGGACGACATCCGCGCCAGCGAACGCCGCGAGGACCGGGTGTTTCAGGGGGATGACTGGGTGGAAGTGCACTTCGATCCGCCGCACAATCATCGCGGCAAGTACGCCTTCTTCGCCAACCCGCTGGGCACACGCGCGGACGCCAACGAAGGGCCGTCGGGGCTGTTCAACTACGGGTGGTCGGCGGATTGGGACCTGGCGGCGAAAATCCACACCAACGGGTGGACGTTCGAGATGCGCATACCGCTCAAGGTGCTGAATTACCTGCGGAAGGACGCGCAGACCTGGGGCTTCAACATCACGCGCATGTTGCGACGCACGGACACGACGAGTTTCTGGAGCTTCAGCGCCACCGAGGTCTATAAACCGCGCCACTTCGGGCATCTCACCGGGCTGGACCTCGCCGATGCGGTCTTCGACCGGAACTGGGAAGTCAGCCCCTACGTGAGCGTGCGGACCGATTTTGACGGCGCCACGCGGACGACGCCCAAGGCGGGCCTGGATGTGGGCGTGCGCCTCAGCCCGACCGTGACCACGGCCTGGACCTTGAAACCCGACTTTGGCCAGGTGGAAGCCGACGATGACACGATCGAGTTGCGCGATACCGAGCGGTTCCTGCCCGAGAAACGGCTTTTCTTTCGCGAGGGAGATGAACTCATGCGCACGACGCACCAATTGTACTACAGCCGGCGGTTTACCGACATCGATGGGGGCATGAAGGCGAGCGGGTTGGGCAAAGGGTACAGCTTCGCCCTGTTGAACCTCCAGAGCGACATCGCACACGACGGACGCTTTCACGGCAACTCGACTGTCCTCCGCGTGTTGCAGGACGTGAAGGAACGCTCGTCGCTGGGGTATTACCTGGGCGACTCGGAGGTCACGGGCGGCCATTCGCGCGTGCTCGGGGCCGATGGCTACCTGTTCCTGAACAACGAATGGCGGTATCGGTTCCAACTCGCGGGCATGGAGGACAACGTCAGCGCGGGCAGAGCCGGGCGCGATCGGTTCGATTATCTCGGGTCGGCCTCGATGATCTACGCGCGCTACCCCTGGGAATTCAACGTCACCTACAACGCCATCAGCGAACAGTTCAACCCGTTGCTCGGCTACATCCCGCGGCGGAACATCTTCGGTCCCTCGGTTCTCGGCTCGTATCACCGCGAGTCCGGCCGCGACTGGTACAAGCGCCTCTCGGTCACCTACCAGCCGCAACTCTACCTGAACGCGGACCAGCGGACGGTCCTGCGCGATCACGGGCTGTACGGGAGCGTCGTGTGGCGCAACGACCTTGGGCTGCGGCTCAGCTACAACAACGACTACCACGCCCCCTACCACAACCACCGTGTCACCACTGGCGTGGACGTGTTCGCTTCCGACTACTGGAAGGCCATCAATCTCACCTGGGCGCACGGCCGCTTCGAGACCACGGACTACAACGAGTTCGTTCTGGGCAAGCGTTACAAGTTCTGGGAGCGCCTTCCCATCCGGCACGAATTCGTGGTCCGCCTCGAGGACCGGCCCGGCAACGCGCACGAAACCGTCTGGCTCGACCGCATCATCTTCGATCTGTTCATCACCGACAAGATGTGGATCAAGTCGTCCCTCCAACACCGGCACAACGGCGTGCGCAACCTGAGCTTGATCTACGGCTGGAAGCTGCACCCGAAAATCCAGTGGTACCTGGTGTTCAACAACGTCAACGACGGCGCGGAGGAGGGCAACAGCATCTTCACCAAAGTCTCCTACACGTTCTGACTGAGCCGCAAAAGGCGCTTGCATTGCGGCGCTCGGTCCGTAGCTTGAGTTGATCATTGTCGATGACAATGCAGCTCCAGCGGAAGCGGTCGCAGGGCGCCCGAGCCCGGTGATCGCTCGAGCGCTTCCCCGCACCGCTGGACACCCTCGGAGGTGATTCCCCGGCGGTACCCACGAGGTTCGGTAATTGCGCGACTGGTGACCATGACCGAGACAATCGAACGAAAAGACGGCGACACGGCCCAACCGGATTGGGTGGCCCACCCCGACCGGTTTGCGCAACGACATCTGGGTCCGGGCCTTGCGGCGCAGGCGCAAATGCTCGAGGCCCTCGAGGCGCCGAGCCTCGCGGCCCTGGCCGACGCCGCCGTGCCAACCGCCATCCGCCTGGCGCGCCCGCTCGAGCTGCCCCAACCCGCGAGCGAGTCCGAGGCGCTGGCCGAGTTGCGGGCCATTGCATCCCGCAACCAGGTCTATCGTTCCTACCTGGGCCTGGGTTACCACGATTGCATCACGCCGCCGGTCATCCAGCGGAACCTGTTCGAGAACCCGGGCTGGTACACGCAGTACACGCCTTACCAGGCCGAGATTTCACAAGGGCGGCTCGAGGGCTTGCTCAATTTCCAAACCATGGTCTGCGACCTCACCGGCATGGAAATCGCCAACGCTTCCCTGCTCGACGAGGCCACCGCCGCCGCCGAGGCCATGCACCTGTGCCACGGCCTCAAGGGGGCGGAGGGGCGGGATACCTTCGTCGTGGCCGCCGACTGCCATCCGCAGACCCTCGCTGTGATCCGCACGCGGGCCAAGGCGCTTGGGCTGCGCGTGCACGTCTGCGCACCCGAAGCGATCGCTTGCGACGGTTCCGTGTTCGGCGTGCTGGTGCAGTACCCGGCGACGGATGGCGTGGTCCGCGACTACACCCGGTTGGTCGAAGCCGCCCACGCGGCGAGCACATTTGTCGTGGTGGCGGCGGACCTCTTGAGCCTGAGCCTGCTGCGCCCCCCGGGCGAGTTCGGCGCGGACGTGGTGGTGGGCAACGCGCAACGATTCGGCGTGCCCCTGGGTTACGGCGGTCCGCACGCGGCCTTTTTCGCGACGCGTGATGCGTTCAAGCGCCAGATGCCTGGCCGCCTGGTGGGCGTGTCGAAGGACGCGCGCGGCAAACCGGCCCTGCGGCTCTCGCTGCAGACGCGCGAGCAGCATATCCGCCGTGAGAAAGCCACCAGCAACATCTGCACCGCCCAGGCGCTGCTGGCCAACATGGCTTCGATGTACGCGGTGTACCACGGGCCCGAAGGGCTCCGGCGCATCGCCCGCCGCGTCCATCTGATGGCGTGCGTCCTCGCCGCGGGGCTGCGCCGGCTCGGCTGCCAAGCGGGCGATGCGCCGTTCTTTGACACCCTGCGCGTCGGGCTCGAAACCCAGACCAGCGCCGAGGTCATCCGCCTCGCCGAAGCGCATCGCATCAACCTGCGGGCGCTCGACGAGCGCACCATCGTGGTCGCCCTGGACGAGACCACCAGCCTGGCGGACGTCACGGAGTTGCTGCGGGTGTTCAACCGTGATGCGGCGCCGGCGCTCGACCTGGGGGAGCTGGTGCGGGCCGCGGGATCGGGGGGGGGGGATTATCCGGCGCCGCATCGGCGCATGTCGGGCTTCCTCGCGGGCGCCGTGTTCAACCGGCACCACTCGGAGACCGAGATGCTCCGCTACCTCCGCCGGCTCGAGGCCCGGGACCTCTCGCTCACCACCTCGATGATCCCGCTCGGCTCCTGCACCATGAAGCTGAACGCGTCGGTCCAGATGTTCCCCGTGAGCTGGCCCGAGTTCGCGCGGCTGCATCCGTTCGCGCCGTTGTCACAGGCGCAAGGCTATCGGCGGTTGTTCCAGGACCTCGAACGATGGCTGGCCGAAATCACGGGACTCCCGGGCGTTTCACTCCAGCCCAACGCCGGTTCCCAGGGTGAATACGCGGGCCTGCTGGTGATCCGGGCCTGGCACGAGAGCCGGGGCGAAGACGCGCGGCGCGTCTGTCTGATCCCGCAATCGGCCCACGGGACCAACCCCGCCAGCGCGGTGATGGCCGGGCTGCGGGTGGCGCCGGTGGCCTGCGACAAGGCGGGCAACATTGACCTCGCGGACCTGCGCGCCAAGGCCGCCGCCCACGCCCATGAGCTGGCCGCCCTCATGATCACGTACCCCTCGACACACGGCGTGTTCGAGGAGGGCATCCAGGAAATTTGCCGCATCGTTCATGAATCCGGCGGGTTGGTCTATATGGATGGCGCGAACTTGAACGCGCAGGTGGGGCTTTGCCGTCCGGGCGAAATCGGCGCGGACGTGTGCCACCTCAACCTGCACAAGACCTTTTGCATCCCGCATGGCGGCGGCGGCCCCGGCATGGGGCCGATCGCGGTGGCGCAGCGGCTCGCCCCGTTCCTGCCTTCCCACCCCATACTGGGCGCAAGTGGAACGCAGGCGATCGGACCGGTCTCGGCTGCGCCGTGGGGCAGCGCCAGCATCCTGCCCATCTCGTGGGTGTACATCCGCACGATGGGCGCCGCCGGGCTGACCGCCGCGACCCAGGTCGCCATCCTGAATGCGAACTACATCGCCCGAAAGGTCGAACGCCATTTCCCCGTGCTCTACCGCGGCCCGGGCGGATTCGTCGCGCACGAGTGCATCCTCGATCTGCGGCAATTCAAGAGTGTGACGGTGGAAGACGTCGCCAAGCGGTTAATGGACTATGGCTTCCATGCGCCCACGGTCTCGTGGCCGGTGGCTGGCACATTGATGGTCGAGCCGACCGAGAGCGAGTCCAAAGCGGAGCTGGACCGGTTCTGCGCCGCGCTCCTCGCGATCCATGCCGAGATCGTGGCCATCGAGACCGGCCAGGCCGACCGCCAGAACAACGTCCTGAAGCAGGCTCCGCATACGGCGGACGTGGTGTGCGCCAACGAATGGAGCCGTCCCTACTCGAGGGCGCAAGCAGCCTACCCTGCCCCGTGGTTGCACGAGCACAAATTCTGGCCTGCCGTCGCCCGGATCGACAACGTGCACGGTGATCGCAATCTCATTTGCTCCTGCGCGGGAATCGAGAGCTATGCCACCGAGCCCGTTTGACCCTGAGTCCGTGCGGATGCTGGTGGCGCGCCAGAGGTTCCCCGAGGCGCCCGCGCTCGACTTGCCGGCGCGGATCCGCGAGCAACTTGCCCGCGTCCTCGGGCGCATTCAGCCCCGTTCGCGGATCGCCGTGGCGGTGGGCAGCCGCGGCATCTCGAACTTGAACTGCATCGTCGGCGCCGTGGTGGAAGGCCTGCAGGCTGCCGGCGCAAGGCCGTTCATCGTCCCCGCCATGGGCAGTCACGGCGGCGGCACGCCGGAGGGCCAAGCCGCGTTGTTGGCCGAGTACGGAATTACCGAGGGGCTACTGGGCGCCCCCATCGAAGCCGCGATCGAAGTCGAATCGCTCGGGACCACGGCCAACGGCTTCGAGGTCTTCTTTTCGGCGGCGGCGCTGCGCGCGGACGGCATCGTCCTCGTTAATCGCATCAAGCCCCACACCGATTTCACCGGCACGATCGGCAGCGGCCTGCTCAAGATGCTGGTGGTCGGGCTGGGCAAGCCCCGCGGCGCGGCCAATTTTCACGCGGCAGCCTCGCGGCTCGGTTATGAAGCCGTGCTCCGCCAAACCGCCCGGCTGCTCCTGGCCAGGACGCCGGTGCTCTGCGGGCTGGGGATCGTGGAGAACCAGCGGCACCAGACCGCGAAACTGGCGGGCCTCCTGCCCACCGAGCTCGAGTCCCACGAGGCCGCCCTCTGCACCGAGGCGCGTGCCCTGATGCCACGGCTCCCGCTCGAGGACATCGACCTCCTCATCGTGGATCGCCTCGGCAAAAACATAAGCGGCGCGGGCATGGACCCGGCGGTCACGGGCCGCAGCATTCATGGTTACGTGCTCCAGCAGGAGACGCCCGCCCCGCCACCACGCGTGCGCCGGCTCTTCGTGCGCGACCTGACGCCGCAAACCCATGGGAACGCCACCGGGATCGGCCTGGCCGATTTCACCACCACGCGGCTCGTGCAGGCCATCGATTGGCACGTAACCGCCCTGAACGCCCTCACCGCGCTCTCGCTCCAAGGCTCGAAGGTGCCGCTGCACTTCGAGACCGACCGTCAAGCCATCGGGGCGGCGCTGCGGACCCTGGCGCTGCCGCCGGGGGCGCGGCCCGTGGTGGCGCGCATCCGCGACACATTGTCGCTTGACCTCATGGAGCTTTCCGAAGCGGCGTGGGACCAGGCTCAGTCGCAGCCAGGGCTCGAGCTCGCCAGCGGCGCGGCCAACATGGCGTTCGAGCCGGACGGCAACCTCGTTGCGTTCCGGGCTGGTTGACCCGGCCCCGGCGGACCTCGGTGACGGGGCCGCGGCCGCCGGCGGGGGCACGGACCGATCCCCAGCCGGCGCCCGACATCCCCCTGTACCCGGCCTAAAAGGGGGCTGGAAGGGACTACACCAAAATTGTCATCAGCAGGACAATTTAGGATGATCACAAGTGCAACTAATACTATTGGCAGCGTGATTGACCTTTCCGCATATTGTGCTTAATACTCTGCCCACAGACGCGCTTGAACGATCACCACCATCCAGAGGACCGCCCAAAGGCGGGACTACGAACGGGGCTCTGCCCGAAGGCGGGACTACAAACAAGGGACCGCCTAGAGGCGGGACTACGAACGGCATGAAACTCCTGGTTCGCCTGTTTCGGTCGTCGCTGGGCAAGAAGTACATCATGGCCCTGAGCGGGGCCGGCCTGGTGCTGTTTGCGGTGGGCCACATGCTGGGGAACCTGCAGGTGTTTCTGGGGCCGGAACCGCTTAACGCCTACGGGCATTTCCTGCAATCGACCCCCGAGATTCTGTGGGGAGCCCGGCTCGGCCTGCTGGGTTTGGTGGGATTGCATATCTGGGCGGCGGTGAAGTTGACGCTGGAGAATCGGGCGGCGCGTCCCGTGCCCTACGATCAGGGCGAGTTGGTGGCCGCCAGCTATGCCTCCCGCACGATGATCTGGAGCGGGTTGATTATCGCGGCCTTCGTCGTCTTCCACCTCCTGCACTACACGGTCCAGGTCAAGGCGGTCAACCTGACCGGGCAGGATTTTGGCCTTTTCGAAGACACGCACGTTCCGCCGCGGCACGACATCTTCAAGATGATGATAACCGGGTTTCGGCAGCCGCTGGTCTCGGGCTTCTACGTTCTGGCGGTGGGCTTGCTCTGCGCGCATTTGAGCCACGGGATTAGCGCGATGTTCCAGTCGCTTGGTTTCAAGGACAAGACGTGGGGACCGGCCATCGACAAGCTGGCGGTGCTGGCCGCGTGGGTCCTGTTCCTGGGCTACAGCTCGATCCCAGTGGCCATCCTGCTGGGCTACGGAAAGGAGGCGCTGCGTTAGTATGAAACTCGAGGCGAACATCCCCTCCGGCCCGTTGGCCCAGAAATGGGATAAGCATCGGTTCGAGCTGAAGCTCGTCAACCCGGCGAACAAACGGAAGTTTGACGTATTGGTGGTGGGCTCGGGGCTGGCCGGGGCCTCGGCCGCCGCCACGCTGGCGGAACTGGGCTATGGCGTGAAGTGCTTCTGCTACCAGGACAGCCCGCGGCGGGCGCACAGCATCGCGGCGCAAGGCGGCATCAACGCCGCCAAGAATTACCCCAACGACGGCGACAGCGTTTATCGGTTGTTCTACGACACGATCAAGGGCGGAGATTTCCGCGCGCGCGAGGCGAACGTGTACCGGTTGGCGCAGGTCAGCGGGAACATCATCGATCAATGCGTGGCGCAGGGCGTGCCTTTTGCCCGTGAGTACGGCGGGTTGCTGGACAACCGGTCGTTCGGCGGGGCGCAGGTGTCGCGGACATTTTATGCCCGGGGCCAGACGGGACAGCAGTTGTTGTTGGGCGCTTACCAGGCGCTCGCCCGCCAGATTGGATTGGGCCAGGTCAAGATGTTCCCGCGCACCGAGATGTTGGACCTGGTGCTGATCGACGGTCACGCCAAGGGCATCGTGGTGCGGGACCTGGTCAGTGGGCAGGTTTCCTCGCATGCCGGTGACGCGGTGGTGCTGGCGACCGGGGGATACGGCAATGTGTTCTTCCTCTCGACCAACGCGAAGGGCTGCAATGTCACAGCCACTTACCGGGCCTACAAGAAGGGCGCGGCCTTCGCCAATCCATGCTACACGCAGATTCACCCCACGTGCATTCCGGTCAGCGGGGAGAACCAGTCGAAGCTCACGTTGATGTCCGAGTCGCTCCGCAACGACGGGCGGGTGTGGGTGCCCAAGACCAAGGGCGATAAGCGAGCGCCGAGCCAAATTCCCGACAGCGATCGGGATTACTACCTCGAACGGAAGTACCCCAGCTTCGGCAACCTCGCCCCGCGCGACATCTCCTCCCGCGCCGCCAAGGAGGTCTGCGACCAGGGACGCGGCGTCGGCCCGGGTGGTCTGGGGGTCTATCTGGATTTCGCCGATGCCATCGGGCGGCTCGGCGAGGCCAAAATCCGCGAGCGCTACGGCAACCTCTTCGAGATGTACGAGCGGATCACGGGCGAGGACGCCTACCACGCCCCCATGCGGATTTACCCGGCCGTGCACTACGCCATGGGCGGGCTCTGGGTGGACTACAACCTGATGAGCAACATCCCGGGCTTGTTCGTGCTGGGCGAAGCGAATTTCTCCGACCACGGCGCCAACCGCTTGGGCGCCAGCGCCCTGATGCAGGGCTTGGCGGACGGCTACTTCATCCTGCCGTACACCATCGGGCACTACTTCGTGACCGCCAAGAGGCCCAAGCCCGCCACCAGCCACGCGGAGTTCAAAAAGGCCGAGGCCGAGGTCCAGGCCCTGACCCAACGGCTGCTCTCGATCCGCGGCCGGCGCACCGTCCTCTCCCTGCACCGCGAGTTGGGGAAGCTGCTCTGGGAGGAGTGCGGCATGGCGCGCAACGACGCGGGGCTGAAGCGGGCGCTCGAACGGATTCCCGCCTTGCGCGAGGAATTCTGGGCGAACGTCAACGTCACCGGCGGTCCCGGGGAACTCAACCAGGGCCTGGAATACGCCGGGCGGGTCGCGGACTTCATGGAGTTCGCGGAGTTGCTCTGCCTCGACGCCCTCACGCGCCGGGAGTCCTGTGGCGGCCACTTTCGTGAGGAGTTCCAGACCGAGGAGGGCGAGGCCAAGCGGGACGACGAGCACTTCGCGTTTGTGAGCGCCTGGGAGCACCAGGGAAGCGGCAAGCCGCCACTGTTGCACAAGGAACCGCTCGTGTACGAGGAGGTCCACATGAGCACGCGGAGCTATAAGTAGGCATGAACCTCACCCTCAAAGTCTGGCGGCAAAAGGACGCCGCGAGCCCGGGCCGCTTCGAGACCTACCCGGCGCCCGACGTCAGCGCCGACATGTCCTTCCTCGAGATGCTGGACGTGGTCAACGAGGGCCTGATCGCCGAGGGCAAGGACCCCATCGCGTTCGACTCGGACTGTCGCGAGGGCATCTGCGGGACGTGTTCACTGGTCATCAACGGCGTCGCGCACGGCGGGCACACGGGCACGACCGCCTGTCAGCTCCACATGCGCCATTTCAAAGACGGCGACACCATCACGATCGAACCGTGGCGCGCCCGGCCATTCCCGGTGCTGCGGGACCTGGTGGTGGATCGTGCGGCCCTGGACCTGATCATTCAGGCCGGCGGGTTCGTCTCGGTGAACACCGGCGGCGCTCCGGATGGCAATGCGCTCCCGATCCCCAAACCCGACGCCGAGGAAGCGATGGACGCCGCCGCGTGCATCGGGTGCGGCGCCTGCGTGGCCGCTTGCAAAAACGCTTCGGCGATGCTCTTCGTCAGCGCCAAGGTCTCGCACCTGGGGCTGCTGCCCCAGGGCAAGGTGGAACGCGAACGCCGCGTGGCGCGGATGGTCCAGGCGATGGACGACGCCGGCTTCGGCGCCTGCACGGTGACGGGCTCATGCGAAGCCGTTTGCCCGAAGGGCATCAGCCTCGCGTTCATCGCGCGGATGAACCGCGAATACGGGCGGGCGCTGCTCCTTGGGGCCTAGGCCTCTGCGCGCAAGCCCAGGCGTCACTTCGCCCGCACGGGCGTGAACCGAAAGCGGCTGGCCGCCGCCATCCCGGCGAGGTCGTCCGGATAGAACTTTTCGCGGAACGCGGCCGTCTCGAGGAGGTGTTGCTCGACCGCTCCAGAGTCGCGCTCGATCAGATGCTTGAGTTCCCTCAGATCGGCCGACCACCGGAATCCATTGAAAAACTCCGCGCCGGCGAATTGTGTCTTGTAACGCGCGTTGGGGAGGTAACAGGACCCCAGGTAGAGATGCGGCACGGCCTCGCGCGCGAAGAATGCGACGGCGGTCGTCATCATGTGCAGCCCCAGGCTGCGCTGATGATAGGCCAGATCGTAGAATGCATAGTAATAGAACGCCATCCGGTTCGCTTCGCGATACAAGGTCGCCAGGCCGGCCTCGGCCCCGGTGGCCTCATCCGTGAACACCAGCACGTGCGAGGTGATGGGAGCGTTGAACAAGCCGTCCAGCCGTTCCCAACTCATGACACCCTCCCCGAAGCGCTGATCCGCGTAGGTCTTGCAGAATTGGCGCCGGGCGGGCGTGTAGTCGAAGTCCGCGCGAGCGATCAACTCGGCCGTGATCCCCTCGCCCTTGCGCAGAATGCGGCGATTCTCGGAGGAAGGCCGGAACCGGCCGGTATCCACCCGCACCTGCCGGCACAGGTAAAAACGGTCCAGATGTCTCGAGGAAGGCAGGAAGCCGAGGTCGAAAAGGTCCGCGGGCGTTTCGCCAGGTTCGGGCACGGCCCAGACTGCATAGGGAAACACATAGTGGCCGTAGTCCGACTTCCATTCCGAAAACAGGAGTTTCATAGGCAAGACAGGGATGCCCTGGGAGTCAGACCGGCCCGGGGAGCCGCGGCAGCCGGGCACGCCAGCCGGCCAATACTTCGTACGAGACGGTGCCTTTCCAGCGCGCCACGTCGTGGGCGGTGATCTCTTCCGCTCCCTGCCGGCCCATGACCACGGCCTCGTCCCAGCACTGGACCCCGGGAATCCCGGTCACATCCACGATTACCGCGTCCATCGCGACCCCGCCGACCACGGGCGCCTGCTGGCCCCGAATGAGCACGTGCCCCATGTTCCGCACGCGCGGGAAGCCGTCCGCGTAACCCAGCGGCAAAACGGCGATGTGCCGCTCGTCGGCGGCTCGGTAGTGCATGCCATAGCCGACGGTCGCGCCCGGCTCGAGGCGCCGGAGCGCCGCTACGCGCGCTTTCACCGTCATGACCGGTTCGATGCCCGGCACACGGCGGCACACCGCGGACGGATAGACCCCGAGCGGCAGGATGCCCGTTCGGACCAGGTCGAAATGGGCCTGCGGCAGATCGAGATAACCGCCCGAGTTGCAGAGATGCCGCCACGGGAGGCGCACCCCGGCGGACTCGAGTTGCGCCAGCACCTCCTGGAACCGGGCCAGTTGCAGCAGGGCGAAGCTCTTGTCCAACTCGTCGGACATGGCGAAGTGGCTGAACAGACCCTCGAGGACGAGTGGTTCGGATCGCAAGATGAGTTCCACCAAAGGCAACGCTTCGGTCCATCTCACCCCGTACCGGCTCAAGCCGGTGTCGATCTTGACATGCACGCGCGCCGGCTTCCCGCGCCGGCGCGCCACCCCGGCCAGCGCCCGGGCAGTCGCCGCGTCGTTCACGCAGCACGCCAGATCATGATCGACACACCAGGGCAATTCCTCGGGTGATCGTTCGCCCAGCACGAGGATCGGCGCGTGGATGCCGCCGTCCCGCAACTTGATCGCCTCGTCGAGGGTGATGACGCCCAGCATGGCCACGCCCGCTTCGAGGGCGATCCTCGCCACCGTGAGCGCCCCGTGCCCGTAGGCCTCATCCTTGACGATCGACAGCAGCCGGACCGTGGGCGGACGTTCGGCGTTCAGGAGCGCGAAGTTCCGCCGCAGTTGCGCCAGGTCGATGGAAACCCAGGCGGGCCGGTTGGGACGATTATCGGCACTCATGGACTGGGGCAGCCGCTGCATCCGGCGGGACGCCGGGCTGAGAAGCCGGGACCACAGGACTTGGCATGGCTCATCCCGCGGTCAATCGCTTCCCGGCGGCCAGAGACATCGCCCGATGTCCGTCCGATAATAGCTGCCGGGACTTCGAAGGCAGCGGACGGTGGCGTAGGCCTGCTCGACCGCTTCCTCCAGCGTGGCGCCCAGGGCTACCACGTCGGCCAGGCGATGGCCGGTCGCGTGCAGCCGACCGCTCGAGTCGGGCGCCACTTCATTCCAGCAGACGTCAGCCTCCAATTGGCCCGTGACCTCGACCGGCAGGCGCGGCCCCTCGAGTTGGACGTACGGATAACCATACCCGGCCAGCGTGACCGAGCATCCGAAACTCAACTCGGGCTTGAACCGCGCCTCGGGCGGCTCGTTTCGTCCCGTGCGGCATAGCACCTCGATGGGGTTCTGGAGCAACCGGAGGATCATCGTGCCGGAAGTCACCCCCAGCCGGACGTTGTATTCGATCACGTGCCAGCGCCCGTCGCGCAGCACGGCGGTAACCTGCACCGGGCCATGATAGCCCACCGCGCGGAACCACGGCTTGAGCGGATGCAACAGTTCGCGCGCCAGGCCATACTTGTCCTCTGGGTCCTTCTCGACGAGGCCGCCGAGCGGGGCGCCTGCGACGATCCCCAGGCCGCCGGTGAAGGCGCGCTTGTACTCCTGGTTGGTGGCCAGCGAATGAACTTCACCGGCGCTGACCACCGCCAGGTGGCCAGCCTCGCGATGGCCAAGGTACTCCTGGAGAAACACACCTTCGGCGTAGTCGATGCGTTCGAGCCACGCGCGGGTGTCTTCAACCGTCTGGCACAGGATCGTGTGAACCGGGCTGGTGGGCGAACAGAGGGGATTCTTGATGACGTAGGGCCGCGGGCGCCGGGCGAGGATGCGCTCCGCCTCGAGCCGGTTCGCGGCCACGTGCGCGGCGGGAAAGGCCACGCCGTACTTGCGGCAAAGCCGCCGCGCAAAGTCGCGTTCCCTCTCGAGGCGCATGCCCTCGCCCACAGGGGAGAAGATAGGCACGCCACTGGCAACCAGGTCCTGGCTCCACGGGGCCAAAGCCCAGTCGATAGACATGGGGACCACCAAGTCCGCCCCGCGCTGGCGCAGGAGGGCGCAGGGATCGGGGAATTGCTCGCGCGTGAACGTGGGGCCGGCCAGGGACGGGGGGTAGTGAGCGTAGTCGCGCGTGAGATAGGCGCCGACCTCGGCGCCCGCCTCCTTGAGCGGCCGAAGCATCCCCAGCGCAAACGAACCGACACCGAACGCCATGACCGAGGCGGGCCGGCGGCGCGCAACAGGACGGGTGGGCATGGCTGGAAACCGGGGCCGCTGGTTGAACCCGCCGGGATCGGCCCGGCGCTAGTTCAGCGCCACGCCGCGGCGGATGTAGGTCGGTGTATCAAGGTCCTCGCCGTGGTGGAGGGTGGGTTCGCTCTTGGCGAACCGGCCCTTGGGGATGACTTCCAGCGGCAGCATGCCCTGCCGCATCCGCGCCACCTGCTTGCGCTGGCGGGCGGACCCGTTCCCTTGCTTGAGGAGCAGTGCCTCGACCTTCTCCGGACTGAGAGACGGCGCCGGTGGGACAAACCGTGATGGGGTGCGCGCCACGTCCCCACGGCTCAGATGCTGGGTCTCGAGGTCGAGCGCCGAGGTGGGGAACTCCGCGGCGGGCGGCTCGGGCTCGGGACGGTCGAGGTCGGGCGCGACGTTGCCTTGTGTTGGGGCCGCGTTGCGCTTGGTGACGACGAGCGTTACGGCGAGGCGATCCTGGAAGGCGGCTTCGACGGCCGCGCCCATGATCACCTGGGCGCCCTCGCAGGCGCGGTTGAGCTGTTCCATCACCTGGCTGACTTCCTTGAGTGTCAGGTCTGCTCCGCCCGCCAGACTCACGAGCACGGCGTCCGCCTCGCCCAGCAGCCGTCCCTGGTCCAGCAGCGGATGAGCCATGAGCTGGGCCACGACCTCACGCGCACGATTCTCCCCCGCCGCCTCGGCGGTGGCGAAGCAACTTTCGGCCTGCCTCCCGCGCACCACGCGGCACAAATCGGCGAAATCGACGTTGATCAGCCCCGTGCAGGTCACCAGCCGCCAGATGCCGCGCAAACCCTGCGTGAGCATCTCGTTGCTGAATCGGAGGGCATCGAAGAATTTCGTCTTTTCGTCGATCAACCCCGCCACCTTCTGGTTGGACAGGCAGATGACGGCGTCGGAGGCGGTCTTGAGCTGGCGCAAGGCCAGGGCGGCCTGTTGTTGCCGGCGCGCGCCCTCGAAGTCGAACGGCAGCGCCACCAGCGAGAGCACCAGCGCCCGGTTCGACCGCACCGCCTGGGCCACCACGGGGGCCGAGCCGGATCCCGTGCCGCCGCCCAACCCCGCCACCACCACCACCAGGTCGGCCCCGGCGCACAGGCCCCGCAGCTTCTCGGCCCCGGCTTCCGCCGCGGCACGGCCAATGTCGGGATCACCGCCCGCGCCCAACCCCCGAGTCAGTTCGCCCCCCAGCAACAGCGTCTCCGGGAGCTGCGAGTGGCCAAGCGCGCGCGCATCGGTATGCACCCCGGCGAACGACACGCCCGCCAGGCCGGCTTCGGTCATGTGGGCCACGGCGTGAAGGCCGGCGCCGCCCACGCCGATGACTTTGATGGCCGGGGCGGGCCGGGCGGCCGGGCCCGATGGAGGAGTCTGAGTTGCTTGGGTCATAGGTCAGGCGCGTTGAAAGAGCTGCGTGAGTGTGTTCTTGAGCCGGTGGCCGAGCGAGTTGCTTCCCCGGCGCCGGTCCTGTTGAAAAGAGCCGAACTTCACCAGGCCGATGCCGGTCGAGAATTCGGGCTGGTCGAGCGTCGCCACCAGCCCGCTGATCGACTGGGTGCGGGCGAGGGTGGCTGGCAGGCCGAAAACCCGTTCCGCCACCGCCTGGATTTCGGGGATCCGCGCGCCCCCGCCGCAGAGAAACACCCCGGCGCGCAGGTAATCCAACAAACCCGCCTCGGCGAGGTCCTCGGCGATGATCTCGAGGATTTCGGTGACGCGCAGCGACATGATGCGGCGCAGGTGCTCGAGGTTGATGGTGCGCTCAGGCAGGCCATGATCACTTGTCAAGGAAATAGTTCGCGACTTCACCGACGAGTCCACCTGGCCGGCCCCGTGCTCGATCTTCAGTTCCTCCGCCCGGCCCATCGAGACCTTCAGCCCGTAGGCCAGGTCATTGGTCACGTGGTCGCCGCCCACGGCCAGCACACCGGTGTGCTTGATGATGCCGTTGGCATACACGACGTATTCGGTGGCCCCGGCCCCCAGGTCGATGACCAGCGAGCCCAGCTCCTTGTCCTGCGTGGTCAACACCGCCAGCGACGAGGCCACTCCCGTGAAAACGATGTCCTCGACCTCGAGCTGGAGGTCCTTGACCGTGCGGATGGGGTTTTGCAGGCGGTTGGTGATGCCGTGGACCACGTGGACATCCACCTCGAGTTGCGCCCCCAGCATTCCCACCGGGTTCAGGACCTCGGGCTGGCCGTCCACCAGGAAATGCTGCCGCACGACATGAATGACATGATGATCCGCCGGCAAGTTCACCGCTTTGGCGTTGCGGATCACGTCCTGCACGTCCTCGGACGCGATCTCCCGGTCCGCGGACACGATGTTATGGCGGCCACGGTTGTCGAAGCCGCGGATGTGCGCCCCGCTCACGCCCAGGAAGACGCTGCGGATTTCGACATCGGCCATCTGCTCGGCCTCGGCGATGGCGCTGCGGATGTCCTCGGCGGCGGCGGTGGGATCGACGATCTCGGCCTTGCGCACGCCGCGCGAGCGGGCCTGGCCCAGGCCGATGACACTCAGCCCGCCCTCGGGAGTGAGTTCACCCACGACGGCGCACACCTTGGAAGTGCCCACTTCCAAGCCAACGATGATGGCGGAAGATGAATCAAACATGTTTCTTGCGGTTAGGTAAGAACTTGGGAGGTTTGGGTCGGGAGGGCAGCGTGGCGCTGGCTTCCAGCCAGAGCAACGGACAGTTATTCGAGACCGACAGGTCCAGCGAGGCCACGCGGCGCCCCTGGCGCGCGCCGGCATCGTGGACCATGCGCCAGCGGCGCAACTGCGTCTCAAAACTCTCGAGCCCGAAGGTGATCTCGGCGCCCTGGTGTGTGGCCGCTACCAGCACACCCGGCTGGGAGATGTCGAGGCCCTGCAGGTCCATCGCGCCCGCCATCGAGGAGTGCTCGCATTCGCCCAGAAGGCGCAGCGCGGCGCGCAGGCCCGGGACGTTGACCGGCTGGCCCGCGCGCAGTTCGGAAGCGGGCACGCCGCGCACCGCCGGCAGCGCCGCCAGCGCCTGCATGAGCACCGGATTGGGCTGGGCCTGCGCCAGCGGCGGAATCGCCACCGCCCCGGCGTCCAGGTAAAAGACTCCAGGGGTCAAGCCACCGTTGCCGTCCGGTCGAAGCACCTTGACCAACGCCACTGGCTGGCGCTCGACCACGCGCAGCCGCAACAGGTGCGGCAGCACGCACTCAACCACGGCGCGCTCGACCTGCGGGATCAACTCGAGGTCGCGCCGCACACGGTCCAGGTCGATCGCCAGCAGGTTGTCGCCCAACCGCACCCCGGACCACTGCCGCACCTGCTCGGGAGTGATCCAGCCGTCGGTCTCGACGTCGATGGTGTTCAGGGCGAAAGCCTGGTTGGCATAAAACGCGTGCTGCCGCAGCCACTCCCAGCCGCGTCCCCCGAGCGAATAGCCCGCCGCCACCGTCACCAGGGCGGTCGTGGTCAGGAAGAAGAGCCGCCACCGGTGGGCCCGGCGCGACTGCGAACGCAGCTTCACGTCCAGGACCGTCCCCCGGGCAGACCGCCGGCTGTTGGCTGATGGCGTGAAAAACATGCGTCCTGCGGTGGTTCCTTTCCCGGGCTCAGTGCTGCAAGGCCATGTCCACCATGCGCTGGCAGAGACCGGCAAAGTCCAGCCCCACGGCGGCGGCGGCCTTCGGCAGGAGGCTCGTCTCCGTCATCCCCGGCAGCGTGTTGACCTCAAGCACGATCGGCTCGCCGCTTGGGCGCACCATGACATCCACGCGCGCGTAATCGCGCCCGCCCACGGCGCGGAAGGCGCCCAGCGCGGCGGCCTGGATGCCCGCGGCCGTGGGTTCATCGAATCGGCCCGGGCAGAAGTACTCGGTGGCGCCCTTGGTGTATTTGTTCCGGTAATCCAGAAAGCCCTCGCGTGGTTGGACCTCGATGACCGGAAGCGCGGCGTCTCCCAGGATCCCTACCGTCGCCTCGCGCCCGGCAATTCGCTCTTCCATCAGGACCGCCGAGTCGAACCGCAGCGCCTCGGCCAGGCCGGCGCGGAAACCCTCGGCACGCTCGACGACCTGGAGACCGACGCTCGACCCTTGCCGAACGGGCTTGAGGACGACAGGCGGCGTCCAACCCTCCGGCCAATCCGTGTCCGAAGCGGACAGCACATGATACCGCGCTGTGGGGACGCCGGCGGCGACGCAGCGCTCCTTGGTGAGCACTTTGTCAAAGGCGATCCGGCTGCTCTCGGCGTTGCATCCGGTGTAACGAACGCCGAGGGTGTCGAGCCGCCGTTGCACGGTGCCGTCCTCGCCGTACGTGCCGTGGAGCGCCAGGAACACGACGTCGGTCTTGGGCGGCAGCCGCCAGGAATCATTGCGCGGGTCCACCTCGCGAACCATGTGGCCGTGCGCCCGCAAGGCCTGCGCCACCGCCGCGCCACTGCGCAGAGAGACCTCGCGTTCCGCCGAGGGGCCGCCCAGCATCACCGTCACATGCAACAGGTTCGTGGCCTTCAACCCGCCTCCTCCCCAATGATCTGGACCTCGGTCTCGAGCTGGATGCCCCGCTCCGCCAACGCCCGTTCCTGGATCAAGGCAATCAGCGCCAGCAGATCGCACGCGGTCGCTCCGCCAGTGTTGACCAGGAAATTGCCATGCACAGGCGAGACCATCGCCCCACCGAGTTGCTTGCCCTTGAGACCGAGCTCTTCGATGAGCTTGCCGGCTGGAATGCCCGCCGGGTTCTTGAAGATGCAGCCCGCGCTGGGTTGGGGCGGCTGGGTGAGCCACCGTTTGCGGCTGAATGTGTCCATGCGCTGCCGGATTTCCGCTTCGGGCGCAGGCTCGCCGCGAAGCACGGCGCTCAACGCCAGGTGGTCTTTGAAATAGACGCAACTCCGATAGGCCGCTCCCAACTCGCTGGCCGCATGGCAGCGCACGTGCCCGGCGGCGTCCATCGCCCGCACTTCCTCGACCACGTCGAAGATGCTCGAGCCCATCGCCCCCGCGTTCATGCGCAACGCTCCGCCCACTCCGCCGGGGATGCCCTCGAGAAACTCGAGGCCAGAAAGCCCGCGGCGGCGTGCTTCAACCGCGACCGCCTTGAGCCGTGCCCCGGCACCGCACTCGAGCCGTTCTCCCGTCCCCTCGAGGCGGCTGAAAAAGGGCTGGCTCAAGCAGATCACGACCCCGCGCACGCCACCGTCGCGAACCAGCAGGTTCGATCCACGGCCCAGCACGAACCATGGCGACGAATGCTCGGAACAGACCTGGACGATCGCCGCCAGGTCGGCCTCGCTCGCGGGCTCGATCAAGAGCTCGGCCGGCCCTCCCACACGCAGCGTCGTGCGCGGGGCCAGGGGCTCGTTGGGCCGCACCACGGAGCCTGGGCAAAGACGCGCCGCCAGCGCACCCGACAGGTCCGTTGGCCGCTGCCCGCTGGCACGGACAGACATCCCAACGTTGCCGCCCCTCGAGGCGGTCGCGAGCGTGTCGTACGCGGGCCCGGCCGGTTTAGGCGCCTCCGAGGCCAGAGCGCAACGTGCGCTTGGGTGTGGGACGCGGCTCACGGCTTGGTCTCGGCTGGCACAGCCTCGAGGGGGATGTTTGCGGCGGCGGCGTAGGCTGGCTCGGGAGCGCAGTCCTCGGCCACCGGTCGCCCCACCCGTTGCGCCACGCTGGCGATCATGTGGCGCGCAATGAGCTGCGCTGATCGCGGCTCATGCCAGCGGCTCAAAGCGGCGGCGAGGCCTTGGCGGACGGGTTGATCCCGCACCAGCGCGCGCAACTCGGGCACCAGGCTCTCCACCGTAGCCGACCGCTGCTCCTGCATCCACGCCGCCCCGGTTTCGACGAAGGCGCGCGCGTTGTAGTACTGGTGATTGTCCGCGGCGGCCGGGTAAGGCACCAGGATCGATGGCACCCGCATCGCCGCCTGCTCGGCCAACGACGAGGCGCCGGCGCGGCTCAGCGCGACCGTGGCGGCACCCAGCGCCAGATGCATCTCCGCCAGAAATGGCGCGACCAGTGCCCGGCGTTGGTGCCGGGCATAGGCCTCATGCACCGAGCCGGCGTCTTCGGGCCCTGTCAAGTGGATAAACTGGAGCTCGGGTTCGAACAAGGTCAGCGCGGGCAGCGCGTCCGCGAGCAATTGGTTGAGGGCGCGCGCCCCCTGGCTCCCGCCGGTGAGCAGCAGCACGGGCTTGTTCGGCTTCAGGCCCAGCGCCTCGCGGCAAAGTTCAGGGCGCGCCGGCCGGAATTGAGAGCGAACCGGCATGCCCGAGAGTTGCACGCGCGCCGGGGCCAGACGTTCTGCCGCCTGCGGGAAGTAACTGAACGCTTCGTCCGCAAAGTGCGCCAGCCAGCGATTGGCTCGGCCCGGAATGCAGTTGGCCTCGTGGATGAACGCGGCCGCGCCCAATCGCCGGGCTGCCAGCACCGGGGGCGCGCTCAGGAAGCCCCCCATCGCGAGCACGGCGGCCGGCCGCCGCTGGCGGAACAGGCGCCGGGCCACGCCGTAGGACTGCCAAAACCCACGCAGAAAGGCCAGCCACCCGCGGTCGGAACCCACACCGGGCAACGTCGCCACCTCCATGCCCTGGGCCGTCCTGGCCGCGGCCTGGTCCACGGCCTTGGCGGAGATCAACAACAGCGCGTCCCAGCCGTGGCTCTTCACCGCCTCCGCCACCGCCAGCCCGGGAAAGAGATGGCCTCCCGTGCCACCACAGGCGATGGCAACGAGCGGCGCTGGCGCAGCGGACTGCATCAGGCAAGACGAGTAATCGGCAAACCGGGAAGATTCTGAGCGAACGACTCTCGAGCCGGGTCTTCAACCCCGAAGCGCGCAATACTGATCAATATTCCAGTGCAAAAGAGCATCACGATGAGGTTCGTTCCACCGTAGCTCACAAACGGCAGGGCCAGCCCCTTGTTGGGCAACGCCCCCGTCACCACCCCGATGTTGATCAGGGCCTGCAGGCCAATCAAAAAACTGATCCCCGTTCCTAACAGCAACCCGAACCGGTCCGGCGCCCGGCTCGCGATGAACAACCCGCAAATAAAGAACACCAGGAAAGCCGTGAGCACAGCCGCCGAGCCTGCCAACCCGAACTCCTCGCCAATGATGGCGTAGATGAAATCGGTGCGGTGTTCGGGGACGAAGCGCTTTTGCCGGCTGTGATCCAGGCCCACGCCGGTCACGCCGCCAACCCCCAGGGCCAGGCGCGCCTGCCAGGCCTGGTAGCCGACGGCGTCTTTGGTCTCCTCGAGATGCAGCCAGCTATGCACCCGATCACTCCGCATCGGGTTCATCGCCAGCAACACGCCGATGAACGCCGCGGCCAACAAGGCCGGCGGAAGCAGGTAGCTCCAACGCACACCCGCCACCAACAGCACCACCGCGCTCACCGCCCCCAGCAAGAGCGCCGTCCCCCAGTCCGGTTCCGCGAACAACAGCACCAGGACCGGCCCAATCGCCAGCGCCGGGTAAACCACACCCCGTCGAAACGTGCGCATCCGTGCCTCGCCCCACGCGCCGTAATGCGCCAACCCAACCAACAGCGCGACCTTCGCGAAGTCCGACGGCTGGCACTGGAAGCTCCCCAGCCTGAACCACCGCCGCGCGCCGTTGGCCTTGTAGCCGACTCCCGGAATCAACACCGCCACCAGCAGCGCCACTGCCGCCAGGCCCAACACCCAGGACCAGGCGCGCAGCCGCCGGTAGTCGATCATCGCCATCACGATCGCGGCCACCAACCCGATGCCCGCCGCCACGAGTTGATGCGTGACAATCTTCAGGTTGTCCTGCAATGGACTGAGGCTGTAGAGCATCACCAGGCCCAGCGCCAGCAGGCCCAGGACACACAGCCCCACCAGTGAAGTCGCCTGTTTCATCCAGGACGGCCAACCATGTTGTGGGCGGGCATGTTCATGCCATCTCGATCGGCTCCGGCCCAGTGGCGCAGGCGCCAGGCGCCCCCGCCGGAGGACCGAGTCGGTTCGAGGCGCTAGTGTGCCTGGGGCGCCGCGCCCCCAGCCGCCGCCGCTGTCAGCCGCTCGGCTGACGCACCGGCCCCTTCGCCCTGGGCGGTCGCGGCCCCGGCAGCCGCCGCCTTCGCCGCAGGGACCTTAAGCTTCTGTCCTGCGTGAATGCGGTCGGTCTTCAGACTGTTAGCCGCGCGCAGGGCCTTGACGGAGACGCCATGCTGCTTGGCGATCCTCGTGAGGTTCTCACCGCCCTTGACGACGTGCAGCGTGCCGGCATCAGGCGCCCCCGGGGCGGCTCCCGGCGCAGGACTGGGAACGACGGGAGCAGGCGCGGCCGCCAACGGCGTGGGAGCCGCGGGAATGACGAGTTTCTGCCCGATCTGCAACCGCCGCGGGTCCAGGCCAGGGTTGGCCTTGAGCAGTTCCTTCAAGGGAACGCCGTTGGCCTTGGCGATGTTCACCGGGATGTCGCCCTTCACGATGGTGTATTCGCGCGGGCCGCCCGGCGTCGCCGGCGTCGCGGGCGCGGGAATGATCGGAGCCGGGGTGGTGGGTCCGGCAATGGGCGTGGCCGGAGCCGGAGTCGGGAGCGGTACATTCGTGGGCGCCGGCGCCAGGGTGTCGGCGACCTGTTGCGTCGAGCCGGTCCCCGGCAGGGTGACGGGCGGTTCGGCGTAGGGCGGGTTGGTGAGCATCCCGTAGTCGGCGTTGGTGTTGGCCGCAAGCAGGTTGGAGCCGGCTGTCTCGCCAGGCTTGCGTTTGCAGCCTTGCAGCAGCAAGCCGCCGAAAAAGACGGCATGGAGGGCGATGATGGTGATGACCGCTATGCGGACGTTTGATTTCCCCTTCGGCGGCTGCGAGAGCGGGCTTAGGGGCGGCATGAGGGTTGGGCTGTTCATGGTGTCCTTTCGTTTGTGGCGCTGGTTTGGGTGTTTGGAGTTAAGTTAAGGTTGAACTCAAGTGAATTCGGAATGACCGGCGCCGAAATCGTTTCGGGGCCGGACGCGGCACTCTTGGCCGCATCTAACAGTCCTTCTAACAACCGCCGAGGGGCGGCGCAAGGAGATAAAGGAGAGGCGCCGGCGGGCTGGCGGCCAGCGGCAGCCGGGGCCCGGCGCCGGTGGGCGCTGGCTTCGCGAACGGCATGGCATCTGGTTTTCAACGCAGCTTCAAAGTAGCCAAGGCGAACACGGCGCACAAGATGCAGAGGATGTAAAAGCGCGTGACGACCTTCGATTCATACCAACCCAGCCGCTCGAAGTGATGATGGAGCGGCGTCATGAGGAAAACCCGCTTGTCGATGCCAAAGCGGCGCTTGTAATACTTGAAGCAGCTCACCTGGATCATCACCGAGCCGGCCTCCGCCACGAAGACACCCCCGGCGATCAGCAGCACCAGCGGTTGATGGATCAGCACGGCCATGATGCCCAACACCCCCCCCAGGGCCAGCGAGCCCGTGTCGCCCATGAACACCTGCGCCGGGTGGCAATTGAACCAGAGGAAGCCAAGGCCCGCGCCGAAGATCGCGGCGCAGACCACGGTCAGTTCGCCCGCGCCCGCAACATAGGGCACCTGGAGGTAGTTCGCGAAACGGACGTTGCCGGCGATGTAGGTCAACACCACGAACACCGCCGTCACGATCAGCGTGCAGCCGATGGCCAAACCGTCCAGGCCGTCCGTCAAATTCACCGCGTTCGAGCTGCCCACGATGGTCAGGACCGTGAGGCAAACGCCCGCGCCGGCGCCGCTCCAGACCGGGTGCTTGTTGAAAGGCACCATCACCTCCGTGATGAGGCTTTCGGTGGCCGGCAACCACCAAAGACAAAGCGCAATGAACAGCGCCAGTAGCGTTTGCACGCACAGCTTGATGCGCGCGGTGGTCCCCTGGCTGCTCTGCCGTGTGATCTTGGCAAAATCGTCGTAGAAGCCCAGCCCGGCCAGGCCGATTAGCGACACCAGCGTGAGCACCACCAACGGATTCCATTGCGTCCAGAGAAGCGCCGTCAGGTCGATCGCCATCACCACCAGAAGCCCGCCCATCGTGGGGATGCCGCGCTTGTCACGCCGCGCCGTCAGGCCCCCGGCCTCTTCCGCCTTGTCCACGTACGCCTGGCCAAATCGGAGGGCTTTGAGCCAGGCGATCACCCGCGGTCCCAGCCACAGGCTGATCAACAACGCGGTCACGGCCGCGCCCGCCGTGCGAAAGCTGATGTAGCGAAAGAGCCGCAACGGCGAGAGCCACGCGCCCAACTCGGTTTGCGCCGTCTCTTGCATCAGGTATTGGCTCAAGTAGTAGAACATGTCAGCCAGGCCGCAAGCCGCTACGCCGGAGCCCCCGCGCCGGGTTCCTTCAACCGTTCGACAATCCGTTCCAGCCTCGTCGCGCGCGATGCCTTCACCAGCACCCAGTCGCCGGGACGCACAAACCCGCGCAACGCCACCGCCGCCGCATCGCTGTCGCCAAACTCGCGCACGTCCGGCAGGCCCGCCTCCCGGGCGGCGGCGCCCATGACCGGCGCCATCCGGCCGACGGCAAAGAGGTGACGCAGGCCGAGCGAAGCCGCCTGGCGCCCCACCTCGGCGTGGGCTGGCTCGCTGTGTTCACCCAACTCCGCCATGTCCCCGAGCACCGCGATGCAGCGATCGACCTCCGCCAAATCTGACAGCGTCTCCAACGAGGCCAGCATCGAGTCTGCGTTGGCGTTGTACGAATCGTCGAGGATGTGCAGCCCTCCCAGCTCGAGATGTTGCAGACGCATCTTGGGCGGCCGGCACGCGACGAGTCCGGCCGCCATCTCGGCGCGGCTCAAACCCAGTTCGCCGCCCACCGCCAGCGCCAGCAGTGCGTTGGTGACCTGGTGGCGGCCCAGCAGCCGCAAGCGATATTCGCCGCTCCATTCGGCCCGCGGCGCGCGCACGTGCAGGATCGTCCCGGCGCCGTCCACCAGCGCCCGGGTCACCCGCCAGTCGTTGGCGGCGCCCCACCCAACCCGGATCGCCTGGGCCCGCGTGCGCCGCAACACGCGCTCGATCCCGGGAACCTCACCGGGCAGGAACAGCTTGCCACCGGGCGGCAGCAATTCGGCCAGCCAGCCCTCCTCCTCGGTCACACCTTCCATTCCGCCGAAGAACTCGAGATGTTCACGGCCCAGGGTCGTCAGCACGCCGTAGCCGGGCTGGATCATCCGCACCAGCGGCGCCAGCTCGCCGGGATGGTTCGTGCCCACCTCGAGCACCGCCGCTTGGTGCGAACGGTCGAGACGCAATAGGCTCAGCGGGACACCGACGGAGTTGTTGAAGCTCGCCTCGCTGGCCAGGGTCTGGAATCGTTGCCCGAGCACGCTCGCCACGAGGTCTTTGGTGGTGGTCTTTCCGTTCGAGCCCGCCACGGCGATCACGGGCAGTTCGAATCGTCTGCGATGGCTGGCCGCCAGGCTTGCCAGCGCCTGCCGCGTGTCCCCGACGCCGACGACCGCGCAGCCCCCGGGCAAGCCGCCCAGGCGGCCCGCCTCGCCCAGCACCGCCGCAGCACCGCGCCGCACAGCCTCCGCGGCGAACTCGTGACCGTCCAAGCGTTCGCCCTTGAGCGCCACAAACAGTTCGCCGCTGCGCACGCCACGCGAGTCGGTGCATACCCCGCGGACGCTGGCCCCCGGGTCGCCCTGGAGGATTTCACCCATGCAGGTCATGGCAAGTTGTCTGACGGACCAGGGTTCCATGCGAAGTCGTGGTCACAAAGCGTGGTTGGGCCGGGGCCGCGCATGGCCAAGATTGGTCAGCGCTTCGCGGGCGCAAAGCCGGTCGTCGAACGGCACGATCGTCTCCTGGAACTCCTGGAATGTCTCGTGACCCTTGCCCGCGATCAACACCACGTCCCCGGGATGCGCGTGGCGGATCGCCACCCCGATCGCCCGCGGACGGTCCAGTTCCACCCGGTAGGCCTCGGGTCGCACCGCGTGGTAGCCGGCCTCGATCTGCGCCGCGATCTGCGCGGGCGGCTCGCGTCGCGGGTTGTCGCTTGTGATCACCGTCAGGTCCGCCAGCTCCGCCGCCACTCTGCCCATCGCCGGGCGTTTGCCGGTGTCGCGCCCGCCCCCGCAGCCGAAGACCAGCAACAATCGTCCGGCGCAGACCTCCCGCAACGTCGTCAACGCGTGGCGGAGGGCCTCGGCGGTGTGCGCGTAATCCACATACACCCCGAAAGGCTGTCCCTGATCGATTGGCTCGAGCCGTCCTGGCACCGGCGCCATGCTGTTGAGCGCCGCCTGCATCGCCGACGCCGGCACAGCTAGCAGAGACGCCGCCCCCACCGCCGCCAGCGCGTTATAGAGATTATGCCGCCCGATCAACGGGAGCCGGCACTCGAAAGCCAGCCCGGCGCCCTCGATCACCATCCGCGCGCCTTGCCGGCCCAGTTGCAGCCGGGTCGCCCGTAGTTGCGCCTCCTGCCCCAACCCGTACGTGAGCGGAGTCTGGGCGCTCAATTCGCGCGCCAGCCGCGCGCCATATGGATCATCCACGTTGACCACGGCACGGCCCGCCTTCGCGCCCGGCCGAAGGGACGTGAAAAGTCGCTTCTTGCAGCCGTAATAGGCCTCCATGCTCCGGTGGTAATCGAGGTGATCCTCGGTCAGGTTCGTGAGCACGGCCACGTCGAACTCGAGCCCCGCCACGCGGCTCTGCGCCAATGCGTGGGAGCTCACTTCAAGAATCGCCGCGCCGCAGCCGGCGCGAACCATCCCGGCCAGCATCTGCTGCACCTCGGGCGCCTCGGGTGTCGTCCGTTGCGCGGGGATCACGCGCTCGCCGATCTCATGCCTGACGCTGCTCAACAATCCCGCCCGGCGGCCCGCGGCCTCGAACATCGCTTTGAGCATGAACGCCACCGCGGTCTTACCGTTGGTGCCCGTAATGCCCGCCAGCTCGAGCCGCGCGCCAGGGTGCTGGTAATACGCCGCCGCTGCCAGCGCCAGCGCCGCCCGCGTGTCCGCCACCTTGATGCGCGTCGCGCGGTGCGGCACGAATCCGTTGTGTTCGTAGATCACCGCCGCCGCGCCACGCTCGATCGCGCTGTCGATGAAACTGTGCCCGTCCGCGTTCAGCCCGGGAATAGCCACAAAAACCATCCCCGGCGTCACCCGGCGCGAGTCGCACGTCAAGCCGGCGACCTCGCGGTCCAACGGGCCTTCGACCTGGGCCGGGCCGAGCGATGAAAGAAGTTGTTTAAGAATCATAAGCCGCACTTTCACCGGCTCGCGCTCCGCGCCGGCGCCGAGCCGGGTAAAGCCATGAACGCCGTTTCCCCGGCCAGCACCGGCCCGGGCCTCGCGGGCCGGCGGGCTGGAGCTTCGGGCCGAGCCTCGAGGGGCCCTTCGGGCGCCACACGCATGTACGCCGCCACCTTCTCACCGATGGCCCGGAACACAGGGCCGGCCACTTTGCCGCCGTAATGCCCTTTGCGCCGATCCGTGTCGTGGAGGTTGTCAAAGACCACCAGGACACAGAGCTCGGGCTCGTCCGCCGGGAAGAAGCCGGCGAACGATGAGAAATAATAACCTGACTTGTATGTACCATTCACGAATCTTTCAGCAGTTCCTGTCTTGCCCGCCACCGTGTAGTGTTCCAACCGCGCCTGCGCCGCCGTCCCGGCGGGCGTCACCACCGTCTTGAGCGCCTTGACCATCTCCCGCGCCGCCGCGGGGCTGACCACCTGGCGGATCACCTGCGGCTCGAACCGCTTCACCAGGTTCCCTTGCTCGTCCTGGAGGCGATCCACCAGCATCGGGCGCATGAGCCGTCCATCGTTGGCGATCGCCGAGATTGCCATCATCATCTGCATGGGCGTGACTAAAAGTTCGTGACCCATGGGGATGCGCGAGATCGAGAGCTTTTCCCAATCAGCCGCCGGGCGGAGATAACCGCGCGACTCGCCCGCCAGCTCGATCCCGGTGCGCGCCCCGAACCCGAAGCGTGTAATATAGTCATGCAGCCGGGATTCGCCCATTTTGATGCCGATCTTCGCCGCGCCGATGTTCGAGGACTTGGTGATGATCTGCTCGACCGTCAACAGGCCGTAGCTTTCGTGATCGTGCAGGATGCGCCCGGCGTAGGCGAACTGGCCCTGCTCGCAGTCGAACTGGTCGTCGAGCGTGACCACTCGGGCGTCCAACGCGCCGGCCACGACCATCGCCTTAAAGGTGGATCCGGGCTCCGAAGGATCCGCCAGTGCGCGATTGCGCAGGGTGGCGACCGGGTAAGCCGAAGGACGGTTCGCATCGAACGTCGGCAGGTTCGCCAACGCGAGCAGGCGCCCGCTGCGCGGCTGGAGCACGATCGCCGAGAGCGACTCGGGGCTGAATTGCTGCATGGCCTTCTCGAGCTCCGCTTCGACGATGTTCTGGACGCCCGCGTCCAGCGTCAGCACCACCTCGAGTCCGGGTTGGGCGGCGACTTCCTCGCCTCCGTCGCACCAGCCATGCACGCCGTTGAGCACCTTGTCCCAGGCCAGTTCAACCCCGGTCACACCGTGCGTCTCGGTCACCCGCCCGCGCTCATCCTCGAGGTCGTCGCTCGAGACGAAGCCCAGCAGGTGCGCCGCCAGCGAATGGCCCGGGTACTGGCGCCACTGGTCATCCTGGCCGAACACGGCTTTCTCACGCAGGGCGCGCAAGGCCTGCTGTTGGCGCGGGCGCAGCTTCCGCTCATCGACCCCGATCGAGAGCCGGCTCATCGCCTGGGTCGCTTGCTGCCACTGCGGAAGAGGCAGCTTGCGCGTGAGCACCACGTAGGCGTTCGTGAAGGGCCGGCCCGCGGCGTTGGTGCGGAGTTGGGGCTGGAGCTGCTGCAACAGGCGTCCTTCGTCCACGCCCAGGCACGGCGCGAGGGTGCGCGCCACCAGCGCCTGCTGGCCCCAGAGCAGCGACGGATCGGCGCAAACCGTCTTGACCGGCACGCTCGTCGCCAGCAGGCTCCCGCGAACATCCCGGATCGATCCGCGGCGCGATGGCCGCACGGCCTTGCGCTGGTTGTTGGCCTGCGCCAGCAGCGCCAGGGGTTCGTGCTGCTCGATCTGCACATGGGCCACCCACGCGCCCAGCGCCACGAAACAAAGCACCGTAAACGACCCCAGGAGAGTGAGCCGTCGATAGGCAAGGGGCGAGTTCATCATCGTCACCGTCCCGGGTTGGGCTGGTCATTCCTGACAGCCGCCGCCAGCGCCGGCCGTCCCAGCCCCGCCGGAGTCTCTTGCAGCCGCAGAATCTGCTCCGGCCGCGGCATCACCAGGCCCAGGTTCAACTCCTGCACCCGCCGCGCCAGGGTCCGATACGAGCGCAAATCCGCCAGTTGGCGCTCGAGGTACCGGTCCTGCATCCGCAGTTCCTCCAGGCGTGTCTGCTTGGCCTGGATCTGGCGGCTGAACTGCTCATTCCGCTGCTTGTGCCAAGTATGCCCCCCCCCCGCAAAAGCGGCCAGGATGCACAAGCACAGGATCGGCCCAAGCGACCCGAGCCTTACGCCCGCGGATTGCATTTTTCGATTCGCTGCCATAACACTTGGCCCCGCAGAATTGACTGCCAGGCGCTCTATAATCGTTCCATCACTCGCAACTGCGCGCTGCGCGCGCGCGGATTCGCCGCCAACTCGGCGGCGCCCGGGCGGATCGCCTTGCGGTTCACCCAACGCAACTGCGGCGGCCGCGGAATCCGCAACTCGGGCACGTCCACCGGCCCAGCCACGGAATACGCAAGCGCCAGGGCCCGCCCGAATTCCTTCACCTGGCGGTCTTCAGCCGAGTGGAAGGTGATCAGAGCCAGCCGCCCGCCCGGTTTCAGTAACTGCCACACTGCCCGCAGGCCGCGCTCGAGGACGCCCGCCTCGTCGTTCACGGCCCGCCGCAGCGCCAAAAACGTGCGCGTGGCGGGATGACTCGCCCTTCCGCCGCGCGGCAAAACCCGCGCCACCAGCTCGGCCAGTTGACGCGTCGTGCGGAACGGAGCGTGCCGCCGATCGGCTGCAATCGCGCGCGCCACACGCCGCGCCCCAGGCTCCCCACCCAGCTCCCAGAGCATCCGCGCCAGATCGGCCTCGTCCGCGCCGTTGACCAAGTCCGCGGCGGTGAGCGTTTGCTCGCGGTCCAGGCGCGCGTCCAAGGGGCCTTCGGATTGAAACGAGAGCCCGCGGGCGGGGTCGTCGAGTTGAATCGAGCTGATCCCAAGGTCCATCAGCGCGCCATCGCAACTCGCCCGCGCCACCCAGTCCGTGGCGTGCGCAAAGTTCCCGTGCCGCAACTCGCAGCGCCCCGCGAAACCGCCCAGTCGCGCCCGAGCCGCCTCGACCGCGTCGCGGTCGCAGTCGCAGCCAAAGAGCCAGCCGTCGGGACCACTCGCCCGCAGGATGGCCTCGGCATGACCCGCCCCGCCCAGAGTGAGGTCGGCGTAACGTCCGCCGGGCCGGGGGCGCAGCGCGCTCAGGACTTCCGCCAGCAACACTGGCAAGTGCAAGGACGGGGCCACAAATCATCGCCGTTTCGCTCTGCCCGGTTCACGCCATCGCCAACGTCCCGGGCGCGAACTCGCGTTGGGACTCGCGCCGCCGCGCGCCCGATTCCCGCGCCGCCAACGCCCGCGGCGCCTTCCCATCGGTGCTCCGGGCCGGCTCTGCTGCGGCCACCGGCACCACCTCGAGGTCGTCCTCGGCCAGGTCGTTGCGCACCACCCGCACCGATGTCAGCGCGAATTCGGTCTGGAACGGAGCGGGCCGCGCCACCGCCGGGATGGTCCGCGCGCCGCTGCTCCCCGGTCGGCTGGTTATCTCACTCGCAGACGCCTCGGCAGGGTGTTCGACGGCGGCGGCGACGACGCGCTGCGAGGCCTCTCCCCCGCCCGATCGCGTTGTCGCGCCTCGCCAGGCGGCCAGCGCCCGCGACAACCCGCCGCCGCTCGAGGGGCCGGAACCACCCGACGCAGGCGGCCGCGATCCCTCACTCCCCGCCGGAGCCGCCGAAACGGGCGCAGCCACCGGCCCGAACTTCGGCAGAAGGCCCTGCCCCATTCGGTACGGCCGCGGCCCGGCCCGCACCCCCATGAAACTCCGACTCGCAGCCAGCAATTGCGTTAGGTTGATCATAACTTTAACTCTGGTTAGATCCCATCCAGCGCGAAGCCCGTCGTGACGCCGGCCTTCTTCGGGTGCTCGAGCGCGTAATTTGTGTCACTCCAAATGGCGAAGTACTCCGTCATGCCCTGCAACACGACCTTGTCACCAATCCCCGCCGCCTCCGCGAGTTCCTTCGGCAAGCAAATCCTCCCGGCGCTGTCCAGCGTCACCACGTCGCAATTGGCGGCAATCCACTCTCGCTTCTCCTGCGCCGCGCGATCCGACAGATTCATACCGGCAATCTTCGCCCGCAGCCGCTGCCATTGATCCGGCGGCAGGCCCAACAGGCAGGGTGCCTTCTGACCGACAGGCTGCCAGAGCAGCAGACGCAGCTTGTATTCGGGTTCCTCCGCGGCGGGCCGCCACTTGGCTGGGACCTGAACTCTTCGCTTACTATCCACGCCATGGTCGTAGCGATAGAGGTAATCGATCGGCTCTGTCTGGCTGTCAGTCGGCATCGTGCGCGATGGGAGGCAACAGTGGACTGCACCGCTGCCACACATCGATGTAATTCTTACCCACTTTACGACACGAGCGTCAAACGAAAAACTGCATTTTTTTCCTCAATGGACTCCCTCATCGCTACTGCTTGATCCACAACACGCTGTAAATCAAGACTTTACATT
>Ga0233425_10001600_pt1 | contig 49843 bp, 50 predicted proteins | sample Watercolumn_Towu_2_FD_181712 | JGI IMG/M metagenome (GOLD analysis project Ga0233425, IMG submission 181712) | Freshwater microbial communities from Lake Towuti, South Sulawesi, Indonesia - Watercolumn_Towuti2014_140_MG | ecosystem: Environmental > Aquatic > Freshwater > Lake | place...
CTTTCGTATTTATTCACTTTATTTTTCTCCTTCTCCTATTTAAGGAGAAAAATAATAAAAGAAATTCAGAAAAATAAAAACAAAAATCTAAAGATTTCAAAAAGGGTTATGCAAGAAGTCTAATAAACAAAATATAGTAAAAGATGCAACTTGTACGTGGACAGCAGCAAGAGGTACATGTGTTAATATTGCTGCCTTAAGATGTTGGGAATTCTTTGTATCCACTGAAGATTGTACAATAGGAGCGTGGATAAAAGGCCATGGACATCAATATCGATCTGTAGGAGGAGTTCATATGTTACCAGCGGCTGCTCATTTGCGTTATATGCAAGATGACGAAGAGGATTTACCACCAGAGGACGTCGCTTATCTTGTTATTACCTCTCCTGATGGAGGAAATTTTAGAAAAATTCAGGGATCCAATATTGGAGCATTAACACCATTAAGAGAAGAGGAATAAGTTGTTAGTACAAGAAGTTGATAATATAACACCAGGAGCAAATGGTAAACCATCAAGAATAAAAATTTTGGTCCCCCTGACTTTCTTTATAGTTTAAGTTTTATGTTTCAAGAGGCGTTTATATAGTCTCATGGAGTTTGTAGTTATGCTATTTGATGTTGATTCATTCTTTTCTCCAAAAGTCACGTTCTTTGGGACAAGAAAGTTTAGTAATATTTTTTTGTTTTCTTCGTTTGCTTGCTTGAGCTTGTCTTGTTGCATCTTAACTTGTTGAAGATAAGTAGAATAATTTATATAAATATCCTTTAGAGCCTTGCCAATATCACTTTTTTTGCAATGATAAAAGTTATAGTTTATTTTTGAACTATCCCAAGATGGAGTTAAAAATTTACCAGGAATTTCTAACATCATCCCATAACTTAAATTTTCCTTAGTGAGTACTGGCAATCCTATAGCTAAAGCGTAAAATGAATAATCAACTTCTACATCGCTTAAACCAACATAACAACTACAAATATCAAAATATTGTGGTTTAAAATTTGTTTCCTGACTTACTAAAATGTTTTCTACACCAAGTTTGTCTTGTAGAGCAATTACCTCGCGTACAGCACTAGGTTCCCAGTCTTTAAATATAATGTGTAATTGTACACTAGAATTATCGCCAAATTGTTTATGAAAAGCCTTTATCAAATCAGCATGTTGATTATCTTTGTTACATGAACAACAGGAGAGGAAAATAAATTTTTCTTTTTTTTCAATATTTGTGGAATAAGTATTTTGAAAAGACACCTTTAATGTGGGTTGATAAAATATCGGCGTCTTTAGTGATTTTTCTTCTTGTAGTTTTTTATAGGATATTTTGTCGGTTACTATAATGATATCGAATAATGATTTTAAGCATTTTACAGAAATATCCGAAATTTTTCTAGTAGAAGTAATAAGAGCAATTTTGAGACTATTCATTGGTAAATAAGCAAGAGCTTTCTTTTTTTCCACATTTTCAAAATCATTAATGAAAAGAATAATATTATCACTAGGTAGCCAAGAACATAGATTTTTTAGTTTTTTTAAGGTTTTACCATAACTAGATCCGTTATAATTAACATATTGTATTGCTATGCTTTTGTTTAAGAATTTCACAAGCTCTTTGGCATAAGTTGTACAATATGCATCGTCGGGTGCAATAACAGTAATATTAGCATGACAGAAAAAGAAGGGTAAAACACAAAGGAAAAACAACTTTTTCATTTTACGCTCTCCAAAAGTCTGCAATATTTTTTATATAGAGAAAAAGAAGAGGTCATAAGATATTCTTTTGTAATTTTGTTATCTTTTCCAAGTATTACTTTTTTGGGTAAAACTATATTCTTATATAAGGGGGTTAATTTCGTATATTGATATTGACTAGCCCATGCTCTTGCTTTTTCTTTTTTAGCTAAATATTTTTCGTAGTTTTCATACACATCTTTCATGGCTATTATTGCATCTTCTATTTTACAACCATAATTACAACCATAAGTGCCACTGATAAAGGAGGTACACTCAACCAACTTACCATATTTAAGACCGTGGGGAGGTTTATTTTGAAAATTACTAAAAATATAATACGCAGGTTCTGTGATTTGAGATTTCACAGATCTTACAAGGTTACTAGCTACAATTGTTGATTGACCAGTATTGTCACTAACAATTACGGGTATACCCAGAATCATGGCCTCCCGTGGTTGAATAGAAAACCCCTCACCTTTTGCCAAGTTAATGTAACAATCAATATGCTTGTAGAATTTTAAATAATCATCGGATGTCAAACAATTACGTGTGACCATAATACGATCACATTCTAATTTGCCAATTTCATTGATAACGTCATGTATATATGGTTCTTCTCCAGTTCGGAAGTTGATTTTCAAAATTACATCAGGATTATCTTTAAAGGCCTGGTAAAAAGCTCTTATAAGAGCTAACGTGTTTTTCCTATTAATGCACGAAGATAAATTGGCAAATACAAATGGAGTATTTTTTTTATCCTTCAACGGTTCATTTAAAAAATTATCTAAATATAATCCGAGAGGAACGTAAAACACAGGAATTTTTACCCCCGAGGCTTCATATGCTTCGACTAAAAAAGGATCCGGAACTACAGCAGCATCAAAGTAGGTATTCAAATTATATACCATGGGTTCTGGAATGCGTGTTGATTCGAGCATAGTATAGGCAATACATATGCTTTTTTTCCGTTTATTAGTTAGCCATGCATCTAAGTGTTTTGTGGAACAAAATGCTAAGACGTCTTCAAATAAAATCACTTTTCCTACATCACGACTCCACTTATTAATGATCTTTATGTTTTTTGGCACTTTTTTGCTGTTTACTGTGGGTTTATAGTTAATTTTAAAATCATTTTCTAATGCTTTTATAAGTTCAAAAGATTGTCTGCCAATACCATCTGCCATATCCATTGGTCCTATTACTGTTAAAAACACATCAGAAGAACGGAAATAAAGATAAGAAAACACAATACCTACAATAAGAAATGCAAAAACTATGACTTTTTTCATGAATTTTAACATATTTTAATAAAAGAATCGAAAAATGGTAAAGCTTTTTATTTTGATTTACCCGACCAATTCAGTTTCGTTCGTAGTGTAGAAAAGAAATCATGTCTCTTTAGTTTTACAAGTTTAAAAAAATGACGACTTTGTTTTAGGATTATTTTCTCTTGTGTATTTAATGACAAATGTTCTGTGCCATCAATATGTACTTCTGCAGGGTTATCGTATCGACTTAAATAATGTAGCTGTAGTGTGGCATCCGATGATATTACAATAGGACGGTTGGAAATTGTATGGGGACATATTGGTGTAATAACGAAGGAGGGGATTTTTGGACTTAAAATAGGCCCGCCAGCAGATAGTGAATAGGCTGTAGATCCATTGGGCGTTGCAATAATAAGGCCATCAGCAATAAATGTATTAACATAAACAGTATCAATATGAAGGGATATTTCTATAAGAGAGTGATTTTTTCCGCGATGTAATACTATATCATTAGCTGCATGGTATGATTTTCCATCTGGTAACATACCATCCAACATGATTCTATTTTCTATCTTATAATCACCATTTAATAAATCCTGTAGACTGGGGTAAATGTCACATAAAGGAATATCAGCCATAAAACCCAAATAACCAAGATTAATGCCTAAAATCGCTGCTTTAAGCTCCCGATAACGATGAGAAAGACGTAAAATAGTTCCATCTCCACCAATGCAGATAAGAAAGTCAATTTTATTGGGCTCAACAGAAGAAATTGGAGGAACTTTTAATATAGGAGCCACACCCTCTTCGGCAATGACCATAACGCTATGTTGCATTAAAAATTTGGCAATCTCTCCAGCAAGTGGGAGTGCATCTTTTTTCTTTTCACTGGGAAATAAGGCTATAATCATAGGTTTTTATTTTTATGTTAAATTTACTTAAAATTGCCTGAGTTATGCTATTTACGTCAAGTCCGCATGCCTTTAAGAGTTCTCCTCGCTCACCGTGTTGTATAAATTGATCTATTAAACCAATATTTAAAATGCTTTTATTTCCATAACCGTTTTGTATCGCAAAGTTGTTAAAGATAGATCCAAAACCACATGTTACAGCATGTTCTTCTAATGTTACAATATAACGATGAGTTTGTAGTATAGTGTGCAATAAGGCTTCATCCAGGGGTTTGATGAAAATCGGGTCTATGATGGTAGCATTAATATTATAGGCTAACAGCATTTCTTTTACTTTAAAAGCTGAATCATAAAGGTGACCCAGACTGATAATGGCAAGATCATGACCATCAGAAAGTATTTCACCTTGTCCTAGTTGACGTATTTTTTTAGCAGGAGCATTCTCTATCGAAGGAAGATAGGGATATCTTATTGCAATGGGTGCTGACAAATTAAATGCTAAATTTAGTAGCTCTTTCAAAACAGTCCCATTACGAGGTGCAGCAATAGTCATATTGGGCATCTCATTTAAAAGGCCAATATCATAAATACCATGATGTGTGCATCCATCATGAGCATTAAGTCCAGCTCGATCTATTGCTAAAACAAGTGGAATATTTTGCATCGCAACATCTTGAAAGATATTATCAAAGGCTCTTTGTAGGAAAGTAGAATATATACTGGCGACTACTTTTAAATTCCCATTAAAAGCTAGTGCTGCAGAAAAAGTAAGTGCATGGCTTTCAGCAATACCTACGTCTATACATCTACTAGGAAATTTTTCTTTGAAGGGTAAGAGACGAGAACCTACCAACATAGCAGGAGTAACCGCAAATATTTTATCATCTTTTTGTGCTAGCTCTAAAAGATGTTCTCCAAACACATGGCAAAACTTATGAGTAGAGGTATGAAATTGTCCAGTTTTAATATCAAAAGGAGCAGCACTATGATAGGAGAGAGGATTGTTTTTTGCTGCTTGCATGCCTTGCCCTTTTTGTGTTAGTACATGGATTAAAACAGGTTTAGAAAAATTTTTCATGGCACTTAGTGTGCTTATGATCTTTTTTATGTCATGTCCATCAACAGGTCCAATATAGGTGAGATTAAATTGCTCAAAGAATAATGATGGACTTAATAGGCTTCTAAAATATCGTAAAATTTTTTGACCATATAATGCCAATTTGCTACCACAAGTGGGAATTTTTAAAAGCGCTCTTTTGATGCTCTCATAAAATTTGTTAGAGGCAGGACTGTTGAAAATGCAGTGTAAAATGTTTTTAATGTTGCCAACATTTGGAGATATCGCCATTTTATTGTCATTTAAGATGATAATGAGTTTAGATAAAGATGCGGGCATGTTATTTAATGCTTCCAAAGTAAGTCCACAGGTAAGTGTTCCATCACCTATAACAGCAATAATATGCTCATCCTTTTGTAAGATATCGCGTTGCATGGCAAGTCCTAAAGCAGAAGATATAGCAGTCCCTGCATGCCCAATGGAAAAAATGTCATGAATGGACTCTTCGTGTTGAGCAAAACCACTAATTCCTTGGTATTGTCTAAGCGTAGAGAACTGAGAAAATCTTCCAGTTAGAAGTTTATGGGCATAGGTTTGATGACTAGTGTCGAATATTATCTTGTCCTGTGGAGAATTAAAAACATAATGTAGCGCAATTGATAACTCTACAACGCCTAAATTTGAGGCTAAATGGCCGCTATTTGTTGCAACTGTTGTTATTATTGTGTCTCTTATCTCTTTTGCAAGCGCTTGCAGTTCATGATCTGTTAATTTCTTAACATCATCTGGTCCCAATATCTTCGATAAAATTGGATTTTCCAAAATTCTTTATTCCTTGTTAGTAAAAATGTTATCGGCTATCGGCGTAAAATCTTCCGTAATTGGTTTTTGTTTATCATCCAATAAAAGATCTCCTTCGCGATTTTTTAAAAGTATATTTATCCGTTTCTCCGCTAAACTTAAGTATTTACCACAGTTTCCGATGAGATTATCTGCTTCTTCAAATAATTTTAAACTTTCATCTAATGAAACTTTACCAGAATTCATGACCTCTAAAATTTCTTCTAGTCTTTCAAATGATTTTTCAAAGGATAAGTTTTCTTCGCTCATAATTTCTCTATATTGTTAATGGTTGCTTTAATTGTACCATCGCTAACCTTCGCTAGAATCTCTTCACCAGTAGTAAGTTCTTGCACAGAAAGAATAATGGAATTATTTTTTCCGGAAAAGAGAATACTATAACCCTTTTTTAAGAGATTTTTGGGATCTATAGAACGAAGATGAGCAACGGTTTTTATTAAATTTTGTCTTTTAGTTAAAAATATTTTTTTTAATGATTCTAATAAGAACTTTTGTTTTTTCTGACTATTAAGGGCATTTATACGTAAATTTTGCCCTGAGCTCCATGCTTCTAATAACTTTTTTTTATAATTTATGGTTTTAACCTTTAAAAGAGGAATTTGCTTCAACGGATTCAACAAATGAATTTGTTTTGATATATTTGTTAAATTATTTTTTTCTGTATCTAAGCGATTTTTTAAAGTTACATTTAACTTTTGTTTTGTGTCGTCAAATTGTTGCAAATATCTTCCTAGAATGTGATAAGGAGAAGAAAAAACAGGCTGTTTTATCAATGCCTTTAAGCTGCTCATTTTCAATGATATAGCGTGATTTAATAGTTTGTGTGCCTGTGCGTGATATGATAACAGGGTGTTCATTACTTGTGCCTTTTCGGCAATCACTATTTCAGCAGCGGCTGATGGTGTTGGCGCTCTTATATCAGCAACAAAATCTGAGATAGAATAATCTGTTTCATGTCCCACAGCAGAAATTATTGGTATTTGTGAGTGGAAAATGGCTTCAGCAACAACTTCTTCATTAAATGCCCATAGGTCTTCTAAACTGCCACCACCTCTCCCTACAATAAGTACATCTGCAAGCTTGTAATGATTAAAGTCGTTAATTGCTTTTGCTATTTCTAAAGCAGCCCCTTCGCCTTGCACCCTGACAGGGTTTAAGATCAATTGAAATTTGCTAAATCTTCTATTTAAGATGTTTAAAATATCTTGAATAACTGCGCCAGTTGGACTTGTTATTACCCCGATAATTTTGGGTATTTTTGGTAATTTCTTCTTGTGTACAGGATCAAACCATCCTTTTGCATTTAATTTTTCCTTCAGTTGGTGCAATTTTAATAAGAGCTCGCCAATGCCAGCGAACTCTAGTTCTTTAACAATAATTTGATAACTACCACGAGGAGGATAAATAGAAAGTTCTCCTTTCACTATAACATGATCTCCATCTTTAGGTAATTTTCCTCCAGCTTTAAGAAGACTATTTTTAAAAAAAGCACATGCAATTTGTGCAGCATCATCTTTGAGACTAAAGTAAAAATGACCAGAGCTATGCAGTTTACTGTTACTAATTTCACCTCGAACGATAATTTTACAAAAAGAGGGCTCTAATAATGATTTAATAGCAGAGGTAAGCTCTAGTACAGTTAAAATTTTAGTTTCCATAAATATGTGTATACTAAGATAGTCTTTGTGATTTTTTCCAGCAAGAGGCAGGTTATAAAAAAAATAATTTACTAGAGATAAAATACTGCATGTACTATCCTTTTGGCCTGAATAAAACAAGGTGATTATGGGTTTAGCCGTAGCGGAGAATATTATTACAGCCAGTGTGCATTTTGGCATGTTGAACATGACAAGACGTAACGCTTCAGCTATTCAAGCTGGTGGTGATGAGGTAGGCTGCTTAGTACAGCAAATTAATGAAGTATCGCTATTTGTAGGGTTAATTAACCAGATTCATCCACTTAGAGGTATCACTACGATTTTTTTATCGGCAATTATTCCTGTTGCAAATTGGTATATTGGAAAAAAATTTCATGAAAACGAAATCATCAAATACATATGTCATAAGATAAATGAAAATATTGGATCGATTGCTCTTTTGGCTAATTTGATTGTCGTTGTTGCCATGCATAGTTTTTTTGGTTATGCGTATGTCGCAGCTGGTGTTACTTTTTTTGCGTTAGGCATTTTGGATAGGATGAATTGGATCCCAGAAAAAATCAGAAGTTATATGTATTTCTTCGAAAATTATTTAATTCTTCCTGCTGCTGTTCTTTTAGAGTCGAATATTCTTGTAAAAATCACTTCTTTTGCTATTACGATCTTATGTGTGCTTCCTTCGATTTATGGTAAAATGCATGATTGGTTAAGAAAAGATGTTCATGTTACACCAGAAGACGTGCCCAAGATTAGAGATGCTTTAAATGATCAACAAAATTATCGCCTAAAATTTGACTTAAGAAATTTTGCATATGGTCAAATACCGTCTATCATGGAAGCCTTTGGACTACCAAAGGAAAATACTGTATTACAAGCCTCTCAAGAATTGATGACACAACTGGAAAGTTTTCCTCAGGAAAGCTATGTTAATGCAATAAGGCAGAATGAGGAAGACGATGATGAAGTTTTAATGCAAGGCGTACAAAGAAATATTGCGCGTATTGGTGAGGAATTGAATAATGAAGAATATGTTAATGATAAAGCATTGGGCAATGACATCGCCCTACTCGCGTGGTTTTTAAGAACAGAGGAAAATGAACAGGTTAAAACTCAAGCTTTGGTAGATTTAGTTACGTTGCCTGAGGATGCTAATATTATCGATGTTTGTAGGGAAGTAAAAAATAGATTGCAAAATATCCGTTGGGAAGAAAGTGTTGCGGAATTACGACAATTAACCGATACTTTTTTTGTTCCCTCGCCTGATCAAGAAAATCCTGTTAACAGAGTCAAAGAAGTCATGGCAAATGATCAGCATTTAAGAGGAGAAAATGGTTATGTTAGTTTTAGAGTCGAGGAAATTAGTGATGAAATGGCCGTATTATATTTAAAAGATGGGATTGAGAGTTTTATTGCCAAGATCGAGGGAAAAGAAGCTATTGCTGGCACTCCTGCTAAGATGGAAGATCTTAAACGTTATGCACTACAAGTATTAACATTACTACGTAATTCTAACAAACTTCTTACTCAGAAATTAAAAGAAGCGGAAGAAAAAGAACTCGCAGCCCGTCAAGTTCGCGCAAGGGAAAAAACAAGATTATTGCAGGAAAGAGAATCATTATTGGCAGAGATTAGACAATTGACTACCGTACATAGTAATGTCATCGTGCAGTTGGGTACAATTGTTGGAAAATACTGTGGTGATGGTATGACAAGAGCATTGGAGGAAATAAACAATACGCTGACAAATAGCAAAAATGCTAAAAAAAGAATTAAAGATTTGTTTAAACAGTATACTGTTCAAAAATTTGGTCGTTTTTACCGACACTTAATGCGAGAAATGCCACCGCATATTCGGACGATATATTTTGGAACGAGTAGTGAAAATGATCAACACACCTATAATGTAGTGGAACGTATTTTTGGGAAGCGATTTGGAGTAGAAAGTTTAAGTGAAAGTATAAGTTCTTTAAATGCACTCAATGTTTCTGACATGGTTTTGCCCTGGTTATTTAAAGACATGATACAATATCATATTTTGCAAAGTTATGATACGCAAGATATCATTGACAGTATTAAATGTGACATTGCAGAATCTCCACATGAACCCTTTCTTGAATGGGCGCAAACTTCTCCTCTTGTAGAAGATGATGAATCTAACGGTTTTGAGGCGATACAATTTTATGTTGATTATAATGGAGAACGACAATTCAGACGTGGAGATAGTAACACTTCTACTTTAAAAGATGAATATATTGCTGCTTTCTTAATGGAATTAGGTGTGCTTAAATTAGAGCGAGTAGAGCCACAAAGGCTAGAAAATCCTGGCTTCCTAAGAAGAACATATAGGTATATGGCAGATGTTTTATCTCCTGTATAAGATAGATTTTTTGATTATCTGAGCATTTACAAAAAGCAAAAAGGAAAACCCAGCTGACTGGGTTGGAGCCAAGGGGGCTCGAACCCCTCACCTCTACAATGCGAATGTAGCGTTCTACCAACTGAACTATGGCCCCAAAATCAGCTATTCTAGATTATGCTATATCAAAATGGATAAAAAAAACAGTGGTTTTCCCAAAGAGTAGCTCATTATGCTTCAGCATAATATGTGGCTGTGATAAAATGCATTTTAAAAGGTGTGTTTTATGAAGTTATTACATGTCATGGGTAATTGGAAAATGCATAAGACAGAAAAAGAGACAATTGCTTTTATAGAGGAATTGGCGCCACTTGTTGCTGCTAGCAATGTGAAGGTATATTTAGCTGTGCCATTTACCGTGATCTCTTCTGCTGTAAGGGCCGCAGAAAAGACTAATATCATCATTGGTGCACAAAACATGAATGATGCACAGAAAGGAGCGTTTACTGGAGAAATAGCGGCTTGTATGTTAAAAGCGGCAGGAGCAGAGTTTGTTCTTTTAGGTCATTCTGAAAGACGCCATATATTTAAAGAGAGTGATGAATTCATTAATAGTAAGGTATTAAGAGCTTTAAAAGATGATTTGATGCCTATATTGTGTGTCGGAGAAACGGAACAGCAAAGAGAGGAAAATCAAACGGAAGAAGTTCTTATTCGACAATTACATGAAGGGTTAAAGAAAGTGGAAAATTTTGAAAAGTTAATGATTGCCTACGAACCGGTATGGGCTATTGGCACGGGAAAGACAGCTACAGCTGAGATTGCACAAAAAGCGCATCACTTCATACGTAAAAATTTAAAAGAGGCTTTTAATGTTTCTATTCATGTTCCTATATTATATGGAGGATCGGTAAAACCAGAGAATATCAAGGAACTGGTGAAAGAACAAGACATTGATGGAGCATTAGTTGGTGGCGCTTCATTAGAAGCAAAAGTTTTTTACAAGATTATAGAAAATTGCTGAGGATAATATTATGATGTTTCTTTTTTATTTATTGTTGTTTGTATTTTTATTTTTGTGCGTATTTCTAACTTTCATTATTTTGATCCAAGAGTCTAAGAGCACTGGTTTTGGGGCTTCTTTTGGTGGTGGAGATTCATCGGAGTCACTCTTCGGGACCTCTACAGCTACAGTGTTAAAAAAATTTACTGCTTATGTTGGTATTATTTTTATGGTCACCTGTTTGATTCTTTCTTTATGGACAACAGCTATTAGTCCTACGCCCAAGGCTATGGTTGAACAGATTTCTGAGGAAGAATAAGAGTGAAACATACGCTTTTATATTATGGTAATCCTCTACTTAGAAAAAAGTGTCAAAATGTAGAAGAGGTGACGCCACAGATTAGAGAATTGGCATTAGAAATGATTGCGATTATGGATGCAAAGCGGGGTGTGGGTCTCGCAGCCAGTCAAGTAGGGGAGTTAATTAGAATATTCGTGATTCGTCCAGAGGTAACGTTGCCTAATAATGAAATTACCTTGGGAAAACCTGAGGTGTTTATTAATCCTCGGTTATATGATCCTTCCAAGGAAGTTGTTGTTATGGCAGAGGGGTGTCTGTCTCTTCCAGGCTTACATGTGGAATTAGGGCGACCAATGGAGATATCCGTAGATGCTTTAGATTTTAATGGTAATCCCATAACTTTGAGAGCAACAGGGTTTAAGGCAAGAGAATTAATGCATGAAAATGATCATTTAAATGGCGTGTTATTTATCGATAGATTGCCGGTAAAAGTGAAAAAAGAAATTGAACCAATACTTCGTGATATTAAACAAAAACATGCTTAAAAGCGGATGAGTGAGATGCCACAGGAAAATTGATCGTCTGTTTGGGTATGCAGATAACTGATCCTAAATTTCCAACTAGAACTTAGCATAGTAAACATATCTATTTTAAATTCATTATAAACTGGTTCATTTATTCTATCCCAGCCATGATGTGATTCTATATTACACGTCCAGTGAGGTGTTAAGCGGAAAAAGAAGTGTGTGAGTATAGTTTGTCTTTTGTCGGATAAAGGCGAGGTAACTAGAGCTTCAAAAGAACGAGCACTTTCCAAGATAAAACTGTCGTGGTCTGCTTTTCTCCAATCATATTTGGAACGGTAGCGCCATTCTAAGGTTAGGGCAAAATCTTCATTTATAGTATATCCGAAGGCAATATTGGAAAAATCAAGGTTATTTAATTTAATGTTCCATGCAGTTTTTATATCGAAGAAACATGATGGAAGATTCCACAAAAGGTCAAGATATATTTTATTAACGTAAAGCATGTACTTATTTAAGAAAATATTGGAAAATATATCCACAGTAAATGAAGGAGCGCCTATTTGTCTTGTTAGAGAAAAGCAACTATTTTTTATTCCTATTTTGAACATTGTTAGCTGATGAAAACCATCTTGTATGTTGAAGATATATTGTTTATTGAGATTAAGAAGAGGAGGGGAATAATAATTAAAATTGACGTAGGGCTCGATGATATGTTTTTGTCTTGAGAAACTTCTTTGTAGAGAAGTTGTTGCCAAGCAATTACAGTTTATACTTCCTTGTCCTTGTATAGTATGATTGGGAGTATTAGTATAAAATATACCTGTTGCATAAACGGATGGAACAAATTTCAATAGTCCTAAGTAAAAGGCGCGATAGAACTCATAATATGTTTGCAATCTACCTGAATGTATGTCCTTTAAGTGTGCCTGTAAATGTTCGGAATAAGCCATGCGCAAATAAGATAGTTTTATCCAGTTACTCATTATGATATCGACGTGTGGTATAGTGAATGGCTTAATGCCACAATATAATGTAGGTAAATCTTCTTTTAAGGTTTCAAAAGTATTGGCTCTTGGACGAGCATGAAATATTGTTGCCACAGTGTCTTCTTGATGACGAAAATTTATTTCGGTTTTTTTTGTAGGATTAATTTCAAAATCATCCATTTTGAAATCACCAGGCATGTGGATATCAGAGAATTTATCCCAAGAGAATTTTAATGCTGTTTTATCGTCTGAAGTTGCAAAATCATATACTCCTTGTATACGATATCTTTTTTTGAATTGGGGATCACTAGGGAGAGTATCATTAGCAAGGTAATTTTTGGTTACAAATGTTGTTCTTTTATCACTAGGAAAATATTCTGTTTCTATAGCGCCGCCGGGACCTTTTTTTAGACGATATTCAAAACGTAAAAACAAGGCGAAATCATTGTAGGCGTAGGCTCGATATCTAATTCCAATTTTAGGACCGCTGGCCTTGTCCCAATCTATTTTATAGCGCAACACGGGGGCTGCAAAATATTTTTTTAAGTTTATGTTAAAGGCTGGCATCCATAGAGCTGGGACATTACAAAATCTAAATTGAATATTTTTTGCTGCGAGAACATCTTTTTCCATATTAATTTTTTGTGCATGAATATCCCAAGAGCTATCCACATTTTCACATGAAGTTATAGAAACATTTGTAATTTGATATGTGCCATTTTGTTTTAAGTCGATACGGTCACCGCTGAAATACCATGGAGAATGGAAGGTGGTAGCATTATATATTGAACCCTCTTGAGTCACGAAATCGAACTCTATTTTTTCTCCAGCAAATACTTGGCTTTGATAAATAACCAATAAATCTTTTTCTGCGACTAGAGTATGAATAAACTTGTTATTTTTTTCTTTTTTCGTGTAAGTGATATTTTGGGCTTGTATTCGTAGATTAGGCCCAGTAATAACGCCACCCTCTTTAGTTGTTAATACTCCATCAATAAGTGAGGGATTACGCAGATCTATTTTTATTTTTTTAATTTTTTTCTTGTGGTCATTTTTTATAGTATCATGCCCTATTGTTAATCCCTTTTTTATTATAGTTTCTTTCAAATGGTGGAATTTATCTTTTTGTTGTTCGCAATATATTTGAGAAGAGAAGAGAACAAAATAGATAAAAATAAAACAGTAACGCATGAAAAATCATCTTTTCTCATAGCATAACAAAGTAGGGGGAAAAAAGAAAGTTAGTCCAACGCCTTAATTAAAATACCTGCCAAAACATATCTATTTTTAGTGTTAGCATTTTTTATTCCTTCAACGATTGCTTCAATACTTTTTTCTTGTTGTTTTGCAGCAAGAGCTACATACATTTCCAGAAGTAATCGAGAGGTTTCCTTGGGAGTCAGTTGATATTGTGTATATTTTTGTTTTATTGAAGATGGTGTGAAGAGTTCAATAATTTCTTCTTGATTAGATTGAGCTATCCATCTAGTTACATATTCTTCATAAGAACCTTCTTTGTTCATACGAAACATAGCCAAATTACAATAATCGCGAATAAGAGGTGCTCCCAATTTTTGAGTATTTTTTTGCAGCAATGCAATTGTTTTTTCACTTTGATGATTTTCCAAAAGTACAGTTAATAATGGCACAAGATCAGTTTGGTTATTGTCAAGAATTAATGAAGCAATGTTCAAGAAATATTCCTCTGGCAGCTCAAGTGTTTCTTTTAAGACGGTTTCTCTATAAGCTAGCGATATGTAACTTTCCTCGTCTCTTATTTCTTTTTTTTCTGCAGACACTACTTTAGGTTTACAGAAAAAAAGCGTTCTTCCGGGAGATAATGATGGCATATAAGCGATATCATCATTATCTTGTAACAGGAATTTGGTTAAGTGAGTAAGGGAAGAAAAATCTTTGCGTTTCAGTAAGGCTAGAGCAGTATTAAGTTTGACAATTTCATTATTTGTTTTTAAAAGTTCTTTTAGACACACTTCACTGCCAGGAATATCAGCCAGAATATTTATAGCAAAGAGATTATGATTATTTGCTATTTTTTCTATTTCTTGTTTGGCACTAGTATCTCCTAAGTGAAATAAGGCTTTTAAAGCTGCAAGTTTTGTTGTTTCAAAGCTACAATTTGCCATTTTTTTTAAGATAGGGATGCTCTTACTATCGTTGAGTTGGGCAAAAGCACTAGCATAGGCTTCTTGTTCTTCCACGCTACTTTGTAGGGCTTTTTGTCTTATGAATGGCAATAGATCATCAAGATGAAAGCGCCCTATTGCCAACACTGTCTCAATTCTTGCATCTATATTCGAGTCGTTCAAAAAATTTTTCAAAATAGTAAGAGACTCAGGGGTTCCTATTAGTGCAAAATACAAGGGAAAATAGGGTTTAAACACGTATGGTAATCGGTGCATGAGTGCATCTATGATACCAATTGCTGCTGTATGTTTTTTCTCCGCCAAAAAATAGGCCGCTTCCATGCGTATTGGTAAAAATTCGGAAGTGAGAGCAGTATTTAAAATAAGGTCCGTAACTTTATCTTCGGGAAATTGCGATAAGAAGTTTAAAGACAGCATTTGGGTTTGCGGTTCTCTACAGTTCACGCCAGTTTTTAAAATGTCGATGGCATAAGAAGATGAAGATATACCAGCACCAAAAATAGTTAAACGTCTTATTTGATCATCTAAGCTTTTACTTCCTTGCTGGAGCATAATAAACGCCATTTTTCTCAAAAGATCGAAATCATGTTTTTTCCCATGAAATATTTCTTGATATTGTGAAAATGCTTCATAGGGATGATTTTCGTGCATTAGAAACAAAATTTGCTGAGGATTGGCAATGATACAAAATGGGAAAAAAAAGGAAAAAATTAAGGTTTTAAATGCTCCCATAGATCAATTCCGACTTTTTTTAAAAGTTTTCTTAAAGTTGTTATAGGCAGGCCCATAACATTAAAAAAACAGCCATCTATTTTTTCTATAATTATACTACCTGCTTGTTGTATGGCATATGCCCCAGCTTTATCATAAAGGGAAAGCTTGTGCAAGTAGATTTTTATTTGTTTATCGGTCAATTTATGAAAGAATACTCTTGTTTTTTCTGTACCTAAATAATATTTCTGATCTTTGCGCACGCACACTGATGTGAAGACATCATGCCACTTCCCTGCAAGTTGTTTTAGCATGTTAATTGCATCTTCTTTATCTTTGGGTTTATTATATATTTTTTCATTGCAATAAACAACAGTGTCGGCAGCAATGATTATACTTTTTTGATCTTCGATGGCTGATGCTTTGGCATGGGCGAGCAATCTGGTGAGGCTTTTAGGATTTTTAGTAAGAAAATGATCTTCTTGAGTTTTTGGATCTACAACTACGAACGAAAGATCAAAAAAACTCAAAATATCCTTACGGCGTGGCGACACAGATGCTAATATAATCTTCATGATGCATATACCCAATAAGCTGAGTATAGATTACCATATTGCCAATATAAAAGAAAATGGGAAGAAGATTACACCCCTTCCCATTAAAGCACTATAAAATTGAGCAAAATGCGCCACATCTTCCTGGTTTATTAGGTGATACTTCTTCTGCTGCCTTTGGTTTTGGTGTTTCGTTGTCAACTGGGTTTGTTTGTTGTGGTAGTGCAGCACTATCAGAAGAAGATGCTCCTGCTCCTTCATGAGGCGAAACATCTGATGATACTGGCGGTGTTACATGACCATCAGCCGACACATCATCTTCAGACGCATTTTCAGGTAAATGCGGGGCAGAAGCTTCTTCAGCTTTAACCCTTAATAATACATGATGTCCTATAAATGAAACATGCAGTCCTAATGCAATTAAACTAAGGGAAGCGGCGAATAAAAGAATTGTTTTGGCAGCAAGGCCAACTAGAGCTGCCGCTGGCATTGCAACGCCAACTAGTAACATAGCTGCGCCCGCAAGTTTCACTGAGGCGATTCCTACCTTATTTGTTTTTATTTCTCTTATATCTTTTAAATCTTTTCCCGTAAAAGTATGCAGCATACTTTCTGCATATCTTCGTACATCCGGCATCTGACGCACAGCGTCATTCCAAAGACCATAACTATCTAACATAACATACCTCCTAAAAAAATTTATATTAAATTATCAACTTTTTTTTTGTTTTCCGTCAACAAATTTTTTTTCTTACAGTAAAATAAATAGATGCAGGAAAAAATTATCTAGGAAGAGGTGGTAATATTTTTAAATGAACAAGAAGGCTAAAAAATTGCTGATAATCGGCTAAAAAAAGATCATATTCCTGTTTTAGGGGATGATCATTTGCTAAATCCGCCAAGGGCATGTTATGATTTTTTGCTATTAGATTAACATATCTCGTATTAAGGGCATGATATCTATCAAACAAATGAAATCTTTCATTTCCTCCTGAACGTCTTTTTTTGAATGTACGTTCAAGTTGTGGTTCCATTGCAGCAAAAGGAGGAATGCGGGCGAGGTCAATAATTGGGAAAACTGGCATTGCTTCAGGTTGTCGTTCTCTTATTCTGAAAGCGTGTTGAGGCGGACGTAAAACGGATTGAGCAACACTTGATATGATGAATCCAGATATAGTAAAAAATGTACTTATAAGTACAGGCGTTATAGTGTGTATTACTCCGAATGAATACAATACAGGCATTGAAACTCCGACTAAAATGGCAATACAACTGATAAGTTTAAGAGCAAAGGCAACGCATATATCAACTTTACGGTGAGAATGTGATAATTTTGAAGGAGTTATATATGTAAAATCATGTCCCTTTAAAGTGTTATATACACTAGTAACATAATCTTTAGGTTCTAAAAATGCGAGGTTAATAACAGCCTGACCCCACACATATAAATCTAATCCTATAAAACGCATTTTTCCTCAGTTATAAAAACCAATAATAATATGCAATCTATCAATTTAATACAATTTTAAAATAATATATTATATTATTATTTAGTTTTGTTCTTCTTTTTTAATTCCGAATGAAGATCAATCCAAATGGGAGATGACCATGCCATGTGATTATTTTTTTGAATAACTCTTAAGTAATAGAATGTAAACGGAGATTTATCTTCTGTGGTTTTTAATACCGTTTTAGTAAGTGGAGTAGTGTCATCAAATTCAAAATCAAAGCTATTGGCATTGGGTGTAAAAGTTTTATATTTTTCACCATTGCGGATAATATCGATGGTTTCGATAATATCGGTACCTATTACGAAGCCGGTAATATGACGATTGTAGAGTAAGCCCGGTTTTTTTGTTGTATCCATTTGTGAGCCCATTGGCATTTGTGCTATATTAAAGCCTAAAATTATTTTCTCACCGGTGGTGGCATAACAATAACGATTTGATATGGCCTCCATGATACTATCTCTCGTTTGTTCTTTGGCCATTATAGCAGTAAGGCCTGGAGTATATTGTGATTGTAATGTTTTATATCGATTATCCAATCCTCCAGCAATGAAACCGAAGCGACAATTTTTCATCAATGCATGTAATATAGTGCCTTCAGCAAATTCTTGTTTTCCCCGTACAATTGGTTTTATGTTACCCTCTTTAACTGTACATTCGCTGGACCCAAAGCTACTATATATTTCTACTACTCTTTCAAAATCTGGGTTGAAGTCCTTAAAATCAAAGGAGCATGGAGCATAAGTAGTTAATTGTGGTATTGATAAGAGGTCTTTAGCTTGGGTTGTTTTATATATTTTTTTTAAGTTGTTACTTTTCACATCTTTTTTACGTAATATAGGCTTGTTATCTTTTAAATGAATCAAATTTCTTAATCCTTCTTCTTGAGCTACACCTTGCCATTGAAATCCACAAAAAGCAATAAAACGTTCTTCTTCATTAAATTCCGCTATTTGTAGATTAATGTTTTTCCAAGCATCTTGTGATGTTTCTTCTTCACCTTCCCAGTTAGATGAAGCATAAAAATTTAATGCTTGTTCGTCGCGAAAATGACGCAAAATTTGCTCAATATTGTTGTCGTTACCCTTTCCAATAACATCATGAAATGTTCCCCAATATAGATTATAATCGAAATTATCGAAACATTTTATTGGGGAAGAACAAAACTCTAATTTTCCTTTGTTACATTTGAGATTTATACGATAAATACCGGGTTCGTTAAAATAAAGGTTGGGAAGAGCTAAAAAACCAGTTTCAGGAACGAAAAGTTTCCACTTTAGGCTTTCGCGTAAATTTTCGTACGTTAAGTCAACAAGTGTGCCCTCTGGAGCATTACTTGTTAAATTACCATACTCATCCTCAAAGCGTATGAAGATATCAAATCTTTTGTTTTTGCTAACAATGGATGGAGTGATGATTTTTATATTTTGTAAGACATTTCCACGTACATCTATATGAAAAATTTCCGGTTCTTGATATTGACCTTTTCCTTTGGGATCAATGTATAAAAAGAATTCCCTCTTTCTTTGAGTAGTTAATTGGCATCTATTGCCATACTCAGCGACATTTTTATTTTCCGTTCCCATAAAAATGGTAAACGGTTCTCCTGTTTTTAGATCGAATGGAAGAATGAAAAGAAAACGATTTTCAGTGATCTGTTTAGCAGATATATTTTTTTTACGAGCATACCCCCAAATTATGTTACCTTTTTTTTTACTATTGGCCTCCGGTAATTGCCAATCTTCCTTGTGACCCCTAGTGAGCAAATCAAAGACAAGGTTGGTTCCCTTAGTAAGATCTACTGAAGAGGTGAAAACAAAACGCCAAGTATTTTTTTCTCCAGCAATAGCGGTTTTAGGCTCACAATAACATATCGACTTCCGCATTTTTTTTCTCCTTCTCGAAAAAATTATACTCAAGTTACTTAAGTATAAATTAGTTTGCAATTTTTAGCATGGCTTAATTCTTATTTTTTCAATAACTCGGTCTTTTGATTCCACTACTTCCATTTCGAATTCGTCGTGGTGAAGAGCCCAACCTTTTAATGGAATAGTTCCGGCCATATAAAACACATATCCCCCTATAGTCTCATATTCAGGATTAGAGGGTATTTTTATGCCTATTTTTTCTTCTATATCTAATATGCTCATTTTAGCATCTAAAATATAACTGCCATCAGCATTTTTTTTGAATTGCAATTCTTCTTCTGTATCGTATTCATCATCGATTTCTCCAACGAGTTCTTCTAAAATATCTTCAATGGTAACAATACCCTCAGTTCCTCCATATTCGTTGACGATAATGGCCATGTGAATTTGCTTACTTTTTAATTCTTGAAATAATTGAGGTATTTTTTTGTTTTCCGGAGCATATAGAACTGGTTTTACAAAGTTTTCTATTGGCATATCAAGAATGTCTTGATCTTTTTTTAAAACCAAATTTAGGACATCTTTGTACATTAAAATGCCAATGATATTATCCAGATTTTTTTTGTATACGGGTATCCTACTATAATTTTCGGCTAAAAACAGTTTTTGTACAGATTTCAATGTGTCTGTTGTATTCAAGGCGAAAATATCTACTCGTGGTATCATAATTTCGCGTGCTACTTTTTCTTTAAATGTTATTAATGATGCTAAAATTTTTTGATTATTTGTATCGAAAAAATGATTTAAAGTAGATTCATTGATCATCTCCAAAATTTTCTTTTTTTCTAGCATAGTATCGTATGACGTTTTTTTGATTTTCATATGTAAGTAGGATTTTAGTTGTACAAATGGCAAAAATAGATAATGTAATGAGGTAAGATAGAAATTGACTATGGGATATGCGTAGATAATAATATGAGTCGGTAAAATTTCCGTTATTATGCGAATAATAAATTCAAATAATAGAAATGAAGAAAAAAGGATGATTAAAGTGAAAAATGGCAATGCTAGAAATTTTGCCAATATAAAAATAGAGCTAACAAAAATGAGTTCTAATAAAAATTTCGTACAAGTTAAAGAGAAATAAAATACATCTCGAGGGAAAATTCTTTTGAAGAAATAGTTAGCTGAATAGAAGTGTAAAATGGTTTCTTTGAATTTATATCTTCCAATAACCACTAATGCCGTTATAAATGAGCTAATGGATAAAATGCCAATAAAAGTAGCTATAACAATGCAAAGGACGGTGATAAAATTGATCACAAAAGCCTCTTCCTTTTTAGTAAACTCATTAGTGCTTTTTCTTTTTTCCTCATTACAAGCTTCTCTTTTTTTCGTATGTCATTATAGCCTATAAGATGTAAAAAACCATGAATTAAATAAAGTGTTACTTCTTCGTAAAATTCTTTTTCATGACTTTTGGCATATTCGTATGCAACTTGTGGGCAAATAAATATTTCACCCAGATGACGATATCCGGAACAATCATTTGTGTCATCTATAGGTATGGAAATACAATCAGTAGCAGAAGAATCTTGAAAGAATTGCTGATGTAATTCCTTGATTCTTTTATTGCTTAACCAATAAACACTAAGTTCGTTACAATAAACTTCTTCATGCTGTAAAAGAGCTAATACCTGCTCTTTCATCAACTTTTTTTTTAATTTAAAAGCTCTTTGAAGATTTATGATGTTTAACTTGGGGTTTTTGGCAACCCAGTTACTTTTTTGTTTACACCATCTTTCCATTTACCAAGTTTCCTTAAAACGTCCACACGTTCAAATCTTTTTAAGACATTTCTTTTTTTTAGATTTTTACTGGCTTTGCCGTAGCTTGGGTGACGTGACATGAATTTCTACCTTGTTATTATTTTATTTTAGCTATGAAAGCATCATTACCATCAACAATGGCATTTCTATGTTCTTTAAATGCAAACTTTTCTTTTTTAGGTCCGGTTTTTATGGTAATTTTTTTCTTTGTTTTTTTTGGACAACGATGCCTAATTTCCTGTTGTTTGTATATTCTAGTCATTTTTTCCTCAAAATTTTACCCACTTATTATAGAAAAATGGTAAATTGCTGCGCAAGTCGAAAATTGTTGGTAGATCAAATTTTTACTTTTACAAATTCTTACGAAACATAAAAATAAATTTTAAAGGCATGCAAAATTATTTTAATTCAATAATGCAATTTTTGTGTCTATATTGTTTATATTTAATCTGAGAGAGTGCTTTTTTTTCAGGAGTTGTCTGATCATCAAATTCGTAGATAATATGCATGTTATCTTGCCATTCTAAAGCGATTGTAGTGAGATTAAAAATATGGGAGGCTTGATTTTGATTTTTCATCTCAGTTGAAATAACAATTAATTCTGTCGTAGGATCTTTTGCTGACACGTGAGGAACAAAACTCAAAAGTGGTTCTTTCCATAACAGTTCATCGACATATTTTTGTGCAATATCGTTAGGGGCAAGAAAACAAAGCGGCATTTTCTTTTGAAAGTGATAAAGCGCAGCTTGTGAAATTTTTAATATTTTTTGTGCTGGCTTATTAATTTGTAGAAAAATTACTTTTTGTGCCATTTTTTACCATTGTCTAGATTAATTGCACCACATGCAACAATTAGTTTTAAAGCGTCTTCGTTAGATATTTGCGCATCACGGACTTTATCTTCGGGAACAAATAAAAACCAACCAGAAGTTGGATGGGGAGCGGTTGGAACAACCACGGGAAGTAGTTTTTTCTTAGTTTTAGATACACACTGTATTGGCACCTCGCCGCTAATGAACCCAATTGCCGTAGATTTATCGGAGAGCGACACCAAAACAGCCTTTCTAAATGCTTTGCGACCTTCTAGAGAAAAAACGGCCTTAGAAATATCTGTTACAGCCATATATATTTTTTTGATAAAAGGTAAGCGAGAAAAGAGTGTATTTAACATTTTTATTAAATGATCAAAAAAGATAAGGCGTGCAAGAAAACCTAAAACCATAATAAATGCAATTAATACGAAGAAAACCAAGAGTCTTGTGAAAAGAAGAGCAACATGCGGCGGTGTAATTTTTTCCATAATGCTTAAAAAAGGATTAGTGAGTAGATCCAAGGTGAATACGACCACCCATAATGTCAGTGTTATCGGTAAGAGAATAATAAAACCAGTGATGAAATACTTTTTCATTTTTTGTTCTCTTTTGGTAAAATTACTCCACAGGATATTACATATTTTATTGCATCTTCCGTTTTCAGATCGACATAAATTAAATCTTTTTTCTTAAATAGAACAACAAAACCTGTTGCAGGATTTGGAGTTGTTGGAATAAAAACAGAGAGCATTTGTTGCCCCATCATTTTGCTGCAACCTTTTGGAGCTTTGCAAGTTAATAACCCTATGGTGTAAACATCAGCTGAGGGGAATGGTGCTAATACCACTTGTTTGAAGCTGTTTTTATCAGTAATGAAAATAGTATTTATAATGTCTTGTATGGTTTTGTAGATCTTTCTAATGAAGGGCACATTGTGTAATACTCGATCGCTAAACTTGATGATGTGATGCATGAAAAACCAGCGCGCAAAAAAACCCAATATAAATGTAAAAACAACAATGCCTATGAGAATAATCAATTTACTCAAAAGGATGGTAACGTGTTGGCCAGATAAGATCGGTGGAATACCAACTGTGCCAATATGAGTATGACCTAAGAGAGTTTTGACTATGGGAACAAAGGGGAGAGTGAGAAAATTAACAATAAATAAAAATACTGCAAGAGTAATGGCTAAAGGCAACAAGATAACAAGACCTGTAATAAAATGCTTTTTCATCTTTTTTTACTTATACTTAAGCTTGAATATATTTCGCAAGATATTCGAAAACGCCATGGCAAAAGCGCATCTTCGTTTGCATATTCTACGCCGATTCTAGGGCCTGTTATAATATTTTTAGATTTTAACATTATCCCACGATCTTCTAACCATAAAGAGGAAGAATTTAGAGTTTTTTTATTATCGTTCATCGTTATTCCTAATGCTTTGGTAAGCAAGCCTGGTCCATTTAGAGATAATAGATTTGTTATGTTTAATCTTTTTTTCATCTCTCTTATACCATGTGTTGGTATAAGTGCTCTAATGAGTATAGCATCGGGAGCATCTTTTACATTAGTGACAACGTTAAACATATTATGTATGCCATAACATATGTACACATATGCGACACCTCCCAAGGCATACATGACCTCATTACGTCTAGTACGACGATTATTGTAAGCATGAGAAGCCTTATCATTGATGCCACGATATGCTTCTGTTTCAACTATCATGCCACCAGTAATTTTATTGTTTTTTTTCGTAAACAAGAATTTTCCAAGTAAATTTTTTGCTAGAAAAATGACATCTTCGTTTAAATAAAAGTCTAAAGAGATGCTTTTCATAATTCAACAATTTGCCATTCTATTGACGAAGTTATCAAGCTAGCATTGATTATTCTTACCTTTATTTTATCGCCAAATTTATAGATCTTACCGTGATCACAGCCTATTAAATGCATGTTTTTCTCATTAAAAACATAGTAGTCGTTATCTAGAGTTGCGATATGACAAGATCCTTCGATAAAGAAATGATCGATTTCAAAATAAATCAAGAAAGGTTTTATTCTTGTGATTACTCCATGATAAAGATATTTAGGATGTTTTTCATGATGTGCTAGTAAGAAACGCAATTTTTTTAAATTGCTAACTAGATTTTCGGCTTGAGCACTTGCTCTTTCCTGAATAGAACTATGTTTAGCAATTTCCTCGAGATCGATATCCTTTTCTTCATTAAATAACAATCTTTGAGCGATAAGATCGGTATATCTTCTTATAGGACTTGTAAAATGGCAATAATATTTTAAAGCTAATCCGAAATGACCAATGTTGGTAGAGGAATAAGTTGCTAGTTTTAAGCTTTTTATAAAATGTAGAGAAAAATGTTTTGCATACTCAGTGTGTTTTACCTCTAAGAATAACTTAGCCAAATCGGTAGTTTTAGGATGCATTGGCAATTTGAATCCTAATGAACGAGCAAATGTGTAAAATTCGTTAAAATTAGCACAAGAGGGCTCTTCATGCACACGATAAATTGAACCTTTTTTGCTATCACTTAATTCCACAGCTATAAGTTCATTGGCCTTTAACATAAATTCTTCAATGATTTGATGAGAAATATCATATGGGGCTATTTCAATATTAAGAGGATTGCCATCGGCATCGACGTGGATAATTTCCTCTGGCATTGAAAAATCAATACTTCCTCTTTGCTGTCGATTTTTATGCAAAAGCAAAAATAGCTTTTTCATATTTCTTAAAAGGTCTTTAAAGGGAACTGTCTCTTTGCTTTGCAAGATTTTATATGCCTCTTTATAAGTAAAACGATGACGACTTTTAATATATGAGCGGAAAATTTCATATCTTAATAATTTCCCATTTTCATTAAAATGCATTATCACGCTTACTGTCAGTCGTATTACATTGGGTTTTAAGCTACACAGCTCATTGGATAAAGTTTGGGGTAACATGGGAATAACATAATTTTGAAAATAAGTAGAATTACCACGTTTTTTTGCTTCGATATCTAAACAGGAATTGGGTTTAACGTAATGAGCAACATCAGCTATATGTACTCCAAGTTTAAAATGGCCATTTTTTTCTCGGTTTAAAGAAATGGCATCATCATAATCTTTAGCAGTATCAGGATCTATTGTAATACATTCCAACTTTGTAAAATCTTTTCTATTTTTAAGATCATTTTCTGTAATTTCACTGCCAAAATTTTTTGCCTCTTGTATTACTTCATCGGGGAAAATCATTCTCAAATTAAATTCTTCTGTAGCAAACTTAATGTCGATAGAAGGATCATAAATATTACCAATACGTTCTAAAAGTGTTGTGAAAATAACTTTTTTTCGGATTTCTGAAATTTTTAATTTTAATATATCGCCAATTTTGATGTCCTCATGACTACCTGTTAACAATATGTTTTTATCAACTAAAGTAGCGTTAAAAATATTTTTCCGTTTGTCTTTAACAATTCCGCAGATAGTAATTTTTCCTCTTTTTACTATGCTATGTATGTGACCACTTGGCCCTTTCGAGGAATATATAGGACTCAATTCCACTTTTACTATGTCACCATCCATAGCCGACCCTATAGAGTCTTTAGGAATAAAGATATCTTCTAACTCACTATTTTGTGGTATAACAAACCCAAACCCCTTAGGATTAGTCCTTAACGTTCCTAAAATAAAATTATTATGCTTTTTTTTCATTACTAGTTTCATCATAGTGTGGTCTTGGATAAGGAGCAAGAAAATAGATAGTGTAGCACATATTTTGTTGAAATTAATTATGTTTTATAATAAAATTTTGTTGTATTAAACCATTATTTAATAATTATTTTATATGTTAATTGGCGTTAATGAGGCTGCAGTATTAGTTCAAAAAACTTTTCGTGGCTATATAGAGCGCAAACGAATTGGAAGAATTTCTATAGTGCATTTAACAAAAACAGACATCGTATACGAAAGAATTTTTGATGCTGTCCATCGAATAACTCATAGAGAATTATTTGATACTGTTGGGATATATGAACCTGTTCATTATTTCGAACGCGAACATGCTGTACCTTCCGATGCTATATTTCTTGCACAAGCAGCGGGACAGATTTTAGGATTTTTGATTATGACAAATACAAAAAACTCTGATTTTGATGCATGGATCCCACATAAGGAAATGACTCATGTTGCTTATCTTGCAGTTGAGAGTGAATGTAAAAAACTTGGTATTGGTACACAATTAATGTTAACAGCAATGCGGAGAACTAAAGAATTAGGGAAAAATTACCTCACGTTAGAGTATATAAAAGATCACATGTTTTTTCGTGAAAAACGTATGGACACAAGAACACGATTTTATTATAGCTTTATAAGAAAGGGTATTCCTCTTAAAGAACATCATGAATTTTTTTGTTGCAGCTGTCATGCTTTCTTGAGCTATGATCTCAGAAATGTTTCGTTAAGAATGTTGATGGGAAAAGAAATATTTATGCCAATAACCAGCTTAATTAAAACTAAGGTAGCAGTTGTATCTAATTCACCTTGGGTTAATGACGTGACATTTCTTGGGCTATAAGAGTGTTTTCTAAAAGGGCTGCGATGGTCATCGGCCCAACACCTCCAGGAACAGGTGTGATTAGTGATACCTTTGATAAAACTCCCTCAAAGTCTACATCGCCGCATAATACTTTTTTCCCATTTTGTTCAATATGATTTATGCCAACGTCGATCACAACACTTTTTTCTTTTATCATATTAGCGGTGATAAATTTAGGCTTTCCGATTGCTACAATAAGAATATCGGCCAATTTTGTGAGATCTTTAAGATTTTTTGTTGCACTATGAGCAATTGTAACTGTAGCATTACATCCATTTTCTCTTTGCATAAGTAGAGCGGCCACAGGTTTGCCCACTATATTACTTCTTCCAACTATCACTACGTGGTTACCCTCTACTTTAACATTGGCCTTATCCATTAGCATTTTTATACCTTTAGCTGTGGCAGGTATAAGACCATCTTGACGTCCTAGTAATAATTTCCCCATGTTGACAGGATGGAATCCATCAACATCTTTTTTAGGATCAATGGTTTCCATGATTTTTTCTGTGTCTATATGAGAAGGCAGCGGAAGTTGCACTAAAATACCATTAATAGTTGCATTACTATTCAATTCTTTTATTTTATCTACGATAATTTGTTCTGATATTGTTTTTTCATATTCAAAACAACTAGAAATGATGCCAACTTGTGCACACGATTTTTTCTTCAATTTAACATAAGTAGAGGAAGCTGGATTATCGCCGACCAAAATTACTGCTAGATGCGGAGGCGTTTTTAACTCAGCAATTTTTTGTTTTTGTTGATGGAGAATATTTTCAGCAATTTTTTTCCCGTTTATAATCATCACCTCACCGCCTTACTAAGCTCCTCATGAATTTTACCATTTGTTGCCAATAAACTTGCATTTGACATATTTAATTTTGGCCATGGAGAAATTTTTCCTCCAGCTTCTTTTACCATAATGATGCCTGCTGCATAGTCCCAAATATAAAGACCTTTAGCAAAAAAACCATCAAAATTACCTGCAGCTACATAAGCTAGATTTAAAGCAGCTGACCCTAAACGTCTTAAGGGAATTTTTTTTTCTAATATATTCACAATAGGTCTATAACTTTTAGTGGAAAAAGAAAATTCCGTTGTTAGAAGAGAGTATTTTAAACTGTGAACTTCAGAAACATGGATTGTTTTCCCATTTAAAAAAGCTCCTTTGTTTACCTCTGCTACAAAAAGTTCATCACTTATAGGTTGATAAATAATGCCGCTATGTAATTTCCCTTTTATTTTTGCAGCAATACTAATGGCAAAAATTGGTATTTTATGCGCGTAATTTATCGTACCGTCGATAGGATCAATTATCCATTCTACCTCTTCATTTTGATGTTTTTTCTCTCCACATTCTTCCGATAGAAATGAAGATTTTGGGAAAGTTTTTCTAAAATGATCAATGATTAAATTTTCGGATGCAATATCGTACTCAGTGACAAGATCATTATTTTTTCCTTTTGCGGAAATTTGAACATTAGTTCTACCAAAACCTTTTTTGATTAATTTACCGGCTTTTAAAGCAGCATCCATGGCACAAAGCGTATATTTAGAAAACTTTCTCATGCTTTTATTTTCTCTATTAATTTTATTGGAATAAAAATAAAAATTACACCATAAATGCCATCTACAATGGGCATTAATATTACATCTGTTATTATGCTATAAATTGAGAGGAAAATGGGCATGGAAAAAACAGGGCAAAATATGTAGCGTATAATGCTAATTGTGGTCGAAAAAAGCATAGTGTATAAAGAGAGACTGATTATTTTATCCGCGAAAAACTTTTTTTGGGGATAAAGTAGCAAGAAAGCAAGAGTATAACACAAGGCATTAAAGCCAAAGGATGTTATTGTAAAAAGATCAATAATAACGCCAGTAGCAAGTGCTGCGAAAATGGCAAAAATTTGAGGGTATTTAACAGAAAGAAAAGCAAAAAAAGGAGCATACCCAATAAGATGAAAATAAGGAAAAATCGATGGTTGCAATATAGCAAAAAATGTAGACACTACAAAAGCGTAAAAAAAAAGTAATGTTCGCATTAAACTTTTCCATTGATTAGGCGTTCATATAAATCATTGTTATGCCATTGCCATGCAGTTTTTAATATGTGTTCTATATTTGAATACTTTGGCGTCCATTTTAATATTTTTTTTGCAGCTTCTGCGTTTGCAATAAGCACGGGGGGATCTCCTAATCTTCTTGGCATCATTTTTATCGGCAGTTTTTGTGAGAATAATTTTTCAAATGTTTTTATTATCTGCAGTACAGAAAAGCCGTTGCCTGTGCCAAGATTTAGTGTAATACTATCTGAGTTATTCAGCAAAAAATTCAAAGCACTGAGATGGGCTTCTGCCAAATCCTCAACATGGATAAAATCTCTAACAGCACTGCCATCTTGAGTGTTGAAATCACTACCATACACGTTGAGATACTCTTGTTTTTTTAGGGCCGTTCTCATTAAAAGAGGAATAAGATGTGTTTCTTCTTTATGTGCTTCTCCTGTTTCGCTTTCACTATCAGCACCTGCTGCATTAAAATACCTTAAAAGAGCAAATTTTACATTATAGGCATTGGCAAAATCTTTTAACATCATCTCTATAACTAATTTAGTGTTACCATAAGGATTGATCGGCGATTGAGGATGTTTTTCATCAATTGGTACTTTTATCGGATTACCATAGGTTGCGCACGAGGAAGAAAAGACGATATTTTTTACATTATGAAGTCGCATGGTATTAAATAACGTTAAACTATTGGTGACATTATTTTTGTAGTATTTGGCTGGATCTTTGACAGATTCATTTACTAAAGCATCTGCGGCAAAATGCATGACAGCAATTGGATGATATTGCTTAATAATTTCTTCCAATAGTTTTATATCACTAATATCGCCTTGAATCAGAGGGCCCCATTTAACAAGCTCTTTATATCCATTGGATAAATTATCTAGGCATATCGGCAAAAAACCATTTTTTACAAGTGTTTTACAACATTGACTACCTATGTACCCGGCGCCACCGGTTACTAAAACAACTTTTTGCATTAACATGCTCCCTTGGACCAAAAAACAATTTTAATTGTCTTTAAGATTATTAAAAGATCATAAGTGCAGGAACATTTATCAATATAAGTATTCTCAATTTTTAAACGTTCATCCCAGCTAATATTACTTCTTCCAGAAGTTTGCCAAAGGCCGGTGATGCCTGGTTTTACCGATAATATTTTAGCCTGGTGATGATGAACGTATTTCATTATTTCTTCTTCAACACATGGTCTTGGACCCACGATGCTCATATCACCTTTTAATACATTGAGAAATTGGGGAACTTCATCAATAGATGTTCTTCTTAAAAAATGACCTAGAGAAAAAACTCGTGGATCATGTTTCAATTTATAATATCTATTCCATTCTTCTTGTAATTGAGGATTATTTTGTAAAATACTAATTAACTTTTTATCAGCATCAATGTACATCGTTCTAAATTTAATCAATTTAAAACTCTTACCATTTTTACCAACTCTAGTATGAGTATAAAAGATTGGGCCAGGTGAACTACAATAAATGAGAAGACAGATGATGACAATAAATGGAAGAGTACATGTTAATGCTAGAACACTAAATACAACATCAAAAACTCTCTTAAAGTATTGATACGTATTTTTTGTTTTTTGTTCAGCAAGAATGATTGTCATAAAGTTAATTTATAACTTGATTGTAGGAAATTGATCAATAATTTTTCTTAAAATATTTTCCAAAATTTTTGTGTTGTAGGGCATTTTTTCCAATGTCTTTATTGTTGATGTGTATAAGTTTTTGATGATTTTTTTTATTTCAGGATTTTTAGTGTTTGTCAATATAGATTGTTTTTTTGTTTCATGATCTATGAGGTCATCGATGATTTGATATAGTAATCCAATATTTTCACCATATTTTATTAATTTTTTTACTGTTTTATTGTCTGCATTAGCAATAATACATCCAAATTCGATAGCAGCAATAATTAAAGCAGCCGTTTTACCATAATAAATTGTTTTCCAATTGCTTTTGCCACTATTGATCATATCCAAAATTTGGCCGCCGATCATGCCACATTTATCACCACTTCTTTTGGTCAATGTGGCTATAAGTTTAATCTTTTGTTTATCAGATATTGTTTTCATGTTGGAGAGAGTTTCAAAGGCAAAATTTAGAAAAAAATCTCCCGTTAAAAGGGCAAGCCATTCAGGAAAAACTTTATGTAGAGATGGACGTCCTCTTCTAAAATCATCATTATCTATACATGGCAAGTCATCGTGTATTAAAGAATAAGTGTGAATGAATTCTATACTACAGGCAGCATCTAATCCTCTTTTGCAATTTTTTCCTAAGATGTCTATTATCGTAAGTGTCAAAAGTGGACGAAATCTTTTTGCGTTTGCATTAATGGCATAAAGTGTTGCTTTTTTTAATTCTTTTGGATGGGTTTTGGATAATAGTTCATTGATTCTTTTGTTGATTAAATCAAGATTATTCATGAATTATTTCCGGCATTCCTATCCCGATGTAGTCAAAACCATGTTTTTTCATTTCATGGGGTTTATATTGATTTCGTCCATCGAAAAAGACTTTCCCTTGCATGTTTTTGCGTATGGGATCAAAGTCAATTAAACGGAATTGTTTCCATTCCGTTAAAAGAGCAATGGCGTGCGCTCCATCTGTTGCATCCACTTCATCTTTACTCCACTTAATATTTTCATGATCCGGTAAATGTTTTTTTGCATTCTCCATAGCAATAGGATCATATAGTCGCACAATTGCTCCTTCTTGCAATAATGCCTTGATAATTTCTAATGAAGGAGCCTCTCTTATATCGTCTGTATCCGGCTTAAAAGAAAGCCCCCACACAGCAATAGTTTTTCCGTGAATACCACCTTTTTTTTGGAAATAACTTTTAATATCGGTTACAATACTTTTCTTTTGATTATTGTTTATTTTTTCTACAGCATGAAGTAGTTCGGGCACATAACCAGCCTTTTCTGCCATATAGGTTAAGGCGCGTATATCTTTTGGAAAACAAGATCCTCCGTACCCTATGCCAGCGTAGAGAAAGCTATATCCTATACGAGAATCTGAGCCAATACCTTTTCTGACCTCATTAATATCTGCTCCTAATTTTTTACATATAACAGCAATTTCATTCATAAAAGATATTCTAGTTGCTAGCATGGCATTGGCGGCATATTTTGTCATTTCAGCAGACAATATATCCATTACCATTATTCTTTCATTTATGATAGTAAAAGGAGCATAAATTTCTCTCATTATATTAATGGCTTTTTCTGAATCAGCTCCTATGATAATACGGTCAGGTTTCATACAGTCGGCAACAGCCGATCCTTCTTTTAAAAATTCTGGATTAGAAACAACATCGAATGAATAATCGTTTCCCAAGGTTTTAAGTTCGGTTTTGATGATATTATTAACTAGGTAGGCACTGCCAACCGGAAGCGTTGATTTGTTAACTATAACTTTATAACCGTTAATATGTTGGGCTATACTGCGAGCCGCTGTTTCGATAAATTTTATATTACAACTTCCGTCATCATTTGAAGGGGAGGGGAGGGCGAGGAAATAAACATCGGCAAATGGTATGGCTTTGGAATATTCAGTAGTAAATTCTAACCTTTTTGCTAAAGAATTGCGTTTTACTATTTCAGATAGACCAGGTTCATATATTGGGATTTCTCCCCTCTCTAGCATGGCAATTTTTTTATTGTCGATGTCTAAACAGATAACGTGATGGCCCATTTCAGCAAAGCACGCACCAGTCACAAGACCAACATACCCTGTACCAACTACAACTATTCTCATTACTATTATTTCCTTTTAATTAATATGCCGGATTGTAGGATATAAATTTCCTCACACAAAGTGGCTAAAGATTCATCATGTGTTACAACGATGAGCGTTTTTTCTTCTTTTTTTACGCAATCTAGTAATAATTGATGAACTATTTGCGAATTTTCGTGATCTAAATTTCCGGATGGTTCATCTGCCAAAATTAACTTTGGATGATTACAAAAAGCACGAGCGATAGCTACTCTTTGTCTTTCTCCTCCTGATAATAGCTTGATTGGATAATTGGCTTTATGCTCAAGATGGACCATCTTTAAAAGCTTTAACCCTTCTTGTTTTTTTATTGTTTTTTTTCTTCCAATTCTTGCTGGCATAAGTACATTATCTAACGAGGTTAAATCATCTAAAAGGTTGTGAAATTGGAAAATGAAACCAATAAAATTATTTCTAAAATAAGGTTTATCGATTTTTGCTATATTATTATCATTTATTACTATTTGACCCTTATCGAAACTTTCTAAAGTTCCCAATATATGTAAAAGAGTAGTTTTACCCTCGCCAGACGCGCCCATAATTGCGATTGAGCATTTCTTTTTTACTTTTAATGATATGCCTTTTAAGAGATCTATTTTTTCTGGAAAAGAAAAAGATTTGTGGACGTCGATAGCTTCTAGTAAAAGGCTCATTCGGACCTCAATATGTTAGAGGGGGATAGTTTTGTTGCTTTTATAGCGGGGATTATCCCGGCGATTAAGGAGATTATTGGAGTAGCAATTAAAATTAAAAGAAGCGCTTTTATACTCAATGTGTTTGGTAGATGATTGCCAAAAAACATCACGTTGAAAGCTGCATGTCCTTGTATAGCACTTAACATATCAACTAGTACATCTAGATGATTTAATGTAAATAGTGCAGCCAAAATACCGATAATGCTACTAATCAATCCCGTGGTTACACCACATATGCCAAATATAATAGCAATATTTTTTTTGCTAGCGCCCATAGCTTGCATCGCAGCAATTTCTCTTTTTTTATCATTAACTAGGAGTATTAACATCGATATTATGCTAGAACAAGCGACGATTAATATTATGATAGCAATTAAAGAAAATAACATTTTATCACTTTGAAATTGTTGTAAAAGATCTTTAGCGAATTCATATTCTGAAAAGTCCGTAATTTTCCAGTATTGGGCAATGTCATTATTAATAAATTCTTGTTCTAGAGAAGATTTCCATTTTTTTGCTTTGAAGGGATCTTTCATCCAGACATAAATACCATTCATAGGTGTACCATCTGGAGAAAATACAGCAGCAGCTTTATTTATCATTTGGGTGACATTAGGGTTAACTAAAACACACTTATTCCCTATGGGTAACAAACCGGGATCATAGAATCCAGCAACATATATAGAAATATGTTGTTCTTGGTGAGTAAATGAAGAGTTTTTATTGTAGGAAAGATATCCTCTATCGCCGACACATATACCACTATCCTTTAGTGATTTTGGTAAAAAAACAGGTTCTATGTTGTTTTCTAAAGTAACTGATAGGCTAGTAGGTAGTGCGCTATGTAATTTTTCTTTATCTATTTGTGACAAGTTTTTATTAAAATTATTGATATCTTCATTAGAAGGAGGGAGTAGCAAATGTTTTATATGAGGGTTTTTTTCGCATATTGCAGCAAGATAAATCATTTGTGTTAAAAAACTTAAATTTTTATTTTCGCGTTGTATTGCTATTTTCATTATACTGGCACTGAGCTCATAATCTTCATATGCTATATCTTGATGTTTTGATAAAATCCCAAACGCTATTTTTACAGGATCAACAAGTTCGCCTTTTTTATTTAAGTGCGGCTTGGCCCAAGATTGAGGTATTTCCATATCTGTGTCATATTTATATGGATTACTATTACCTTCGGTGTTTTGCTTTTCTCTAATATTTTTTGTGTTGTAATCAGAGATCATGGAGATGGAATCGCTTAAATAGTAATAAGATGAGTAGTAATGATCAGTTGGTGTTATTCTTAAAGGAGCATTTAACGAGGTAAGTTTATTGATCCAATTTTCCTCAATACCATTAATTACCGACAGAAAAACGAGCACTAACCACACAACTAAAGAAATTACACCGATAGACATTAAGGAAATTAACGATGCCGCAAATCTTTTCTTACCCGGCATCAAATACTTCAAAGCGATGAAGAACTCGAACATTATTTTACTTCTTTAAATATCACATGTTTACGTAACTTTTTGTCATATTTTTTTAGTTCGAGTCGTCCGGTAGTGTTTTTCTTGTTTTTTATAGTCCAATAACTTGATGAACTCTCCGTGCTTTTTAATCTTATGGGTTCTCTTGCTTCTTTTGCCATTATCTTACCTATTGTTAAAATGGAAATTTTAAACTAATTGATATTATAGTAACAAGGAGAAAAAACATTTTTAGATCTTAGTTTTTTGTAATGTTTATTGGTAAGACGCCTTTGGCTACATTAGTTTTGTTAAATAACAATTTAAATGCCGAGATTTTAGCGCACTGGTCATTTTCATAAGCCATAATAACTGTTTGAAAATTAGTGAGATCCTTTAATAAATAAGGGGTATCAAACACTATTATAATAGTAGGTGTTTTTTTATTTATTTCTTCCAAAAGTTGCATGGTTTCTTGAGGTATGGTAAAAGGTGGTTTTTTTATGTTAGTGGTTAAACAAATAATTACATTGTTAAAAGTATTTAATGAAGATAGTAAATTTTTTACATTTTTTTCTGTAAAAGTCGTATAGCTGGTATTGAAGATATCCTGTTCATCACTTCCCAGTTTTAAGCATGCGGTTTTCTTTGATAACAAGAGTGGTAAGAGATTTTGTTCATTTCTAACCATTGTAATAGCTTCATCAAAGAGTTTTTGATTTAATCTTAGCGCTTCGGAAGAGCAAAGATTTTTTATACCAGATTCTGCAACCATTCTATTTTTAAAAAGACCAAGTTCTTCTTTTGCATTCATGATTTTACTAACTTTTTTATTTAATGTATCTTCATCTAGTTTATGTTCTTGAAAGGCTTTTTTCATGTTTTCTATCGCTTTAGGTACATCTTCTTTTAATATTTTATCTATGTTGGGATTAATGTGATCGCCGTATAGTAAAAGGTCATGGCCTGCTAAATAAGCATTTATGGCCGTATCTTCGGGCATATAATAGCGACTGAGTGCTTTCATATTCAAAGCATCTGTGATTATAAGACCTTGAAAACCAATTTCTTTTTGTAAAATTTCTTGCACTATTTTTGAGGAAAAAGTGACAGGATTTTTTAAATCGAGTGCTGGAATTAATAGATGAGCTGTCATAATGCAATGTGCTTTCGTTTTAATAAAAGGAGCAAAGTTTATTTTCCACAACTGCTTTACATCGGCAGTAACGATTGGCAATTCTTCATGAGGATCTGTAGAGACATCGCCGTGTCCGGGAAAATGTTTTGTGCAAGTAAAAATATTTTCTTCTTCCATGCCTTGAATTATCAAAGAGGCTTTGGCTATAACATTGTCTACATTATCGCCAAAAGAGCGCATATGAATAATAGGATTTAGCGGATTGCTATTTACATCAACAACTGGAGCTAAGTTTATATGAGCTCCCACCTGTCTACATTGTTTACCTATTATTTTCCCAAGGTCATAGATGAGCTGATTATTTTTTATTGCTCCAAGAGTCATATTATGAGGAAAAGATATGGTATTGATCATACGCATACCAAGGCCCCACTCTGCGTCGATACAAACTAAAAGAGGATATTTGGCAATAGATTGTAAATAGTTAAGAGTACGTATTTGTGTCTGAGGATCAGAGGCTTTCACTATTACGCCGCCAATGTGATATTCTTTTATTAATTTTTCTACATCGGCTATATGATCTTTATCCCGAAGAGGACAGACAGGAATGATAAAAAGTTGTCCTATTTTTTCATCTAAAGAAAGTTCATCTAGGGGCTTTGTTAGGATACTAAATGGTAAAATCAAAAGGCATATTAAAAATCTAAGCATAAGGTTACCTCCATATCAAGAGAATCTGCTTTTTGTAAATTTTTATGCTGCCAATATCCCAAACCTGCGATCATCACACCATTATCTAAACTTAATGGTTTTTCTGGGAAAAAATGAGGGAAAGGACATTTTTGTTGAAATAGATCGCGTAAAGTCTGGTTATTAGTAACACCGCCACCGAGATAAATAGTCCTACATTGATGCATTTCACATGCTGCTATGGTTTTTTTCAAGACATCTTCAAAGACCGCATTTTGAAATGAAGCAGCCACATCTTTTTTTTCTTCTTCTTTTATTATCAAGGGAGAATGCATGTTGGCGCTTTGTCCTTTTACGAGATACAGTATTTGTGTCTTTAATCCGCTAAATGAAAAAGAAAATGGATCATTTTTTATTTTTCCACATGTTAACTTATAGGTGCTACTATCACCATTTTTAGCTATTTTTTCTATTTGTGGACCTCCAGGGTAGGGTAGTTGTAACATAGCGGCAACTTTGTCAAAAGCCTCGCCAATGGCATCATCTACTGTTGCTCCTATGATTTCATATTGCCCCATATTTTCCATTTTTACTAAGACGGTATGTCCTCCGGATAAAATGACACCCATGGCTGGAAAAATTTTAGAATTGTTCATAATAGCGGCATAAAGGTGCGCTTCAACATGATTTACTCCGATTATAGGCTTATTTAAAGATAGGGCCATTGTTTTGGCAGCATTCACACCTATTAAAATGGATCCAATAAGTCCAGGACCTTTGGCGACAGCTATTAGATCTATATCATTTTGTGTTATTTTTGCTTTTTTTATTGCTTTGTCAATCACAGCAATTATAGCATCGCTATGTAGACGCGAAGCAATTTCTGGATAAACTCCGCCGTATTTTTTATGTACTTTAACTTGTGATGAAATGACGTTAGATAAAACTTGTTCTCCATCTATAACAATAGCTGCAGCTGTTTCATCGCAGGTTGTTTCTATGCCTAATACAATCATGCTCTAAATTATAGTCAAAATTTATCAAAAAGCATAGTGAAGTTTTTATTTTAAAGCTTGAATTTTTTTATTGGATCATCATCACCAAATAATTTTTTTGATACATCTGTGATATCTTTCTTTTTGGTTTTTTCTAAAGAAATTTTTGGGGAAAAATCTTCGCAAAAGTTACCTTTTTCTTTATCGTTTATTGGTTCTATGTTAGGAATTAGACAATCATGGGGTTTTCCTTCTTGATAGAAGCGACAATTTTTACATATATGTAAATCTCTTCCACACTTAGGACAAATAGCGTGGAATCCAATTTTAGACTCTGTTATTTTTTCTTCACATTGATAACAATACATATACTTATTATATATAAATTATGATGAAGAAGCTATTTTTTTTATTTTGTCTTATAATCTCTAACCTTTATGGCTATGAAAATGAAAAAATTTCTCATTTACTAATCGGCGGAGGAATAGACAATATTTCTAAGCCAAAATTTCGAACAGGCGAGTGTTATTTAGAGTATAAATTTTCTTATGAATTACATAAATTTCGTCCACTTTTAGGAGTAATGGCGACATGGAAAGGGGCATGTTATTTTTATGGAGGATTAGATGTGAACATGATTTTTTATCATCATTTCTTGTTATTACCTGGGTTTGCAATCGGAATTTATCATCAAGGCAATGGTCGAGATTTGGGGTATCCTTTAGAATTTCGTTCTTCTATTGCACTTGGTTGGCAATTTAACAATTTTTCAAGAATAGGGGTTATGTATTACCATATTTCGAATGCTCATTTGAGTGAATATAATCCTGGTATGGAATCTTTAGTATTTTTTTATGGTTTTGCTTTTTGAATTTAATATGAGTAATATAAGGCGATAATGCCTGTCATAAAATCTATGCAATTGCGATTATGTGTAGCAAACCACGCACCACCACTTATACCGAAACTATCGGTAAAGCTATATTCTAACCCTGGGGCTATACTTAATTGGAATTTGTATGGCATAGAGGAAGAAGCTTCTGTTCCATCGGGATTTTTACCATTTATACCTTTAAAGCTTGTTGGCAATCTATATAAATACATTATATCACACGTGAGTGCTACTCTTTTAGAAATACTCAATTCTCCTGTAATAATACCCTCTATGATATTACCTGGATTAACAATTCCCTTTGTTCCATATCCACCACCATAGAAGTTAAAACCATTAACCTTCACATTTGAATAGGCGTAGTAAAAGAAATTACCATACATGGTAAAACGCTTATTGAACGGTTGTGTAATGAAAAGAGCAATACATGTCTGAAATGAGCCTTCACCGATGCCATCTATACCTAATTTATGAGGTTTTAAATTTCGATAATTACCTGTTGGCCACATTTCAAAGAGCATGAGTCTTATAGCTGTGTTTTTTTTATATACCTGAAAGGAAATGGCGGTCATAGTATCCATAGGTCCCAAATATTTTTGTCCATATTTTTCAGTATACATTCCTTGCACGCTTACTCGGACATCAAAAAAATCACTTATTCCGTACTGTATTGGTATTTGTAATGTTTTGCCATAAGTATCTGGGAATCTAGGAGATTCTATATTTGTATTAGTCATATAAAAGTATGGTTGGATACTAAAAGTACCTTTAGGTTGAGTAGTTCCAGATAGTGCTAAAAGTGGGCCAGGAGCTCTATAAAAAACATTATCATCTGCATACAAAGTCGATATAAAGAAAATGGCAAAGGCAAGTAATTTTTTCATAATTTCATGCTATGTTAAGAGTAGTTTTTTGTAAAATCATTTCACATTTGCTGTGACAGGGTTGTGTAAAGCAGGGTATAATAATGAAAATATTTTTTAATAATTAATAAATTAATTGTGTAAATAAAATGTTTAACATTGTGTCTTTATATAAAAAAATATATAATTAATCGCAAAAACAAGAAGTTGTTTATGTCGGGTATTTCTGAGATGTCTCCGGTGTCATCAGATGCTACTGCAAGTGGTGCTACAAACGCACATGTTACGTTCGGGAATTTACCTATATCAGCATTTCAAACGATTGCAGGTAGTCTTAATTTACGTGATCAAATTCAGTTTGCGCACACATGTCGCAACATTAATTATGCAATGTCTGAATATTATAAAGAGATATTAAGACAAATTATTGCAAAAGGATATTTAGATCAATATTTTCCAGAGGTTAAACAGCTGTTATTTGAAATATACGAATGTTTGGATGAACATGGTCGATTAAATGAAGATGCTAGGAAATTAGTAATGGACCTTCCGAACTGGAAATGTGTAGAGTGGGATAATATAGATGAGTCTACACGTGCACAATATGAACCACTTCTCATTAATGACTATCTTTTTGCTAAAGCAAGTAATGATCCAATTATAATGCGCAAAATAGCTCAACTTTGTAATGCAGAAGATGTGCGAACAAAATATGAACAAAAATTTAAACCATCCACACGTGGTGTTCCTATGACAAGAATGGAATATCAACGTGAAGATATTTTTGTTAATCGAATCGCTCCTCGATTGGGTGAATTTACAACATTAATTTCACGTCTTGTTGACAGTCAACGAATCGATAGAGGATGCGAACAAAAATTAAATATGATAATTGAGAAAGCAGTAGATGATCGTGTTAAGATGAAAAAGGCTCAAATTGATTATGCAATAATTGTTTTGGGTAAAGCTGTATTAGCAAACTTTGAAGACAAAACATTAAAAAGCATCTTGAATGATGATGTAGATATGCCAATAGTAAAAGCAGAAAAAATCAGAAAATGGATGAGGGAAAATAATGAGAAATTACTTCGAATTACGGTACTTAATTTGTGTAATGAATTTTTAGCTGTACTTCCTCCTGAAATTGCTTTGTTTAGGAATTTGCAGTCATTATTACTTGATGGTAATGAGTTAAGGACTCTACCTGTCGAACTAAAATTATTAACTGATCTAACGTACTTAAATCTGTCATATAATGATTTTACCATGCTGCCATCCGAACTACTTGGGTTGCCACAATTGACGGTGCTTTGCATGAATAACAACAGAATACGTGTATTAGATTCTAAAGTTGTTAGTAAGTTGACGAATTTAAAAAAATTATGGTTAAATAATAATAGAATTGTATCTCTTGGGAAACAAATTGGATCTTTGGAACAACTAGAGGTGTTTTCTATCCGTTGTAATTTTTTAGTTACGCTACCACCGGAAATTTGCAGATTAGTTAATTTGGAGTTTTTAGATTGTACTGGTAATGAAATAGCGACGATACCAGATGGTATTGTTGGTTTACAGAAGTTAAATATTCTTGAACTTGGTTATAATAAAATAGAGTCATTACCTGATCTTTTGAATTCGAAGATTGTTAAATTATATTTATGTAAGAATTCGTTACGAAGCTATCCTAGAAATTTACCGAGAAATGTTCAATATGTTGATTTTTCAGGAAATTCTATAGAGACTTTGCCGGAAGAGCCTCAGATATTTCCGCAGCGTTTAACCCTTAGAGATAATCCTGTAGCTAGAAATTTTCAAAAACCAGCATGGTTACAGAACTGTGTTGTTATAGTCTAGTGGGATAGTGATTCACCTAGAAAATTTCAATAATTTGCAATTTCAGTTCTGAAGTTATATGCACACAAAAAATTTTAAACAAATGATTTTTTTAAAAACTTAAAAAATAAGTCTTAGAATTTTAAAAGTGTTCAAGGTTTTCATTCACGAATGGTATAAGATTTGTGAAATTATTTTTTTAATAATTTGTCTTTATAACTTTCCCGTGTTGTATATTGTTTATATATTGAAAAAACGGTATAATTTTTTATCAAAATATGGAGTTTTTATGTCTACTGTTCGTGATGTATCGTCAGCGTCGTCAAGTGTGCTTGCTAATGCCGCTGCAAGTTCAAATGCCACATTTTTACCATTAGCGCTCGAACTCATTCTAGAAGCCCCATCACGTCTCTACCTGCGTGAGCAAAATCAAAAAGAACCAATTCATTTTGTAGTGTCTGATTATGATTACGACATATTAGGGCAAATTATTGTAAGAGGCTATTTAGATCAATATTTTCCTGAGGTGAAACAAATATTATTTGATAGATTTGGGATTAATGATTTTTTAGATGAACGAGGTCATTTAAAGCAAGTGAATCGTAACATGCTCATAACAAGAACGAAATGGCAAGAAGTAAACTGGGATAATATGGATGAAACTCAACTTATGCAATATGAGACAAAGCTTATTAACGACTACCTCCTTATTATGGCAGGTAATGATCCAATTGTAATGCGCGAAATAAAACCCTTTTTATCCAAAGCTGTTCAACTGGAGGATATGGAAGCACAATATGTACAAAAATGTGAAGCCTATATAGGAGGGGAGAAGATGCCTGATGCAGTGTTGGATCTTGATGAGGGTCTTCGAGCGTCACTTGCTCCTTATAATTTTCGAAAATTTATAAAACCATTTGTAGCACTTATACGTGATGAGGTATTTGCTATAAATCAAGACCGAGCGCGCAAAGAGTGCTCAGGACATGTTGAAATAGACGCTATTTTATGTGTAAAAAAAACTCAAATTGATCATGCAATGATTGTTTTAGGTGAAAAAGTCGCAAAAATTCTTCATGACGAAGAGCTAGAAAAAATTTTAAGTCTTTCTCCACTCATAAAGGCTGAAAGAATAAAGGAATGGATGCATCAACATGCAAAGAGATTACATGAAATTGAGAAACTAAATTTAGCAGATTGTCATTTAGCAGTGCTCCCTGCAGAAATTGGGCTATTCAAGAATTTGAAAAAAATGAATCTTGAGTGTAATCAACTAAGAACTTTACCTGGCGAGTTGAAGCAATTAACCAAGCTTAGAAAGCTTAATTTAGCGCGTAATGATTTTACTACTGTTCCTTCATGCTTGTGTGTTGCAACACAGCTTGTATCTCTTAATATGAGTTATAATAAATTGACCACGTTACCCGCTGAAATTATCAGTAAGTTAACAAAATTAGAACGTCTATTTGTGGCGTATAATAAAATTTTAGCGTTGCCTGCAGAAATCGGGTTGTTAACGCAGTTGGAAACACTAGAGGTTAGTGATAATTATCTAGAAACTTTTCCTGTGGAAATTGCTTCATGTACAAAATTACGTACGTTATGCATGCACTACAATCCATTCACTACGATACCTAAAGTAATTTGTGCGTTAGAGAATTTAGAATACTTAAGTTGCACACACTGTTTCATTGAGATAGTGCCCCAGGAAATTGTTGATACACGTAGATTGATGTCGCTTAATCTTTCTAGTAATAAGTTAAAAACCTTGCCGGATCTTTCTAAGACACATATACATAGATTATGGTTACGTGATAATAGTTTTGCTAAATACCCAGAAAATTTACCAAAAAGTCTTGGTTACTTAGATCTGCGACACAATGACATTTCTAGCTTATCACAAGAAGCACACTTCCCTGATACTCTGGAACTTGGAGGTAATCCTATTGCTGATAATTTTCAAAAACCCGCCTGGTTAGAAAAATGTCATGTTAGGTTAAGTATTGAAGACGAGGTCGGAAGATTTGATTCTCTTTAGTTAATCAGGTGAGCGATACAATTGCTATACATAGAGCACAAGTAAAAATTCTAAGGACGCGCCTGGATATTTGATGATATGATCACCGATTTTCTAATAAATTATGATAAATTTGTTGAATTTTAATGAGGAGTGTTGTGATAATATAGAAAAAGAGGTTGTAATGACTTATCCCTATATTCCTAGATTTATTAGTGTTCGTGTTAAAAAATTATTTAATGCTTTTCCTGCGTTGGTTCTAACAGGCGCCAGACAGGTGGGCAAAAGTACACTGTTGAAAAAAATATTTCCGGATATTCCCTGCGTTGTGTTTGATCCAGTACACGATGTGCAAAATGCAAGACAAGACCCAGAGTTGTTTTTAAAAAATCATGAACCTCCCATTATCTTAGATGAAATTCAATATGCTCCAGAATTAGTCCCTGTAATTAAAAGGTACATAGATAAAAATCGTATTCCTGGAAGATATATTTTAACAGGTTCTCAACAATGGGGTGTTTTAAATGTAATTGCTGAAAGCTTGGCAGGTAGAGCTGCTATAGTGAATATGGAAGGATTTTCTTTTGGTGAAATGGCTAAAATGCAACCAGAAAACTTGTGGTTAGAAAGATGGCTTTCAGATCCAGAATCTTTTCTTACACAAAAACAACAAAGATTGAATCTTCCCTATACTTTATACGAATTATTATGGAGAGGTAGTTTGCCCGAAACATTTTTTTTAGATAGAGATATAATTTCCGATTATCATTATTCCTACCAAAAAACTTACATTGAAAAAGATATTAGACTTTTAGCCGATCTGTCCGATTTACAACTGTTTGGTCGTTTTGTTAAATTAGTTGCTGCTTTAGTGGCTCAGGAAGTAAACTATTCTGAAATTGGAAGAGATATAGAGGTTTCTCCTCAAACAGCTAGAAGATGGCTTTCATTGCTTTCTCAGGTATTCGAATGGTTTGAGATACCTGCATTTTCTAATAATTCTGTCAAAAAAGTTAGTTTGAAGCCAAAAGGATATTTTGCGGATTGCGGTCAAATTTGTTTTTCTCAAATGATATCCTCCAAAGATGCCATTGCCTCTCATCCTTTAGCAGGAGCTATTTTTGAAAATGCTATTGTTTCAGAAATTAGAAAACAATGTATGATCATGTCCTCTCCTCCTCAGATGTATCATTGGAGAGAACATCAAGGTGCTGAAGTAGATCTGCTTTTAGAACGAGATGGAAAATTTTTCCCCATTGAAATCAAAGCCTCTACAAAACCTTCGAAAAACGATATTAGAGGAATAAAAACTTTTCGAGAAAAACATGCTCATTTATGTGTACAAAAAGGACTTGTGATTGCTCCGGTGAATGATGTTTATGGGTTGTCTTACGACGATATAGTGATTCCGTTTGATATTTTTTAAAAAGGCCTGCCTTTTTTAGTTATGTACACACACATTTTTCATGCCTGCGAATTTTTGAGAAAAGCACAAAAAGATCAAGTTTGTTATTATACTTTGAAAAAAGGAGAATCTTATGGATTTATCTAGTCCCGATTTTCAAAATAATGGTACGATTCCCTCAGAGTTTACTTGTGATGGCAAAAAATATAATCCCAATTTAGAAATAAAAAATGTTCCACCTGGAGCAAAATCTCTTGTACTCATTGTTGATGATCCTGATGCTCCTGGAAAAACCTTTGTTCATTGGTTAGTTTTTAATATTGCTCCAACAACAATAAAGATTGCTAAAAACTCTATTCCCGGTAAAGAGGGCATAAATGATGGAAGAAAAAGAGGCTATTTTCCGCCAGCTCCACCCTCTGGCACTCATCGTTATTTCTTTAAGCTTTATGCTTTAGATGCAGAATTAAATTTGCCAGATGGTGTCACTAAAGATAAACTGGAAATAGCAATGCAAGGGCATGTTATTGGAAAAGCTGAACTTATTGGTCTGTATAAGCGATCGGGATAATTTTAGAGCTGCAAAGAAGCACTATTCAAATATCCCTCTAGCAAAATTAGAGCTGCTGTTGTGTCTATAAATTTTGATCTTTTTTTTCTGGTTAATTCCATCTCTTTTAGACGACGATCGGCTTGAGCAGAGGTAAGGCGCTCATCTAGAAGGATGATTGGAATATTTATTGTTTTTTCTAAAATCCTTTTAAATTCTTCAACTTTTTTCGCCATTTCACTAATCTTACCACTAAATAACAGGGGATAGCCAATTAAGATAAGTTCTGTCTCTTTGAGATATTCTTTCAGGCTTATGATCAATATATTTACTGTACTTTGAAGATTCTTTCCACTTTCTATTGTTTTGAAAGGAAGTGCCAGCTTTTTTTCTTTGTCGGTCATGGCAATACCAATGCGCTTATTGCCATAATCTATAGCTATAATTCTCATTGTTTCATGGCCGCTTTTATAAATTCTTTAAACAGTGGGTGTGGTAGTAGTGGTTTTGACTTAAATTCTGGATGAAATTGTACACCTAGCATCCATGGATGATTTTTACCCTCCATTATTTCCACAAGATTACCTTCCTTAAAAATACCGCTAAAAATTATTCCTTTTTTTTCAAATATTTCTCGATATTCGTTATTAAATTCATATCTATGGCGATGTCTTTCGGAAATTAGTTTTTTATGATATGCATTATAAGCTTTGGTTTTTTCTTTAATGGTACATGGATAGGCACCAAGACGCATAGTGCCGCCGTACCCCTCAATATTTTTTTGATCCTTCATAATAGCAATGACTGGATTTTTGGTGTTTGGATCAAATTCAAGTGAGTTAGCGTCGGCAAGTTTTAAAACATTTCTAGCAAATTCTATAGCCATTATTTGCATGCCTAAACAAAGTCCTAAATAAGGAATTTTTTTCTCGCGGCAATATTTTGCAGCTAAAATTTTCCCCAAAAGGCCTCTTTCACCAAAGCCTCCTGGTACCAATATACCATCACACTCTTCTAACATTTTTATGTCGTTAACACTTATCTTATCTGATTCGATTTTCTTGACATTTAGTTTTACTTTGTTGGCAATAGCTCCATGTTGAAGAGCTTCAAACACTGATTTATATGCATCACCATGATCAAGATATTTACCAACGATACCAATAGTGATAGTTTTTGTTGTGTTTTTGATGTTTTCTAACATTTTTTTCCATTCAACAAGATCACTATTTTCCATTTTCAAATTTAAAAAATTACATATTTTTTCATCTATTTTTTGTGTTTGAAAAAATACTGGAACTTCATAAATAGAATTTTCTACGTCTACGGCATCTATAACATTTTCTTTTGCAACATTACAAAAAAGCGATATTTTTTCCTTGATATCATCGGGAAGAGATTTTTCACATCTACATAGAATCATATCGGGAGCAATACCTATTTCCCTTAGTACTTGTACCGAGTGCTGAGTTGGTTTAGTTTTTACCTCTGAAGCAGCTTTTATGTAGGGTACATACGTTAGATGTAAGTTTATGCAATCATTCTTCCATTCGTTTCTAAATTGTCTGATTGCTTCTAAAAAAGGTAGAGATTCGATATCGCCAACCGTTCCTCCGATTTCTACTATTAATACTTGGATATCAGGTTCTTGTTTTGAACATATTACAATACGTCTTTTAATTTCATCAGTGATGTGAGGAATAACTTGTACAGTTTTACCAAGATAGTCTCCTTTTCTTTCTTTTTTTATCACTGTATCATAAATTTGTCCTGAAGTTGCATTTGAAGCACGCGATAGAGGAGAGTGGGAAAAGCGGAAATAATGACCCAAATCTAAATCTGTTTCCGCACCATCGTCGGTAACATACACTTCCCCGTGCTGAAAAGGACTCATAGTACCTGGATCAACGTTGATATAAGGATCGAATTTTAACATAGCCACTTTAAGCCCACGACTTTCTAATAGCTTGGCAATGGATGCGGCCGCAAGTCCCTTACCTAATGAAGAAATAACACCTCCAGTGACGAATATATACTTCATAACTTCCCCCCGATATTTTTCCATCCTTTGGTTGTTCTTATATGTTTTTGCATTTTAACAAGCTACCTAATTTTTCTTTTTGGTCGCAAAAAAATTTTCTATTTTTCCAATATCCTGTGGCACATCTACACCCAGTTCTTCTTCTACTACAAGCGCTACCTTTATTTTATATCCATTTTCTAATATTTTTAACTGTTCCAAATCCTCAGTACATTGTAAGTTTCCATCAGGCAAAAGATGATAATTTTTTAAAAAACTTAATCTATATGCATAAATGCCAATGTGGTAATAAAAAACGGTATTGTTTTTAGGAAAAGGTATGCAAGATCTACTAAAGTATAGGGCACTTTGGTATTTGTCGAAAACACACTTTACTACGTTGGGATTTTGAGCTTCTTCAAAAGAAACGGCAGAAACTGCTGTGGACACATTCGCTGCAGAATCATTTTCTAAGATATCAATGACAGCCTTTATTGTATTCGAAGAAATACAAGGATGATCTCCTTGAATATTAACAATAATGCTACTATCGTTTAATCTTAAATTTTTTATTGCTTCTATTATTCTTTCCGTGCCACTTCTGCAATATTCTGACGTCATTATACATTTACTATTAAATGACTTTGCATGCTGAAATATCTCATTATCATCGGTAGCTATATAAATATCATCGAACAATCCGTGAGCTAATACATTCTCATAGGTTCTTTGAAGCAAACTTTTACCGAGAATTTTGGCCAGTGGTTTTCCAGGAAAGCGACTACTTTTATATCTTGCAGGAATTATCGCTACTTTTTTTTGCATTTCCAAGCTTGTCATAAAATAAATATTTTCCCACATAAAGCATAAAAAATGCTAGTGAAAAAAGTCCTTTTTTGTTTAAAAGTAAAGTCAAAAAGATAATAGGTATTTATGTCAAAAATTATAAGTAAATTACAAAAAGAACGTTTAATTTTTAAACCACGTATCCCTCAAATACTTAAAAATTTAGATAGTGTAAGTTTTCAGGGAAAAGGGGAGAGTGGTACAGAAAAAGAAGCTAACGAGATAAAAAATATTTTCCCGAACACTTTTGGAAGACAAATATTACAACTTGTCAATGGCGATAAAAAGAGTATTTATGATGTAAAAAAAGTTGGTGTTGTTTTTTCAGGAGGACAGGCTGCAGGAGGACATAACGTTATAGCAGGTCTTTTTGATGTCTTAAAAAAAATGCATGAAAAAAATCAGTTATTTGGTTTTTTGGGCGGTCCTAGCGGCATTGTAGATGGAAAATATATGGAAATTACAGAAAAGATACTTTTGGATTATCGTAACATGGGAGGATTTGATCTTATAGGTTCTGGTAGAACCAAAATAGAAACGGAAGAGCAATTAATGGCAGCAAAAAATAATTTAGAAAAATTAAAGTTAGATGGTCTGGTTATTATTGGCGGCGATGATTCTAACACCAACGCGGCAATTTTAGCTGAATATCTCTTGCAAAAAAAATGTATGACAGCCATTGTAGGGGTCCCCAAAACAATAGATGGAGATTTACGTAGTACTCATTTAGCTGTAACTTTTGGTTTTGATACAGCAAGTAAAACGTACAGTGAGATGATAGGAAACATTGCACGTGATGCTATTTCTGCAAAGAAATATTATCATTTCATTAAGTTGATGGGCAGATCTGCCTCACATATTGCACTTGAATGTGCTTTAGCTACGAACATTAATGTAGCTTTAATTAGTGAAGAAGTGGAGAGTAAAAAATTAACACTTCTACAGATAGTGAAAGAACTTGCAGATGTTATCTGTCAAAGAGCGGAAAAAGGCAAGAATTATGGTGTCTTTTTAATACCAGAGGGGCTGATTGAATTTATTCCTGAGATGAAAACATTGATAAAGGACCTAAATCAACTCTTGGCAGAAAATCCGACATTTACGTTAAATGATACGGGGCTTTTAGAAAAGAAACTTTCCAAAGGATCTTATACTTGTTTTACATCGCTTCCTAAGGAGATTGCTATGCAGCTTCTTTTAGATCGTGATCCCCATGGTAATGTGCAGGTCTCTAAGATTGAAACGGAAAAACTCTTATTAGAACTCGTTGAAGAGGAACTAGACAAAAGAAAAGCTAATAATAGCTACAAGGGTAAATTTAATGGAGTTTGTCATTTTTTAGGTTATGAGGGTAGATCGGCGCTTCCATCTAATTTTGATGCTGAATATTGCTATGCTTTAGGTATGAACGCTGCTCTTTTAATTAATGAGAATAAAACTGGTTATATGAGCGTTATTACCAATTTAAAAGAAAATGCAGAAAAATGGCAATGTATGGGTCTTCCTATTACCATGTTGATGCATATGGAGATACGTAAAAACAAGGCAAAACCGGTGATAAAAAAAGCACTTGTGGATCTAAACGGAGTATATTTTAAAAAATTATGTCAAATGAGACCTAGCATGACTATTGACGATGACTATATATATCCTGGTCCCATACAATTTTTTGGTAGTAGTGATATTTGTGATACACGCCCATTAACACTTTAATATTTTACCAAATGCGCCGTAAAGCCCCTGGATTCATCCATGGTGATATAAGGCGCAAAATATTCCTTCTTTGAAAAGGTTGGAATATTTTCCTTCTTCATATTTTGCTTAAAGAACTATAATACTCGCATGCAATATC
>Ga0233425_10001601_pt1 | contig 49833 bp, 43 predicted proteins | sample Watercolumn_Towu_2_FD_181712 | JGI IMG/M metagenome (GOLD analysis project Ga0233425, IMG submission 181712) | Freshwater microbial communities from Lake Towuti, South Sulawesi, Indonesia - Watercolumn_Towuti2014_140_MG | ecosystem: Environmental > Aquatic > Freshwater > Lake | place...
GGGCGTGGTGTTTGTGGGGATCAGCGACGAGAAGCTCGAGGTGGTCAAGAAGTTCGTGGATGAGATGGGCGACAAGATGGATTACACGGTGGCGCTGGACCAGGACGGAAAGTCCAGCGCAGGCTACATGCGCGCCTTCAACATCAACGGCATCCCGCACGCCTTCGTGGTGGACAAGGAGGGCCGGTTCGCCTGGCACGGGCATCCGATGGACCGGCTCGAGGAAGTGTTGCAGGAGTTGGCCGACGGCAAGTACGACTTGGCCGTGGCCAAGAAGCGCGAGCGCGGACAGACGCTCCTAACCGAGTTCTACCAACTGGCCGGGGCCGGCAATGATGAAGCGAAGCTCGATCAAATGGCCAGGGAACTCGATTCGTTGAACAAGGACGTCGAACTCATGCCTGGGAAGAAGTTCGACACGGCGGAGATTCGCAAGCAGGCGCGGTTCAATGTCCTCATGAACGCGTATGGGCGGGCTTTGTTCGAAGACCGGGGGGCCGCTCAAGTCGAGGAAGCAGCGAAGCGCGCCGAGGCAATGACACCGAGCGGAGTCAATTTCGTGCTTGTGAAGAATGACAGTGGGTTGCGAGTGATGTGGGCAAAGTATTTCCGGCTGGTGACAGGCGAGGGCGGCGGTGACGAAGCGAAGGCGGCCAGCCTGGCGACCCAACTAGGCGCCACCGCAAGCAAGAATCCGGAACTGCTCAACGAGCTGGCCTGGGCGATCCTGACGCACGAAAAGATCAAGAAGCGCGACCTCCCGCTGGCGCTGAAGCTGGCCCAGGCTGCCTTCGACAGTTGCGAAGGCAAGGACGCGAACATCGTCGATACGTATGCGCGGGCCCTCTTCGACAACGGAAAGGCCGGCGAGGCCATCGCCTGCCAGAAAAAAGCGGTGGCGCTCGCGAGCGCGCCCGGGCAGAAAGCGCAGCTCGAAGCCACCCTCAAGGAGTACGAGGCCAAGGCGGGGAAGTGAGCGCGCGCCGGGTTAGCGCGGCGTGAACACGCGCCGGAGGTAGTCGAGACTTCGGCTGGCGATGACTTCCGGACCTTCCGTGAAGTCGAAGACCTCGACCGACACATATCCCTGGTACCCGACCTCATGGAGGGCGGCGGCGATTGGCTCAAAATCGACCTTCCCGAACCCCGGCCCCTTGAGGTTCTCGTCATTCGCGTGCACGTAGGCGAAATGCGGCCAGGCGCCGTGAATGATCCGCGGAATCGGCCGGCCCTCGGAACACATCGCCTTGACATCGAGAATGATCTTGAAGCTGGGCGACCCAAGCTGTTGGACAAAGCGGATCGCGCCCGCGGCGGTGTTGATGAAGTTCGTTTCCGTGGGCGCCAGGGGCTCGAAGCAGATCGTGACGCCGCGATCCTCCGCCCGCTTGACCGCGCTCGCAAACACGCCCGCGGCCCATTCCCAGGCCTGCGCGTAGAGGACGCCCGGCAGCAGGTTCCGCTGCTTCGGCGAGCCCACGACGATGATGCGTCCTCCGAGGTCCGCGCAGAAGTTCACCAGATCGCGGAGGTACTTTGCCGTGCGGTCACGGACGGCCCGCTCCGGATGGGTGAGGTGCATGCCCTCGGCCTTGACCAACACCCAATGAATGCCGGAGATGTGCAGGCCGGCGCGGGCCGCCGAGTCGCGGATGCGGCGCCGTTCGCCGGCCGTAATCTCGGTCACATAGTTGGCTATCGTGAACGGGGCGATCTCGATGGCATCGTAGCCCGTCCGCGCGGCGAAGGCCATGGCCTCCTCGAGTTTCCAGCCCTGGAAGATCTCATTACAGATGGCGAATTTCATCGGTGGCGAGCACGCCGCAGCCCAGCCTGCCGCACACGGCGCGTGGATGCAAGGAGCGGACTGAGGGCGGATCGATCCCCGGTCCTGGGCGGGGCCCAAGGCCAAGGCACGGTCTATTTCTGGAACAACTCCGTTGCCGGCGACATCAACTACCCTGTGTTCGAGAGCGACGGCTCGACCCTCGCACCCGCCGGCTCAGCCTACGCCCAGCTCTACGCCGGCCCGGAGATCAGTAGCCTGGCACCGGTGGGTAGTGGGGTGCTGCTCGGGCCAAACGCAGGCCGTTTCAACGGCGGGGTCGTAAGCATTCCCACCGTTCCGCCGGGCGGAGTGGCTTGGGTGCAGGTCTGGGCGTGGGACGCCCAAGCCGCTGGTTTCGACGACGCGGTCGGTCGCGGCCTACGGCGCGGCAGATCGAACGTCGTGGCGGTACGACCCGGCGGCGCAACGGATCCGCCTTCTGTCCCGGCGTACCTGACGGGGCTCGTTCCGTTCCGGCATAAAAAGATTCACAGGATGTCAGATTGTGGCGGCGTTCATCGCCGCCCATTGACGGCGGTCATCAACCCTGGAAGGCGTCTCAGACGACGCGGGCGGCCGGTTGGCCGCGGGTGATCTCGCCGATCAGCCAGGCCGGACAGACCGCGTTGGCAGCCTCGAGGACAGCGGCGGCCCGCGCACGCTCGACCAGGAGCACCATCCCGATTCCCATGTTGAAAACCTGGTAAAGCTCCGGCTCGGGCACGTTTCCTTCCGCCGCGAGGAGTTGGAAAATGGGCGGCACCGTCCAGGTCCCCTTGCGCACGATCGCCGCGCATCCCTTGGGCAGCACGCGCGGGATGTTATCGACGAAACCGCCCCCGGTGATGTGTGCGCAAGCCTTGATGACGCGCGGACGGCCGGGGCGGTTGAAGCGCCGCAGCAACTGGCGAATCAAGCGGCCGTAGCTTCGGTGTACCTTCAGCAGTTCCTGCCCGATCGTGCAGCGGAGCGCGGGGTGGCGGCTCGAGGGCTTGAGCTTGAGCCGGCCGAAAAGAATCTTGCGCGCCAGCGAGTATCCGTTCGTATGCAGCCCGTTCGAGCCCAGGCCGATCAGGGCGTCGCCCGGGCGGAGCGTCCGGCCATCGAGCAGGTCCGCCTTCTCGACCACGCCCACGATGGCGCCGCTCACGTCATATTCGCCGGGTTGATAGAAGCCGGGCATCTGGGCCGTCTCACCGCCGATCAGGGCGCAATGGTTCTCAGCGCAAGCCTTGGCAAAGCCCCGCAGGATGGCGCGGAAGACCCGCGGCTCGAGTTTGCCTGTGCCAAGGTAGTCGAGAAAAAAAAGGGGCTCCGCCCCGAGCACGGCGATGTCGTTGACGCAGTGGTTGACCAGGTCCTGTCCGATGGTGTCATGGCGGTCCAGCATGAAGGCCACCTTGAGCTTGGTCCCGACGCCATCGACGCTCGAGACCAGGACCGGCTGGCGATAGCGGCGGGTGTCCAGGGCGAACAAGCCCCCGAAGCCGCCCACCTTGCCGAGCACGCCCGGGCGATGGGTGGAAGCGAGCAGGGCTGGAAGATCGGCCTTGACACGGTTGCCGAGGTCGATATCCACGCCGGCGGCGGCGTAGGCTTTCTGCTTCATCTTAAGAGATAAGAATGCCCGCTTGCATCGCCGCAGGCCAGTTAGAGCAGGCGCGGCTGGAGATCGTCTTTCGCGAGGGTCTCGCCGAGGCTCTCGACCCGGGCGCGCCGGCGTTCGATGATGTGCTTATCCACCAGCGGATCGAAGGGCACCGGGTATTTGCCGTCATAGCAGGCGAGGCAGAAGGAGCCCCTGGGCTTGCCGGTGGCGGCGACCATGCCCTCCTGCGAGAGGTAGGCCAGGGAGTCGGCTTTGAGATAGCGGCGGATTTCGTCGAGCGTGTGGTTGGCCGCCATGAGCTTGCTGCGGTCGGGGAAGTCGATCCCGTACACGCACGGGTGCATGTGTGGCGGGCAACTCACCAGGACGTGGACCTCCGTGGCGCCGGCCTCTTTGAGGTTGTGGACGCGCGTCTTCGAGGTGGTGCCGCGCACGATGGAATCGTCCACGATGATGACTCGCTTGCCGCGCACCAACTCGGTGATGAGGTTGAGCTTCACCCGAACGGCGAAGTCGCGGATGAGCTGAGTGGGATGCAGAAAGCTGCGCCCGACGTAATGGTTGCGCACGAAAGCCATTTCGAAGGGAATGCCCGACTCGAGCGAGTAACCCAGCGCGGCGCAGTTGCCGCTGTCGGGCACGGGAATGACCACGTCGGCCTGGATCGGGTTCTCCCGCGCGAGCTGGCGGCCCATCTCGACGCGGACGCGATAGACGTTCTGCTGGTCGATCGTGCTGTCGGGCCGGGCGAAATAGACGTACTCGAAGATGCAGAAAGCGCGTTGCGCGTGTTCCGGAAAGGCCTGCACACTGCGGAGGCCGTCCTTGTTGATGATGACGATCTCGCCCGGCTCGACGTCGCGCACGAAGCGGGCCTGGATGAGGTCGAAGGCGCACGTCTCGCTGGCCAGGACCCAGGCGCCGTCCACCTGGCCGATGGACAGCGGACGAAAGCCGTGCGGATCGCGCGCGCCGATGACCTCCTGTTCGGTCATGATCACCAGGGAGAAGGCGCCCTCGATCCGGCGCAACGTTTGCACGAGGTTGTTGTCCACCCGGCCCAGGGTCGGCTGGGCCATGAGATGCAGGATAATCTCGCTATCGACCGTCGTCTGGAAGATCGAGCCCTTGCTCTCGAGCTCCTCGCGCAGCGCGGCGGCGTTGGTCAGGTTGCCGTTGTGCGCGATCGCGATTTGCCCGCGCCCGCAATCGACCGTGAGCGGCTGGGCGTTGCGCAGGTGGGAGGAGCCGGTGGTGGAATAGCGCGTGTGACCGACAGCGGACGAGCCGACCAGATCGTGGAGCAGGGGAGGGGTAAACACCTGCGGCACCAGGCCCATGCCGCGATGCACGCGAAACTGGCGTCCGTCGCACGTGACGATGCCGGCGCTTTCCTGGCCGCGATGCTGGAGCGCGTACAGGCCGTAGTAGGTGAGCTCGGCCGCGTTGGGGTGGTTGAACACCCCGAAGATGCCACAGTAGTGCTTGGGGTGGGTCTGCACGCTCAAGTGTTCTTGCGGCCCCAAAAGAACCAAAGCAGCGGGCCCAACAAAGGCGCCAGAACGATGATGATCACCCAGAGCAACTTCGTGTTTGTTGGCTTGTTGGACGTCAGGCAACTGTAGAGCCCGGCCGCGGCCAGCAGCAGGTGCAGAATCGGCACCACAACGAAGAGCAGCGGCACGACCAACACCATCAGCTTGGCGGCCACCAGGAGCACGACGATGGCTCCGAGAATTAGCAGAATCGTAACAATGTTCATTGCGAGCGGAATCGCGCGGCCCAATTCCACCAAAGGCGGGCAGGACGGGCAAGTGTCAACTGGGAGCCGTCCGGACGCCCGCCGCCGCCGTGGAAGCGCCTGTCGGTGAACGCTTCCCGCGCGTTAGTCCATCGCTCGAGCGATGGCGTTCCACCATGAATCGTGCAATTCGGCCAGAGGCCAGCTCCAGTCACCCGCGGCGGCCTTGATGCGCAACCGGTCGCCTCCCACGCGCCCGATCAGGCGGGCCTTGACACCCATGATGCCCGCCTGCGCCACGACCTTGGCGGCCTGCAGCGGGCTGGTGGTGATGACGATGCGGCTTTGGGTCTCGCCAAAGAGGAGCGCATCCACGCGCGCCGGCTTGGCCTCGGTGAGGGGTGCGGCGGGAGCGCTGCCAGCGTCCGAGACCGGCGGCGGGTCGTCGAACCCGCTGAGATCGACCTCCGCCCCGATGAACCGGTGGGTGCCGCGGGCGACCTGCTGCGAGATGCAACACTCGGCGAGGGCCACCGCGAGGCCGCCCTCGCTGCAATCATGGGCGCTCTTGACGGCCCCGCCGTAGATGAGGGAACGAATGGCCTCGTGCAGCGCTTTAGCCTGCTCGAGATCACAACGCGGGGGCAGGCCGGTCTTGAGCCCATGCACCGCCTGGAGGAAAGCGCTGCCGCCCAGACCCTGCAACGGGTCCCCGGACGCGATCGCCTCGCCCAGGAGGATGATCGCGTCACCCTCGTCTTTGAACCATTGGGTCGTGATATGTTCGGGGCGCTCGATGAGGCCGACCATCCCTACGGTCGGCGTCGGGTCGATGGGGCCCGCCGGACTCTGGTTGTAGAGGCTGCAATTGCCGCCGGTGACCGGCGTGTTGAGCAGGCGGCAGGCATCGCCGAGCCCGCGCACGCTCTCCTGCAACTGCCAAAACAGCTCGGGGTTGTGGGGGTTGCCAAAGTTGAGATTGTCCGTGACGCCCAGCGGCGTGGCGCCCGAACACGCCAGGTTCCGGGCCGCTTCGACCACCGCCGCTTTGCCGCCTTCGTAGGGATCAAGATACACGTAGGTGGCGTTGCAGTCCGAGGTCAGCGCGATGAAGCGATCGCCGCGAGGCGGCTCGGGCGGGCTCGAAGGCGGCAACGGCGGTAGCGAGTCGGCCTTGATCCGCACGACGGCGGCATCCGATCCCGGGCAAACCACGGTGCCATCCCGGACGGTTTGGTCATATTGGCGATAGACCCAGTTCTTCGAGGCGATGGTCGGCCAACTCAGCAGCGCCAGCAACGCGGGGGCTGCGTCGGCGGTGTCGGGGAGGCTCGCCAGGGTGAATGCGCGCGTGGCGGCGAGGTAGGCTGGTTCGCGCGCCTCGCGGTGATAGACCGGCGATTCGTCCGCGATCTTCCTGGCCGGAATGTCGGCGACGACGCGGCCGTGATGTTTGACGACCATCCGCCCGGTGTCGGTGACCACTCCGATCTCGGCCCAGGGCAAGTCCCATTTGTCGAAGATGCGCTTGACCTCCTCCTCGCGGCCCTTGTGAACGATCACCAACATGCGCTCCTGGGACTCGCTGAGCATGATCTCGTAGGGCGTCAGATTCGGCACGCGCTGCGGCACCTGGGCCAGCTCGATCTCGATGCCCGTGCCTGCGCGGGCGGCGGTCTCACAGGTCGAACACGTGAGGCCGGCGGCGCCCATGTCCTGCATCCCGGCCACCGCGCCGGTCGCCAGCAATTCGAGGCAGGCCTCACAAACGAGCTTCTCCATGAACGGGTCGCCCACTTGCACCGCGCCGCGCTGTTGGTCCGCGGAGGCCTCCGTGAGGTCCTGTGAGGCGAAGGCCGCGCCGGCCAGCCCGTCTCTCCCGGTGGCTGGCCCGACATAGAACACCGGGTTGCCAATCCCGCGGGCGGCGCCGCGCGCGATCTGCTCGTGCCGCAGCACTCCCAGGCAAAACACATTCACCAGCGGGTTGCCCTCGTAGGCTGGATCGAAGTACACCTCGCCGGCCACCGTGGGCAGGCCGAAGCAGTTCCCGTAGTGGCCGATCCCGGCCACCACGCCGCCAAGCAACCGCCGGTTCGTCGCTATCTGGGCCTCGCGGCCCGCGGCCTCCGCGGGCGGCGCCGGCTTGACGATCGGGCCGAACCGCAACGAATCGATCGTGCAGATCGGCCGCGCCCCCATGGTGAAGATGTCGCGGATGATCCCACCCACGCCCGTCGCCGCGCCTTGGAACGGCTCGATCGCGCTGGGGTGGTTATGGGATTCCATCTTGAACGCAATCGCGAGCCCGTCGCCGATGTCGATGATGCCCGCGTTCTCCTCGCCGGCCCCGACGAGGATGCGCGGGGACTTGGTCGGAAACGTTCGCAGCAGCGGCTTCGTGTTCTTGTAGGAACAATGCTCGCTCCACATCACCGAGAAGATGCCCAGTTCCGTGTAATTCGGTTCGCGGCCGAGGAGCTCGCGGATGCGCCCGTACTCTTCCGGAGTGAGATTGTGCCGGGCGACCAGTTCAGGGGTGATGGCGGGATCGGTCATGCGGTGGATCGTTAGCCGGGCCGGGCCGCGCGGCGGTGCGGCCGTACGGGGTCATGCGGCTTGCGCCGGCGCCCGCTGCTGCAGCGTGTGAATCATGCTCTCGAAGATCAAACGCCCATCGGCGTTGCCGAGAATCTCCTCGCTGGCGCGCTCGGGATGCGGCATGAGGGCGGCCACGTTGCGCCCCGCGTTGCAAATGCCGGCAATGTTATCGAGCGAACCATTCGGGTTGGCGGCGTCCGTCAACTCGCCCCCGGCGTCGCAATACTGCCAGAGGACCTGATGGCCAGCGTGGAGCTCCGCCAGCGTGGACTCGTCCGCAAAGTAGCATCCTTCGCCATGCGCAATGGGCAGCCGAAGGACGCGGCCCTTGGGGATGTTGCACGTGAATGGCGATTCGTGCGTCGCGGTGCGCAAGAAGACCTGCTCGCAGCGGAATTGCAGCGAGCGGTTGCGCACCAGCGCCCCCGGCAGCAGCCCGGCCTCGCACAGAATCTGGAATCCGTTGCAGAGCCCGATGACCAGCCCGCCCTGGCCGGCGAAGCCCTGGATGGCCGGCATCACCGGGCTGAACCGGGCGATGGCCCCGCATCTCAGGTAATCCCCGTAGCTGAACCCGCCGGGGATGATCACGGCATCCGCCAGCCCAAGCGAGCTCTCCTTATGCCACACGAACTCGGCCGTGTGCCCCAGCGCGCGCGCGGCATGGAGGCTGTCCTGATCACCGTTCGAGGCGGGGAATTGAATGACCGCGAAGTGCATGAGTAATTGAATTGTGGATCGAGCAGCACCGCAACACGAGCGAGCGCCGTGCCCCAAGGGCGGCGACGCCTGCGTCGGTGGCGCTACTCCACCTCCAGGCGATAGTCCTCGATCACAGGGTTGCTGAGGAACTTGTGGCAGGCCTCGGCCAATTGCCGTTGCGCGGCGGGCTTGTCGCCTTCCTCGAGGTCGATCTCGAGGTACTTGCCCACATGCACCGCCCGGATGCCCCCGTAGCCGAGGTGTTCCAGCGCGCCTTGCACCGCTTTGCCCTGCGGGTCCACGACCGCTTTCTTGGGTGTGATGATGATCTTCGCTTTCATGTCAGCGCGGCGCCAGGGCCGCGAAATCAGCGCAGCGATGTTGCGGAAAGCCATTTGCGCTGGCCAGTTAATTTTGGACAGGCCCCGCGCGGTGCCGGTACAGTCCGGCCATGCGACCGGTTGACATCCAACAGATCGGCCACGAACTGGCGATCAAGTGGGACGATGGCAGCGAGAGTTTCATCACCCTCGAGAGCCTCCGCCGCCGCTGCCCGTGCGCCGGCTGCCAGGGAGAGGTGGACGTGATGGGCCACCTGCACAAGGGACCGGAACACACGCTCTCGGCCGCCTCGTTCCGCCTGCGAAACCTGGCCAGCGTCGGCGGCTATGCCCTTCAGCCGGCCTGGGCGGACGGCCACGCCACCGGGCTCTATTCCTGGGATTACCTGAGGCAGATCGCCGGCCCGGGCGCCTGATCAGGCGCCGGCGATCTCCGCGGCGGGCAATGCGGCCGCCCCCATGCCAGCGTCGGTCCCGGCCGCATCGGGCAGTGTGGCCGGTTGAATGGGCAGGGCCGACGCCGGGGCAGGGGAGTCCGCCGTGGCGGTCGAGGCTGCGCTCGGGCCGATCGCGGCGTCCGGGGTCGCGGGCGCTGGGACGCTTCCAGCCGGTGCCGCCGCGGGCGGCGTGACCGGCCGCGGCTTGGGCGCCTTGGCGGTCTCCATGCGGCCATCGCTGAACTCGATCACGTGGCCTTGATGCGCCAGCCAATGGAGGTCCGCAATCACTGCCGTCTGTTCTTGAGTGGGCGCGGCCTCGGCGGGAGCCGCGGGGGCCACGCCCGCCTCAGCGGGCCCCGCCGGCCCCGCAGGCGGCGCGGGCGGCGCGGGCGAGGGGGCGAGGGTCTCGATGAGTTTGCGGCGGTTGCAGCCGGGCATGGTGTTGATCAGCTCCACAATGCGCCGGACGCCCTCTGACACGACCGTGTTCTCGATGTCCAGGTAGCGTGGCCTGGCCACGCTCACGTGGGTGACCGTCTTGTTCACCTTGAAAAACTGGAGTCCATGATTGCCGAACTGCTGGCTCAGGACGGTCGCTACGCGCAGCGGGAAGCGCCGTTGCTCATCCAGCCCGCGGCGTACGAGCGCCTGCAACGGCGCCGACATGGCGGTTCGCTGCGCTCCGCCGGGAGCCGTGAAGCTGTCCACGGTCTTGAGCAGATTGGCCAGGTGCACCTCGCGAAAGTGTTGCTCGACCTCCTCGCGCGTGCCCAGCCGCTTGGGCTCGGGCAGGTTGAGGCAGACGTATTCGGTCTTCCAGCTTTGCTCCTCGACCCATTTCCGCACCACCGCCTCGTCTTTCACGATCTTCACGCGCGATTTGAACACCTCGAAGGGCATGCGCGCGAAGCGCTCGGCATGAAGCTTGCGCAACTTGGTCTGATAATCGTGGTAGTTGGGCGGGCCGAGAATGACACCGCTCATCCCGCATTGGGCCACGAAAGTGTAGATGCCCTTCGGGGGATCGGTCGCCACGCGTTCGGTTTGGTAGAAGGTCCCGAAGTGTTGGCGCAGGACATGGGCCAGGACCTCGTCCTGGCTCAGCCAGAGGGACTCGTCCAGGGAGCACACAAAGAGCGGTTGGAGCACGTTCCCATCCGCACCGCGCTTCACGCTGAATTGGACCTGGAACCGCTCGGCTTTCTTCAGGATCAGGACGGCGATGTCGAAGAGCGGATAGGCCCGGCCGGTGAGCCGGATCTGGCGCGCCAGGGATTCAACGCCCTTGTCATCGGGAGTAAAGCTGAGGTTGATCTCGGGCAGCGGTGCGGGCGGCTCGAAAGCGGCCTCCCGGCGGTCCTCGCGCCGCGGGTGTGGATGCGGGCGTCGGTCCGGCCGGCCCTCGCCGCGCTGCGGCGGCCCGCTGCGGGGGCCATCGGACGGCCGCTGACCGCCGGGCCGCGGCCCCGGAGGCCGATCCCGTCGGGGCGGACGATCCCGCCACTGGTCCGGGCGCCCGGGCCGGTCGCCGCGCCGCCGCTCGTGCGCTTGTTCGGGTTCGCCTTCGAACTTGGCGTACCGGTTTTCGGTGGAAGACTGCCGCGCCCAGGCCGGCAGCAACTGCAGATCGAGATCGAGCTCGAACTCGGATGGTTCACTCATTCAATCAAGGGCCAGCAGGTTTGCCCGCGGCCGTGTAACTATAATTAATAAGCGCGAGAATGCGGGCGGCGCGGCCGGATTGCAAGCCCGGAACCGGCGGGTAGTTCCAGGTCGTGGTACCAGCGCCCTGGCTCCGGGCGTAGTTCGTCCAGGTGGTCATCGTGCGCAGTCTGCCTTGGGGGTCGCAATCATACTGGACCGTGTAGGTCCGGGCGCCTGGCGTCTTCTTGAGCAGTCCCGCGGCCTAGTACTCGTTGGTGACGCTGGCGCCATCGGCATAGAGCACCTTGATCGGACGTGAGCGCGAGTCATACGTGGTGGTTGTGACCTGCGCCGCTTACTGTCTGCGAACCGTGGCCGCGCGGTGTTCGTAACGCAGACTTCCAAGTCGACTTCCAAGTCTGCCGTATCCGCCTTCGTCCCGTCAAAGCGGAGCAGGCGAGACCCGGCGTAGCAGCGACCGATCAGTGCGGGACTACGGCGCGACAGATCGCCGACTTCCCAGTCGGCTGCACGACAGCGGAAGCTCGAGCGGTCACTTGTCAATCATAAGAACTGACCCCTCTGCGAGCGAAATAGGGCCCGAAACCGTTCTGCCGCTCGTGCGTAAGGACGAACGTCCATTCATAATCAGGCGCGAACAGATAGACATCGAACGCGATGCGGTGCCTATCGAGAAACCTCTCAAACGAGACGACTTCAAGCGATGCTTCTCCTTGGCATCTTGCTGATAGGACAGCTGGGTTCGAGGACAATGCGACAAATTGCGAGGGTCGGAGCCTCGCGAATCGCGCTGAAGCCACGCTTTCCCTTAAGCACGGCGTGAAGCCATAGCTGAAAGCGTGCCAGTCGGTCCCACAGTGAATCCATCTTCCAGTCGCGTTGTACACCCCCACGGCAAAGTGTCGTCGCCAAGCATACTGTAAAGTGCGTCGCTCCTGGAGATCAACGATCTGCGCATGGAAGCCCTCATGTCGCAGATAATGCAGCAGTAGCATCTTAACAGGGATGTTCATCGTTCGAGCTCCTCGAGAACTTCAAGGATATCTGCCGGGAGGGACAAAGGGCTCAGCAGGCTAGGATGAACGCCGAGCCTTCGGCTGCCCATCCCTGACCGTCAGCGTAATATGCGAACGTAAGCGCCCCGCCCATTTCATAGAAGAAGTGTCCCCCCCGAACGATCCCAAGTGTGATGGCCAGATCGTAGCCGTAGGTCAACTGCTCCTGCGCGCGGCTGCCGCCGCTGCTCTCGAACCCCTTGGCGCTGGTCAACTGCCCGAGGGCGTCGTAGCCGTAGTCCCGGTGGTTGGTCATCAGGAGCGTTCCACTGGTGCGCTGGCTGGCGGCGTTGAACCCGTAAACGTGGGCTTCCAGGGTGGCGTTGGTCGAGTTCTTCAGCACGGTCGAGACCTGTCAAGAACAGCGGTGTGGATTCTTCGCCTCGCCTCTAGCCCCTCACCTACGCATTCTGCGTCATTCTGCGGGCCCCTCGTCCGGCCCTCCCGAAAAAACCCCAATAGAGTCAATTGAATCAACGGAGTCATTGTCCCGCAAGGCCGTCCGGCCCAGATTCACGTTCGCAGGCCGCGCTGCGGCGGCCCGCTGCGGGGGCCATCGGCCGGCCGCGGGCCGCCGGGCCGCGGCCCCGGAGGCCGATCCCGTCGGGGCGGACGATCCCGCCACTGGTCCGGGCGCCCGGGCCGGTCGCCGCGCCGCCGCTCGTGCGCTTGTTCGGGTTCGCCTTCGAACTTGGCGTACCGGTTTTCGGTGGAAGACTGCCGCGCCCAGGCCGGCAGCAACTGCAGATCGAGATCGAGCTCGAACTCGGATGGTTCACTCATTCAATCAAGGGCCAGCAGGTTTGCCCGCGGCCGTGTAACTATAATTAATAAGCGCGAGAATGCGGGCGGCGCGGCCGGATTGCAAGCCCGGAACCGGCGGGGCGGAATTCCATGATTCCATTCGAAGGCATCCTTCTTGCCTGGCGTGGGGCGGGTTCACCGGTTGAATCGCGGCCATCCGGCCCGCGATCGCCGGGGCGCTCGTTTGGGCCCACGCGAGGTTGGTGACGACGAAACCCCACAGGTAATGAAGATCCCACGAACTTCATCCCCATCCGCCAGGCCCGATGGATCATTTCAAGATGGACGCTGTGCCCGCGGGATAGGAGGGGCCTTTCGAGAATGACGGCAAGCGCCTCTCGCCGAAAACACCGGAAGCCGCTCGTGGGGTCCTGGAAGGGCATTCCTGTGACCAACCGGGCATACCTGGCCGCCAGCACACTCAGCAGGAGCCGGTGGGGCGGCCAGTTGATGGCATCCATCCCAGGAGCAACAGTTGAGCTACTGAGAATCGGCGGGCGGGCAGATCAGTTGAGCTTCCGTGTCGTCCGTTCCATCATCCAGAATGCGTCCGGGTTGTTGGGGGAGCCCTGGTTCAACCCAAGCGATTGACCCCTGCGCAGCACGGGCATGGTGCGGCGGTCCCGCCACTTCTTGATCTCCGAATGCCCATCTGCAAACGCAAACCCGGCCGCTTCGCCGTGATAACTGGCTGGAAAATCGACGATCTTCCATTGCGCGGGCTTGTCCGGGTAGCCCGTCATGCCGACTACAAACTCGCCGTCGTTGATGCTGTCCTCGCGTTCATCCACGAATGCCCAGGTCATGGTGGGGCCGGGGTCGGTGAGATCGCTGAACTTCTTGTACACCCGAAAGCCGGGGCCGAAGTCGGAAGCATCAGCACCGTTGAACCAGGCATTCATCGAGATGCTGCGCACCCGGGGCGTTGGCCGGCCTTTGAAAGGGCCGGAGGTGGGGATCACGGTCGATTTGTCCGCCGGACATTTCCAAATCCCGGCCGCGCCGCCGCAGTAGGGCCAGAGGGGGCTCTTCTTGATGTCGCGTTCGAGGTCCCAATTGCTCGAGTTGCCCCCGTTGAAGTCGAGGTCGCCGGTGATCCAGTCACCGGGGCCACGCCAGGCCGAAGGAAGACGCTCTTGATGTTCGTCCACGTAGAGACGCCAGGCCGTCATCATCTGACGGCCGTTGTTGATGCACGCGATGCCCTGCGCCTTGGTCTTGGCCCGGGCCAGCGCCGGGAGCAACATGCCCGCCAGGATGGCGATGATCGCAATGACCACCAGCAACTCGATGAGGGTAAAGCCCCGGTGCGGGCCGTTATCGAGGGCGCGCTTCATATCCCGAACCTACGGCAGCGCAGGCCGAAATGCAACCGCCAAACCGCCCCTGCTTCCCTGGGCGGACCGTGCCTCGTCGCAAATTCCGATTGACCCGGCGGCGGGGCGGTGGCTATCGTGACGGCCTCATTATCACCTAAAATACATAACATTATGAGCACAATTGTTCCTCTAATCAGTTCCGGTGTGGCCGGGCCGCTGGGTGTGTTGCACCTGCCGCGGCTGTGGCTGAAGGTCTCCCTCGAGGCCCGCGGCAAGCTCGCCGCTGGCTACCCGGGCGTGGGCAAGGGCTACGACATGATGGTCATCGACGGGCTCGGCCTGGACAAGGACGCGCTGGTCAAGTATGTCGCGAGCCAGCGCCCCACCTACCCGCAGTTCGAGGCCTGGGTAAAGCAGAATGGCAAGAACCTGAGCAAGGGCGCGATCCACAAGCTCAACGTGGCCATCGCCGGTTACATCCACGATGACGCCACCCGCCAGTCCATCCTGGGCGCGAGCGGATTGGCCGATGACGGCTCCGTGTGCCCGGATGCGGTGAATTTGAACAACCTCGATGACTGGAAGGAATTCCACGAGGCCGAGTTGAAGTAGCTCACTCCTCGAGCAGCCCTTTCAGGGCGGCGAAATCGGCGTCGTTGCGGCCCGGGTCGAACCCGAGGGCCTGCTCGGCGCCGATTAACATTTGGAGTCGTTGCTCGAGCCGCTGCCGCAAGCCCGGCGTCGCGGAGACGGCGTAGAGGCCCACAACACGGGGCCGGTCCGTGATGGACACACCCGTCGGCGTGCTCTGGCTGCTGACGTCCGCCAGGCCGTCGGCCGTGATGAGAAACACTTCCGCCGCCGGCCGCAAGTAAGCCGGCAAATCGAAGTCGAACCTTGCCTCGCGCGGCGGCTGGAAGGCGAACACCTTGTTGGCCGGATCGGGCGCGTAGTCCAGGTCCAGCGCGAACAGGAGGGCGCCCTCGGGCGACACGATGGACGCCAGGTCCCAATCCGGGCGGTCGTCCCGGCTGACGCGTTGGTGGCGGTAGGCATCGCCGGCCAGGTAGAACGAGTCCAGGAGGCGGGCTTCGCGGCCCACGCGCGCGAGCTCGGGCAGGGTGTCGCGGAACTTCACCAGGGAGCGGAGACTGAGGTTGAACCAGTATAAGGACGTGATGCGGCTGGCGAGGGCGTGATAAGCTTGAAGCCGCAACTCCTCGGGGGTGGGGGAGGTGCGGGTGCGTCCATCGTACACTTCACAGTCGTGGTGCGGACCTTGCGTCCAAGCCGCGATGGGAGCGGGCCGGCTCATCTCGCGCAGCGAGCGGCACATGTCGCCGATGGTCTCGAGCGGCGCCCCCCACCCGATTCGTGGCTCGCCCCAGCGATCGTACCGCCGCCACGCATCCGCCATCGGGGCCGAAACGCGATAGGCGTCGAAATGGGGATAATCGGCCAGCCCAGCGTAGAGCCGCCACGTCGAGGGGTCGCTGAGCGTCAGCGAAGTCGGGAGCCGGCCTGTGGCATAGGGCGCCAGGGCGGCTTGGACTTCCTGCGGCGTCTTGTAACCTCCGCCGCCCCGATACTGCGGTTCGCCGAGGAACTCGACCGCGTGGACCCGTGGGAGCATCGCATCGGTATCGAACAGGGCGCGATCGCTTGCGCCGAAGAACTTTAACGGGTATCTCGAGTAGAGCGCGTGCGGGCCGGTCTGGTCGGTGTAACCTGGGGTCAAGCCGATGTGCGCCGTGTTGACGTGCAGGCCCCGGAGGGTCTTCAGGAACGGTTCCCGCAGCAGCGGGCTGGACTTGCCCCCGGCCTCGCCAACCCACCCACCGCTGATATCGAACGTCTCGCGTTTGATGCGCTGATGGGCCCAGAGCGAAAACTCACGGCCCTGTCCGTCCAGCAGGCGCAGTTCGACGATCGCGTACGTCAGGGGCAACGGCCCCGTGGCGATGCGCAGGAAACCCTTTTCCCCCGGGGGAATGAACCCGTCCGCCGGGAGCAGCGTCACGGCGCCGCCGGTTCGCGCCTTCAACCGATGGATCGGCGCGAATTCGTAGTGCTGCTCAACAAAGCAATAGCGCCGCGTCGAGGCGCTCTCCGGCAAATGGACCCGGCATCCGCTCCAACGCACCGGCTGGCCCGATTCATTGGCCACATGCGCCACCAGGGCGTCCGGGCGAACCGCGCCCTCGGCCCCGAGGAAGGTCAAGGCGGAAATCCAGACCCGGGCGGGCTCGAGGCTGATGGGGATCTGGTTGGTGCGCACGGTTGCGGCGAGCGGAATGCCCGTCGGCAACTGCGGCGGGCCGGCCCGCGCCGGATTCCAGGTGGCGGTGTTGAAGGTCCAAACCATGAGCGCGCCCGGTGGCACGGTGCGTTCGTCCGCCGGCCAGGCACTGGGTGTGTCGTGCCACGCCCAGACTCCCTCGGCCAGAAGCTGCTCCGGGCTTTTGCCGTCGAAATCCACCCGCCGCAGCTCCAGCAGTTGGCTGTCGCCACGGGCGCGGTAGCGGACGAACAATTGCACCCGCGCGCCGCGCTCATCGCCCAACTCCTGGGCGAAGCGCATCGTCGCCGGGCGAACATGCGGGGTGACGGTGATCCCTTCGACCTCAAGGGGCAGCGGCGTGCCCGGCCCTTGCGCCACCAGCGGGGCGACGCCCACGGCCTGGGCCAGGATCGCCACCCAGCGTCGCGGCGTGGACCAAGCTTGCATGAGCCTTAACATGAATCGACCCGCGACCCCTCCGCCACTCAAATCCACTCAAATCGACGCGGCGCGATTAGACTGGCGTGACACTGCTCCGTGACGTTAGCGTGGGCGCGCGGATGGCCCAATCTGAGACTGCGACGGTCACGAAAACGCCCCTGCGCGTCCTGCTCATCGAGGACTCGGAGTTCGATGCCCTCCTGCTGACCAACGTGCTGCGGGCTGGCGGCTACGAGGTTTCCACCAAGCGCGTGCAGACGGGGCCGGATATGCGCGCCGCCCTGGCCGCGAACGATTGGGACATCGTCTTTTCCGATCACGAAATGCCGCAGTTCTCGGCTCCCGAGGCGCTCGAGATTCTCCAGGAAACCGGGCGGGACCTGCCATTCATCATCGTTTCCGGAGGCATCGGAGAGGACGTCGCGGTGGCCGCGATGAAGGCCGGCGCTCATGATTACCTGATCAAGGGCAACCTGGGCCGTCTCGTGCCCGCGGTCCAACGCGAGCTGCGTGAGGCACAGAACCGGGCGGCCCGCCGCAGCGCCGAGCTATCCCTGCGCGAGAGTGAACTCCGCTACCGCCTGCTCTGGGAGAACTCGCCCGATGCGGTGATCCTGGTCGATGCGGAGGGTCTGATGCGCTTTGTCAATCCCGCGGTCACGGAGTTGTTCGGCCATCCACCCGCGTCGCTCCTGGGGCGGAGCTTCCTTATGCTGCAGCCCGACCAAATGCCCGATGCGCAGGATACCGGCCTTTGCTGCGCCTGGGACCCGTCCCAGCCCAAGCAACCCCGGCACATGATCGAGACAGTCGGGCTGCGGAACGACGGCCGGCAGTTCCCCATCGAGATCGGCTTCAGCAACATGGAGCTGGAAGGCAAAGGGTGGTTCGTGGCCTTCATCCGGGACGTCAGCGAGCGCAAGGCGGCCGAGAGCGCGTTGCGCGAAAAGGAAGAGCAACTGCGCGTGGCGCGCGACATCCAGCAGCGTCTGTTTCCCAAGTCATCGCCAGCCGTGCCCGGCTATGACATCGCCGGGGCCTCTTACCCGGCGGAGGCCACGGGCGGCGATTACTTCGATTACCTGCCGATGCTCCAGGACGGCCTGGGCATCGTGGTCGGGGACGTGACCGGCCACGGCATCGGACCCGCTCTGCTAATGGCCGAGACTCGCGCCTACCTGCGCATCGTGGCCTTGAATCGCGCGCTGGTGGGCGAGGTCCTCACCCGGGCCAACCGCGTCCTGGCGGAAGATGTCGGCAACGAACGCTTCGTGACCGTGTTGCTGGCCCGCCTCGAGGCGGCCCAGCGGATTCTGGCCTTCGCCAACGCCGGACATCCCGCCGGCTATCTCCTGGACGGCAACGGCCAGGTGAAACTCCGCCTCACACGCACCGGCCCACCGCTCGGCGTGCGCCCAGACACCCAATACTCGGACTCGCCTCGAATCCAACTCGAGTCCGGCGACTTGGTCTTGTTGCTCACGGACGGCTTCGAGGAGACGATGGCCCCAGACAGCAGCTTTTATGGGGCCGAGCGCGCCCTCGAGGTGGTGCGCGCCCACCGGGACCAACCGGCGCAGGAAATCGTGACAGCGCTCTATGCCTCGGTTCGCGCGTTTGCCCAGGGCGAACCCCAACTGGATGACCTGACCCTGGTCGTGCTGAAGGTGCTTTAGACTCGCCGGAACCCTGGAGTGTGCGATGAGGACCAGAATCGGCCTGCTGGTGCCGGCCGGCAACACCACTTTCGAGCCGGACTTCGCCTCCATGGCGCCGGCCGGCGTGACGCTGCACGCGCACCGCATCTACAGCAAAGAGCGCTACCCCATCGAGTGCCAGGAAGGCTTCGATGCTGTGAATGCCGGCTTGCCCGAGTTCACCCAGGTACTCGCACGGGCCAACCCCGCCGTGATCGCTTACGGCATCACCACCGGGAGCTTCTACCGCGGGCTCGCCTATGCCGAGGAACTTCAGTGGATCATCGAGGCCAACTCAGAGGCGAAGGCAGTCGTACCCTCGCTGGCGCTGTTGGAAGCCCTGAACGCGCTCAAAGCCCGAGCGATCGCCGTGGTGACGCCGTATCCACGCTGGAACAACGAGGTCCTTGGGCGCTTCCTCGAGGAGACGCCGTTCCGGGTCGTGAGCCTCGCCGGCGATGAGCGGCCCGTCGAGACCGCCCGGACCTCTTGGCTCTGGCATCAGCAACCGGCGCAGATCGTCGAGTTTGCGCGCCAACGCTGTCCTCCCGATGCCGATGTGCTCGTGTGTCCATGCACCGCCTGGCGGAGCTTCGAGGTGGTGAACGAACTCGAGCAAGTGCTCGGCAAACCGGTCGTAACCGCCAACCAAGCCACCATCTGGCAGACCTTCCGCCTTCTGGGGATCAGTGTCGGGGCTGACCGCGGCGGCAGCTTGTTCCGAGGCACATGTTGCCGACGGGCAACCCTGGATGACCTGCGCCGTCAGGTGGATGCAGCCGGCCTGTATGAATAGGGGAGTCTTGTTGAATGAAGGCCGAGTTACGCATTAAATGGTTGAAACGGGGCCCCGAGCTCCTTAACGTCTTGGCACGCTTGCTCGGATCGAGCGGGTGTCATGGTCGGGACGTAGCGCAGCCTGGTAGCGCGCCTGAATGGGGTTCAGAAGGTCGTGAGTTCGAATCTCACCGTCCCGACCAGTTCCCACCCAAACAAGGATCGGATTACCCATCGTCGGCTGTTCCGAGACAACACCGTGCCCGAGACGCGGCGTGCCAAACCGCGCGCCGGAGATCGATACGAGTGGGGAGATGCTTCAGTCATGTTGAATCTGGTGGGCGATGCAGGATTCGAACCTGCGACCTACTGCGTGTAAAGCAGACGCGCTAGCCGCTGCGCCAATCGCCCAACCCATGACAAACTCACATTCTACCACCGCCAAACCGCGCGGCAACACGATTCACGGGCGATTCAGGCCGCGCGTCAGGAGCGGACCGGAATGTGCACAGGAATGTCCACGCTACGGGGCGTAGTAGCCGACGTCAGTCGGCTCGAGCTTCTCCGGGAATCACGCAACTGGGCGAACGCGGGAGAAAGGAAAGTCAGATCGGACTCACGTCCGATGCTACGGGGGGTAGTAGCCGACGTCAGTCGGCTCAAGCTTCTCTGGGAATCACGCAACTGGGCGAACGCGGGAGAAAGGAAAGTCAGATCGGACTGACGTCCGATGCTACGGGGGGTAGCAGCCGACGTCAGTCGGCTCAAGCTTCTCTGGGAATCACGCAGCTGGGCGAGCGCGGGAGAACGGAAAGTCAGATCGGAGTGATGTCCGATGCTACGGGGGGGTAGTAGCCGACGTCAGTCGGGTCAAGCTGCTCTGGGAATCACGCAACTGGGCGGACGCGGGAGAAAGGAAAGTCAGATCGGATTGACGTCCGATGCTACGGGGGGTAGCAGCCGACGTCAGTCGGCTCAAGCTTCTCTGGGAATCACGCAACTGGGCGAGCGCGGGAGAAAGGAAAGTCAGATCGGACTGACGTCCGATGCTACGGGGCGTAGTAGCCGACGTCAGTCGGCTCAAGCTTCTCTGGAAATCACGCAACTGGGCGAGCGCGGGAGAAAGGAAAGTCAGATCGGACTGACGTCCGATGCTACGAGACGTGCGGCAACACGATTCACGGACACACGACTCACGAGCTGCGGGGCGTCGCAATCTCGCCTGAGAACCCTTGCTGGCGCAGCGCCTCGAAGAGCACCAGTGCCACACAGTTGGACAGGTTCAACGAACGCGCGGCTGGGTTGAACATCGGCACGCGCAGCCAATGTTCGGGATGCTGCCGGAGGAGGGCGGCTGGCAGCCCCGCGGTTTCCCGCCCGAACACCAGGTAGTCCGAGGGGCGATACTGAACTTCGGCGTAATGCCGTGGTCCTCCGGATTCGATGAACCACAGAGTGGCATCGGGCTTGAGCGCGTCGTGAAAGGCCTGCCAGGAGGACCAGCGCCGCCAGTCCACGTGTTCCCAATAGTCCATGCCGGCGCGTTTGAGCCGGGCATCGTCCAGTGTAAATCCGAATGGCTCGATGAGGTGCAGTGTGGTGTGCGTGGCGGCGCAAAGCCGCGCGACATTACCGGCGTTGGGCGGGATTTCCGGCTCAACGAGAACCACGTGCATAAAAGACCCTCCAAAGAACCAGTCCATGCGCGGGGGCGCTCATGCCGGCGACGCGCCGGTCCCGGCTGGCGAGGATGCGCGGGATATCGTCGGCCGAGAGCTTGCCCAACCCGACCTGCACGAGCGTCCCCACGATGCCGCGGCACATCTTGTAGAGGAACCCATCGGCCTCGAGAATGAAGGTAAGCATGGGGCCGCGGCGCACGATCTGGCAGCGGCTTACCGTGCGCACCGTCGAAGGCGCTTCGTAGCCACGGTTGGCGGCGAAGGAACGAAAGTCATGCCGCCCGGCGAACAAGGCGGCGGCGGCGCGCATGGCCGGGAGATCGAGGGGCCTGGGCACATGCCAGGCCTGTGTGCGCAGCAGTGGATTCATCGCGGCGTGATTCCATACCAGGTAGCGATACTGCTTGCCCGCCGCATCGAACCGCGCGTGGAAGTCCGGGCGGCATCGGGCCGCGCTCAAGACCCGGATGTCCTCGGGCAGATGGGCGTTCAGGGCCAGGGCGAGTTTGCCGACGGCCATGCGGAACTGCGTCCGGGGCACCTCGAAATGAGCGACCATGCCCAGCGCGTGAACCCCGGTGTCCGTGCGACTCGAACTATGGAGACGCGGCGCGCTTGGAAAAAGCCGCGCGAGCGCCTCCTCGATCCGTTGCTGCACCCCCAGTCCGATCTTCTGGACCTGCCAACCCGCGTAGTGAGTGCCGTCGTACGCGATGGTCAACCGGAGCTTGAGCGGACCGGGCATGGGTCGGGAGGGTCGGGAACCAGGAGGCACGAGGCAGGCTGTAGTGGACAGGGCTCAGAAGCCGACGCGCCCACGCGCGAGTTTCAGAAACTTGATGGGCGTGATGATCGACACTCCAAAAGGCTTGCCCAAGTCCAGCAGATCACGGTCGTTGGTCACGATGACCTCCGCCCGGCCTCCCAGGGCGCACGCGAGATAACGATCAGCCTCCCCGCTTGGCCCGGCGCTGTGCCGATCCTCGCCCGGCCTTGACCCACCGCACGATGTCCTGCTCGATTGCGGGGGTGATGGGGGCCTGCGGGAGCGCCGCGGCGATCCGTCTCCAATGACCGTAGCAGTGGGCCAGTTCCTCACGCACCAGCGCGCGCAGTCCGGCGCGGACGACGTCACTGGCGTTGCCATAAAGTCCGCCTTTGACGCGACTGGCAATGAACGATTCCAGCACTGGTGACAGCGAAATATTGCGGGTCTTGACAGCCATGGCGGCAATCTCGCTGGCTGTACAAGCATTGTCAATCTTCAGCGCCCGTCGCTTGACGGGGCGAGTGGGGATCGAATGATCCCCGGTCAAGATGGTGCGCGAGAGTCCAGGAAGCTCTGCAGGAGGATGGCGGCGGCCATGCCGTCCACTTTCTCCTTGCGCTGCTCCGGCCGCGCGCGCGCCTGGGTCAGAAACCGATTCGCCTGCACGGAGGTGAGCCGCTCATCCCAGGTCTGAATCGGAACGCCGATGGCCTCTTTGAGCACGGCCGTAAACTCCTGCACTTGAAGCGCGGCGGCGCCGTAACTGCCGTCCATGTTGCGAGGCATGCCGACGAGAACAAGGTCCACTTCTTTCTCCCGAATCAGTTCCCTGAGCCGCTCGAGGAACGCGGCAAAGGGCTCGGCGGGGATGAATTCGAGTGGTTGCGCGATGGTCCGCAGTTCGTCGCTGACAGCGATGCCCATCCGCTTGCTCCCGTGGTCGATCGCCAGAACGCGCATGAGATGTCGCGTCTCAAAGACCACGCAGAACCTTCGCCGCAGCCTCGACCGTGCGATCGATGTCCGCGGGGGTGTGGGCTGTTGACAGGAAGCCCGCCTCGAATTGGGATGGCGCGAGATACACGCCTTCGGCCAGCAGGCCGTGGAAAAACTTGGCGAAACGGGCGCGGTCGCTGTGCATGGCGTCAGCGAGGTTCAGGACGGGTTGGTCCGTGAAATAGCCGCAGATCATCGAGCCACAGCGATTCAACCGCACCGGAATGCCCGCGGCACGAGCGGCGCTGCTCAAACCCGCTTCGAGCCGCGCTCCGAGGTCCTCGAGTTGCTGATAGACCTGGCCCGAGGCGAGTTCCTCGAGCGCGGCGATACCCGCGGCCATGGCGAGAGGGTTCCCGCTGAGCGTGCCGGCCTGATAGACCGGGCCCAGGGGCGCGAGCTGGTCCATGATGTCCTTGCGCCCGCCGAACGCGCCCACGGGCAAGCCGCCGCCGATGATCTTCCCGAAACAGCTCAGGTCCGGGCGAATCCCAAACCGCTCCTGTGCGCCGCCGGGGGCGAGGCGGAAGCCGGTCATAACCTCATCAAAGATCAAGAGCGCGCCGTGTTCACGCGTCACGTTCCGCAGGAACTCGAGGTAACCCGGGCGGGGAACATAGACGCCAGCGTTGCCGGGCACCGGCTCGAGAATAATCCCCGCGATGTGGCCGGCGTTGGCCTCGAAGGCCGCGCGGACCGCTGGTTCGTCATTGAAGGGCAGGACGATCGTGTGGGCGGTGAACGCCGCCGGCACGCCGGCACTGTCGGGGTGGCCGAACGTGAGGGCACCCGACCCGGCCTTGACCAGGAGCGAATCCACATGTCCGTGATAGCAGCCCTCGAACTTGACGATTTTCTCCCGGCCGGTGAACCCACGGGCCAGGCGAATGGCCGACATCGTGGCCTCGGTGCCCGAGTTGCACATGCGGACCTTCTCGACGCTCGGCACGCGCGCGCAGATCAGCTTCGCCATCGTCACCTCGAAAGGGTTGGGGATGCCGAAGCTCGTGCCGTGGCCGGCCGCCTGCTGGACGGCCTGGATGATCCGGGGATGAGCGTGGCCAAGGATGGCCGGGCCCCAAGTCCCGACGTAATCGATGTACTCGTTGCCATCGACATCCCACACCCGGGCGCCGCGGGCCCGATCGACAAAAAATGGCTGGCCCCCGACCGCCCGAAAGGCGCGCACGGGCGAGTTCACACCCCCGGGGATATAGGCGAGGGCTTCGGCGAACAACTGCTCGGATTTCTGCCGCGAAAGCATGGCGCCAGACTATCGCGGTCCTCCCAAAACGCACGCGCAAAGTCCTGAACGAGCGGGGCAGGGGCATCCACGCGCGGCCCAACCGAGGCTGGCCTGCGCCAGGACGCGGAGCGCACGCCGGCAGCATTCGCCCAGGCTCAAACCTCGCGATACCGCTGGGCCACCGGCACGCGGCGCCCCACGCCGAAGGCCTTGCTGGTGACCTTCAGGCCCGGGGCAGCCTGGCGGCGTTTGTATTCGTTGGCGTCGATCAGGCGGATGACTTTTCTCACCGTCGCCTCCGCGAAGCCCGCGGCGATGATCTCCGTGGCCGTGCGGCCCTCGACGACGTAGGCATCCAGGATTGCGTCAAGGTCCTCGTAGGGCGGCAGTGAGTCCTGGTCGGTCTGGTTGGGACGCAACTCGGCCGACGGGGCCTTGGTGATCGAGGGGGTGGGGATGATCTCGCGCTCGCGGTTCACCCAACGGGCCAGCCGATAGATCATGGTCTTGGGCACGTCGCTGATGACTGCCAGACCGCCGCACATGTCGCCGTAGAGCGTGCAATAGCCGACCGCGAGCTCGCTTTTGTTGCCCGTCGTCAAGAGCAGCGAGCCGAACTTGTTCGAGAGCGCCATGAGAGTCACACCCCGAAGACGCGCCTGGATGTTCTCTTCGGTGGTGTCCTCGGCACGGCCCGCGAAGACGTCGCCGAGTTGGGTCTTCACGGCCTCGAACGGCGCTTGAATCGGGATGATGTCGTAGCGGATCCCCAGGTTCGCGGCCAACTGGCGTGCGTCATCGAGACTCCCTCGGGACGAGTACTGCGAGGGCAGGGAGACACCGCGCACGTTCTCCGGTCCGAGCGCGGCGACGGCCAGGCAGGCCGTCAAGGCCGAGTCAATGCCCCCGCTGAGCCCGAGCACGGCGCTCTTGAAGCCGCACTTGTGGATGTAATCCCGCACGCCGAGCACCAGCGCCCCGTGGAGTTTCTCCTCATCCACCGTGGTGTCCGGCGGAAGGGCGGCTGGGTCTTGCGTGTCGGCCAGCACGAAGTCCTCCGCGAACAGCAGGCCGCGCGCGACCAAGCCGCCGTCCGCGTTAAAAACGAGGCTCGAGCCGTCGAACACCAATTCATCGTTGCCGCCCACCAGGTTGCAGTAACAGAGCGGGCAGCGCGTCTTGGCCACCAGGCTCGCGAGCATCGCGTGGCGCGTCCGGTTCTTGCCCAGGTGCCAGGGCGAGGCGGACACGTTGAAAAGTGTGGTGGCACCCGCGCTCACCAGTTCCACCGCCGGGTTGCGCCGGTAGCGACGGTCTCGCCAGAAGTCCTCGTCGTTCCAGACGTCCTCGCAAACCGTCAGGCCGATCTTCCGCCCATTGAACTCGACCGGCAGATTCTCCTTGGCCGGCTCGAAATAGCGGTCCTCATCGAACACGTCGTAGGTGGGCAGGAGTGTTTTGGTCCGCGTCGCGACGACGCGCCCGCGCTGGAGCAGCGCCACGGCGTTCGATGCCTTTCGTCCCGGGCGCGTCGGGTTCTCGCCCACAAAACCAACCAGTAAACCCACGTCTCCCGTCACGCCCGCGAGGCGTTCGAGAGCCGCCAGGTTCGCCAACACGAACGGGCGCTTGAGCAGCAAGTCGCGCGGCGGGTATCCCGTCAGGGCGAGTTCGGGCGCCACAACCAACTCGACGCCGAGAGAAGCGCCCCGGCGGTAGGCGGCCAGAACGCGCGCCTCGTTGCCCGCCACGTCCCCGACTGTCGTGTTGATCTGTGCCAGCGCGACTTTCACGGCCGGCAGCGTTAGCGAGCCCGCGCCCGCTTGAGCGTGGCCCAGTTCACCTCGCGCAGCGCCCCATAAGGTGTTCGGATGACCGCGCCTACGGCCACGTTGTGCCGTTGGAACCAGCCTTGCGGGGTCTCGAGCACAAACTGGATGCGGTCGGATGCCGCCTCGACCGGCGTCTCGTCGAGGGGCTTCAGATCGTGCAGTTCGAGGATCGCCCCCTCCGGATCGATGTAAGCGGCGCTCAACGGAACGCGGGTGTTGCGCATGTAGAATGCCGCACGGTGTCCCCGCCCGAACACGAACAGCATGCCTTCGTTCTCGGCCATGTTGGTCCGGAACATCATGCCGGTCTGAAGCTCGAGGGGGGCGCGCGCCACCTCGGTGTCCAGTTCCTGGTCGCCCAGCCAAAGCTTCAAGGTCGGGAGCCTCGGTTGGGCATGGTCGAGGTGCGGCGGGCGCTCGTGCGCGGCCGTGGCCGCGGTCGCCGCGTTATTGCTGGGTTCGGGCGCCGAGACGCCCGACGCCGGCCGGCGGCAGCCGGAAAGGACCAGCGCCACAGCCAGCAACCAGCAACCAGTGTAGCCACGTTTCACAAGCCAAGAGTGGCCCGTTTGCCACCCGGACGCAACCAATTGTCCGGGCCCCGGGGTCAACCGGGTCAACCGAGGCCGCGGATCAGGTAGGCCTGCAGCACTCCGCTCTCGTCCGAGTTGAAGAAGCCCAGCCGGCCATCCGGCGAAAGAAAAGGGTGGATGTGAGCGGTCTTGACGCAGGAGGACTTCGGGCAGAGCAGGTAGCGGAAGTTGCGAGCCGGTTCTTCACCCGGCTCACCGAGTTCAGCGTGATGGATGCTGGCCCGCTTGTCGAGCGGGCCGGCATCCGAGATCAGCCGCCGCCCGGCCAAATCGACACCGAAATGGAAGAAGAACGGTTGCGAGAATCCGCGGCTCAAGTCGTTGCGGAACGCGCCGGGGCTCAGCAGTCCGACATGCCCCGCATGGGGCAGGGGACGCCCCTCGATGAGTTGGTATTCGGCCGGTTTGCGAGTAACCGTACTGGTGATCGCCCAGTGACTGCGCCCGCGCCAGCATTGATGTCCCTGGCATTGCTCGTTGCCGTCCCGCCCCCAGGGCAGGTTCCGGAAGTCGGTTCCGTCGTCCCGGATCACGTGGATGTCAGCGCCCTCGCCTCCGACCAGGCGGGTGATTTCCCCGTCCGGCGTGCACTGGTTGCCATGGTTCTCCTGCACGAGGAGGTCGTGGCTCTGTTCGGGGTCCAGCGAGCGCGAGTATTGGGGATGGAGGTTGCACCAGGTGGGGCCCTGCAAGACAAGGTTCACCGAGGCCTTGACGACATCGAAGACCATGAGCCCGAAAGGCGCATTCGCCGTCTGTCCGTCGCCCAGAAAGCCTCCGATCGCGAGCCGCTGGCCGTCGGAGGAGATGGTCGAGAGCGAGTAGATGCGGCTGGGCCGGAACTTCGTGCCCGGCAACGGGCCATCCAGCACCAGGACAGTCTGGCGATCACTGCCGTCCAGATTCACACGCTTGAGGGTGAGGCGTCCGCCGTTGGTTCGGGTTTCATCGACGAAATAGTAGAAGAAGTTGCCATCGGGTGATACGGCTGGCCCCGTGGCGCCGCGCTCATCGGTGAGCGGTCGGAGGGCGCAACCGTTCTCGAGGTCGCAGAGCAGGTAGCGATGCTCGGGGTCTTCCCGGTTGCTCCCGTGGGCGTCCGCGGAGCGATGAAGCACGAGCCGCTTGGAGTCGAGCGTGAACACTTGCGCTTCCATATAGACGTGCGAGCTCGGCACGCCGGTCTCGGTCGTCAATTGGAAGACTTCCAGGTCCGGGGGCGATTTGGCGTCGAGCAGGTCCGGGCGCGGCCTGGCCTGGAGCGAGGCCTTGCGGGGCGGCGCGGGCGGCGGATTCGATTCAGCGGAAGTTGCTCGCCATAGCAGGCCGCCGGCCGCCACCCAGCCCGCACGGGAAAGAAACTGGCGGCGTGTCGAGCGGTCAGGAGCGGAGTTCATGGCGCAATGGCCTAGCGCAGTTGGGCTGCGATGTCAGGCGAAAATCCAGCCTGTGGGATCGCCTGGAGCGACCCGATCGAGATGCCGTAGGCGTTCAGCGCGCCGCCAGGTGTTCGTCAAACCATTGCAGCGTTTGCCGCCACATCTCCGGGAGGTATTGGTGGCCCACGCCGACATACACCTGGCTGGCGAAGTTCGATCCCTTCCCGTAGAGGGCGTACGCGGGCCGCACCTGCTGCTCGATGGCGTGGATGCCGTCTACGGGCGAGCCGCTGTCCTGGTCGCCGTTCATGCAAAGTAACGGCCGTGGCGCGACGAGCGAAACCACCGCCTCGGTGTCGAAGTAGTTCAACAGGTTCGGGACGAAGTAGTAGATGCCGTGATGTCTGAGCCCTTCGTGCTGAATGAGGTTCTGATAACGCGTGAGGCAGGCGACAGCGACGCCGGCCTGGAGGCGCTCCTCCAACGCCATCAGCCACCAACTGCGCGTCGCGCCCATGCTCATGCCGGTAACCCCGACGCGCCTGGGGTCCACCTCGGGCCGTGATAGCAGGTAGTCGAGCGCCATCCGGTCGTCGCGCAGGATGCTGCCCCACAGCGTGCGGCCCACCCAGAGGTTGAACTTGCTGGCGGTGGTTTCACCGGCCCCGCCGGTCTCGGACGAACCGCCTGGCCCTTGCCCGTTGCGCTCGCCAAAGCAACACGCGTCGATGGCCAAGACCACGTAACCCCGCTTGACAAAGGCCGGGCCCGGCGGTTCCGGCGTATGGTTCGTTTCAAACAACTCGATTTTGCCCTTGTGATACTCGCCTCCGTGCCAGTGGCAGTAAAGGATCGCGGGGGCGCGCCCGGAGACGGCCTTCGGCAACAGAAGCCATCCCGGGACCACCGCGCCGATCCCGTTGTCGAACCGGAATTTCTCCAGCACGTACTCGCCGCGGTCCTCCCGGCCGAGTGTCTCCACCGCCGGGACGGTGGGCCGTGGCGGGAACCGCCCGAGAAGCTCCTCGAGCCGGGCGCGGATTTCGGCACGTTGCTTGGTCCACGCTTCGCGCGTGGCTGGGACCGCGAAAGCGGGGACCGGGGGCGCCTGCTGCAACCAGCGGCTGGCGGTGTTGGTGTCGGCTTGTGCCATGGTCCGGGAGTCCACCCCAAGGGGGACCAAGGCGCAGAATAGGACAGAAGCGGCCAGGTGTCGATGTCTCATGAGCATAGGAGCATGAGTGTATGGGTGTTGGGGAGTTGGTAAGTTGGCAAGGCGCGGCGGGGCCAGCCCCGCCCCGAACGCCCGAACGTCCGAAGGCTTGACCTGACCCATAAATATGGGAAGATGGCTTCGTTGAAGACAACGATCGAACTCCCCGAGTCCACCTTTCGCCGGGCCAAGACGATGGCCGCCGCGAACGGCATCACGCTCAAGCGTTTGTTCGCGCAAGCCCTCGAGGACCGCTTGCGCCGAGCCGGGCCGAGTGGCCGTTCCGCCCAGCCCCCCTGGATGAGAGGCTTCGGCGGGCTGGCCGACCTGCGAGCCGAGAGCCGTAGGTTGTTGAAGCTGGTCGATGCCGAGTTCGAGCAGGTTGACCCGGAGGACCCCGCGTGATCCTGGACACGGATGCCCTCTCGGCCTGGGCGGACGGGCACCCCGGCGCCGGGGCTGCTTTGGCGTCGGCCGCGCGGCTCGTCGTCCCAGTGGTCGTGCTGGGCGAGTACTATTTCGGAGTCTTGCAATCGCGGCATCGGCCTCGCTACGAACAGTGGTTGGCGGAGAATCTCCCCGTGGCCGAACTGGCCGTGGTTGGACACGCCACTGCGCGAGCCTACGGGCAACTGCGGTTCGAGTTGAAGCGGCGGGGCACTCCCATCCCTGCGAACGATGCCTGGATCGCCGCACTGGCGCGCCAACACGATCTGCCTGTTCTGAGCAACGACCCGCACTTCGACGCCGTTCCAGGGATCCGGCGGCTGGCCTTTTGAGCTTCTTTGGGATGCCCGCGCGGTCCCGGCGCTGAATGCCGGGCTGTGCTTACGCCGCCCTCTCCACCGCCGAGGGGAGAAGCCACCTGCTTCAAGGTTGACGCGCCAGCGTTCGTCCATAAGATGCGCGGAACTCTCGCAGTAAACGTTGTTTTATGAGTCAATCGAGCCCCGCGGCCAGTGTCAACATCACGTCGGTGTTGCACGAGGAGCGTGTTTTCCCGCCCCCGGCGGAGTTCTCCGGCCAAGCCCACATCAAATCGCTCGCGGAATATGAGCGGCTCTACCGCGAGTCCGTCGAGTCCCCGGAGACGTTTTGGGATCGCATGGCGAAGAGCGAGCTGGTTTGGTTCGAGCCGTGGCAGAAAGTGCTCGAGTGGCGCGAGCCGTTCGCGAAGTGGTTTGTCGGGGGCAAACTCAATGTGTGCCACAATTGCCTGGACCGGCACCTCGGCACGCCGACGGCCAACAAGGCGGCGCTGATCTGGGAAGGCGAGCCGGCGGGCCCGGGCAAACCCGGCGAGGAACGGACACTGACCTACCGGCAATTGCATCGCGAGGTCTGCCTCTTTGCGAACGTGCTTAAGAAGCACGGCCTCAAGCCAGGCGACCGGGTGATCCTTTACCTGCCCATGGTCCCGGAGGCGGCCATCGCCATGCTGGCCTGCGCGCGCATCGGGGCGGTGCATTCGGTCATTTTCGGCGGCTTCAGCGCCCACTCGGTGGCGGACCGTGTGTTCGACAGCCAGGCCCGGATGATCATCACCGCCGATGGCGGCTTCCGCCGCGGGAGCGTGGTGGCCCTGAAGAAGAACGTGGACGAGGCGCTGACTCTCAAAGATGCCCAAGGCGAGTTGCTGGCCAAAAGCATCGAGCGTGTCATCGTGCTGCGGCGCTGCCACAACGATGTGCAATTCCAGGAAGGCCGGGACTTCTGGTGGCACCAGGAAATCGAGACCGTCAGCGCGGTCTGCCCGGCCGAACCCATGGATAGCGAAGCGCCGTTTTTCATCCTCTACACGAGCGGCTCGACGGGCAAACCGAAGGGGATTCTTCACACCACCGGCGGTTATCTCCTCGGAGCGAAGCTCACCAGCAAGTACGTTTTCGACCTCCGCGACACCGACGTGTTCTGGTGCACGGCCGATGTGGGTTGGGTCACGGGCCACAGCTACGTGGTGTACGGGCCGCTGGCCAACGGCGCCACCAGCGTCATGTATGAGGGAGCGCCGAACTGGCCCGAGCCCGATCGGTTCTGGCGGATCGTCGCCAAACTCGGGGCGACGATTCTCTACACGGCCCCCACCGCGATTCGCGCGTTCATGAAGTGGGGCGTCGAGTGGCCCAGGAAACATGATCTCAGTTCGCTCCGCTTGCTCGGCACCGTCGGGGAGCCCATTAATCCCGAGGCCTGGATCTGGTACCACGAGGTCATCGGCGGCAAGCGCTGCCCGATCGTGGATACCTGGTGGCAGACCGAGACCGGCGCCATCATGATCACCCCGTTGCCGGGCGCCATCGCAACCAAGCCGGGCACGGCCACTCTCCCGTTTTTTGGCGTCGTGCCGGAGGTCGTGGACGAAATGGGACGGGGCGTGCCGCGCAACACCGGCGGCAAACTCGTGATCCGCCGTCCCTGGCCGAGCATGCTTCGCGGGCTGTGGGGTGACCCCAAGCGTTACCAGGACGTTTACTGGAACGAGGTCAAGCACAGCTACTTTACCGGGGACGGCTCGCGGCAGGATGCGGACGGCTACTTCTGGATCGTCGGTCGCATTGATGACGTGTTGAACGTGGCGGGGCATCGGATCGGCACGGCGGAAGTCGAGAGCGCCCTGGTAAGCCACCCGAAGGTCGCGGAAGCGGCCGTCGTTGGACGCCCGGATGAGCTTAAAGGCCAGGCGTTGGTGGCCTTTGTTACCGTCAAAGGCCACGTCAAAGTCACCCCTGAGCTGCGCGGTGAACTCCGCGAGCACGTCGCCAAAGAGATCGGGCCGGTCGCCAAGCCCGATGACATCCGGTTTACGGATGCGCTGCCCAAGACGCGGTCCGGGAAAATCATGCGCCGGTTGCTCAAGCAGGTTGCTGCTGGCACCGAAATCAAGGGCGACACCACGACCCTCGAGGATTTCAACGTCCTGACCAAGCTGAGCGCGCACGAGGAGTAGCCCGAAGGGCGGGTGAGTAGCCCTCTCCCATCAGACTCGCCGTCGCGCAGCGCTTTGGCGGAGCAGCGTGGGTGCCCGAAGGGCGGGTGAGTAGCCCTCTCCCGTCGGCTGGGAGAGGGTGCCCGAAGGGCGGGTGAGGGCGGTACTCAATCAAACCACTCGTCGGTTTCGTCGAACGCTGGGATCGGGATGTTGAGGAGTTTAAGCCTGCCGCGGGCACGGTGGCGGCAGCCCGGCTTGATCAAAATCGCGGTGAGAGGCTTCACTCCGACCGATGCACCGTCCAACTCGAGGTGACCCTCGCCCTCGAGGACGACGTAGATTTCAGTCATCCGCTTGTGGTAATGCGTCCGGGCGTCGGCGGAGATGTCCACCACATGCACGGTGGCCAGCGTGTTCTCGGGGGTGGCGAACGCGCGCCGTGCCTGGCCGCAAGGGCAGGGGACCGGCGGGAGTTCATCCAGTTGCGCCAGGAGGTAATTGGGCATGGCAGTGAATGCTGAGAATCGCGGGGCGTACGTCGTCCTTACGCCTCACCGGTTGTTGTTCATCGCTGCTCCCCTCGGCCCGTGTCGCCGCCACGCATGAAGCGATGAACCAGGAAGTAGTAAATCACTCCCAGGACGATCACTGCGCCGATGACCCAGATAGTGAACCGGTGGAGCTCGCCTTGCATGAGTTTCTCGTCCTTGCCTGCCTGAACTCCCACCCAACAAAGCACCCAGCACCAAAGACCGGAGCCGATCACGGTGTAGATCGAGTAGAGCTTAAAGTTCATCCGCACGATTCCAGCCGGAATCCCAATCAAGTGCCGGACCACCGGCAAAAAGCGTGAGACGAAGATGCCAATGGAACCGAAGCGTTCGGCCCATCGCTCCGCCGCGTGGACTTTCTCGGGCGGAACCAGGAAATAGCGGCCATAACGGAGCACCAGGGGTCTGCCGGCCGCCCTCGCCACCCAGTACATAACCGTGGCGCCGATCCACGAGCCCGCCGCGCCCGCCAGCACGATGCCCAACATGCTGAACGTGCCTTGCTGGTGCGCCAGAATCGCCGCGGGTGGGATCACCAGTTCGCTTGGCAACGGCACGATCGAACTCTCCATCGCCATCAGCAGCACGATCAGCGGATAGCCTCCGGTCTCGAGCGAGCCCATGTACCAATCGAGCAGTGGTTTCAGCATGTGCGGCAGTGGTTACCGTGAAGGCGGCTTGGATGCAAGCCTCGGGCTGGGCCTGGAACGCGCCTCGGGCGCGACCACGCCCCTGGCGATCGCCGCGCGGAGCCGATCAGCCACGATAGACACACCGGGCCGTGCAGGTCTCGGCGACAACCACCTCGGTGAGCAGGGGCAGAGTCGGCTTGAGTCGTTGCCACATCCAATGTGCGATGTGCTCGCTGGTGGGATTCTCGAGGCCGGGGATATCGTTAAGGTAGCGATGGTCGAGTTGCTCCCAGAGTGGCCGGAAGGCCTCGGCGATGTCGGCGTAATCCATCACCCAGCCCAGCACGGGGTCGCACTCGCCCACGATGGCGATCTCCGCCTGGAAGCTGTGGCCGTGGAGGCGGCGGCATTTGTGAGTCTCGGGCAGATGCGGCAAGAGGTGCGCCGCTTCGAATTGGAAGGTTTTGCGAAGTTCCAGTTTCATAAATCACGATTCCCAATCGGTCCATGTCACCAGGTCGCCGAGGGCGGGGCGGCCATCATGGCGCCAGGTCAGCGGGGGGGCCTGCATCTGGCCCACACGGCAGACGCGCGTGACGCCCCATCGCGCAAGTTCCGCGGCCAGCGCGCCCGCCCGCTGCTCGGGAGCCGCCAGCCCGACTGTGGAAACCCGGCCGCGCACGGCGTCGGCGCCCTGCAGCGCGTGCTCGAGGTCGGGAACGGGTTTGACATAGACAAAACGGTTCAAACACGAAGCCTGGAACTTGGGGTCGTTCTCGAACACGACCGTCCAGGCCGTTGATCCGGGACTGCACCATTGCCGCGTGTCGTACGAGTGCGCGGCCCGGACTTCATAGAATGCGCGCCTCGTGGCAATGGCGGCTGCCGCGTCAGGGGGCAACGGTCCTCGTGGGTGGGTTCGCTCACAGGCAGAGAGCTCGTCCGCCAGTGCTTCTGCGAAATCCATAGGTGACACCGACCCTCCCATCTCGACATAGAACAAGTGTGGCGAGAGACACCCAAGCTGGTTCCACGCGACGACGTCCTGCGCGGCCTCGGCCGCGACGCCGCGACGGTTCAGCCCCGCCGGCGCCCCCTTCGCAACGTAGCCAAAACTGACACGATGGCCATATCCCAGGAATCGAGCATGGCGGGGGACGCGTTGGCGAATTGCGGCGAGCGTGGCGTCCTCTCCCATCGCGGTGATGCAGTCTGCCTCGGCAAACAGCGCCGCTTCGAGCGCCTCGGTGCCGCCCTTCCATTCGACGATCTCGAGGCACGCGCCCAGTTTCGGCTCCGCCTCGTAGAGTGAATGAGCCAACAACCGTGGCAGCAGCGCCGTGCCCGTAGCGCACTTGAGGAATTGCGCCGACCGCGCCAGCAGGCCGAGGACGAGGCTCGTGAAGGCCGGAATCGGGAGCACGCCCCCCGTGATGTGCACCAGCAGGTCGGGGCCGCGCGCCATCGCGGCGCACGCCGCGCGTCGGTCATGCTCGCTGGCGCTCAGGCCATCGAGGCGTTCGATGTGGCCCAAGTCCTGGACGACCAGAGCGTGGAGGCTTTCTTGCGTGAGACTCCCGAAGAATCCATCGAGACCCGAGGCAAGAGTCGCTTGCGAGAAGCCGGTCGCGGCCGGGCCGAGCTCGAGGGCGCGCCGGCGGAAGGGGTTGCCGGGCGCCAGCCAGGCTCGTGCGATCTCCGCGATCGCCCCAACAATATGGGAGGTCGAGCGTTGAGCCAGGAACCGCTCGCGATTGCGTTTCAGCGTCTGGCAGGCCTCGGTGATCATCGTCGGCGTGATCGTCGCCCCGGGCGGCAAGTCGGCCAGGAAGTAGTTCGCGAGGCTCATGAAACTTGAGGACCCGCCGTGGGTGGAGAATCGCCGGAATCGAGGCCTTCGCGCTGGCGAATCGCGTGCAGGCACGGTAGCGCGAGCAGCGAGAGCACGATCAGGCCCGCGAGCCCGGCGTAGAGGTCGTAGTAGCGCGCAGGGTCGGCCGCCGCGGGCCCCATGCGACCCACCCAAACCCCCGCCTGCCAGTGCGCCAGGTTGCCCAGCAGCCCGGCGATGGTGATGAACGCTCCAAACACACGGCCGCGCGCGGCGTCGGGAACCGAAAGCATCAAGGCCGCTTCGACCATGGGGTAGCTGGCCAGAAAAAAGAAGCCGTAGGCGATCAGTGCTGGCGCCAGCCACCCGCGCGGGACATGGGGAAAGGTGGCGACGAGCCCCGCGCCCGCCACCAGCACGAGACTGGTCCAACGCCGCCGCCCCCGGTCGCTGAAATGTCCGAACAACGGGTTGCTGACGATACTGCCAATGAAAATGGCGCTGACCAGCATTCCGGTGGTCTGCATGCTCATGCCATGAGCGCGTTGGAGGAAGAGCGACGAGAGACTGCCCATCGACCCGCCCGCGAAATCGCGGAGACTGAACAGAATGGCGGCCGCCAGAAACCAGCCCCAAAGCGCGCGCGTCGGGAAGAGGCGGCTGTGCTCTGCTCGCGCCTTTCGGACCGGTCCGGGTCGATCCTCGGCGAGCCAGGCAAACAGGGCTGCGGCGGCCAGCCCGCCCAACCCCAACTCGAGCAACGGCGCGCGCCAACCGGCGGCCTGGGCACGCCAGCCTGCGTACATCGGCCCGAGGCAAAAGCCAACGCTCGCCCCTACGCCGGCGATCCCAAGGGCTCGCCCGGTATTGACCGGAAACAACTGGGCAACCAGCGCGGTGGCCGCCGGGTGATAGAACGACCCGCCAAAGCCCGCCAAGGCCGCGCAGGTGAGCGCCACAGGGTAACTCGGCGCCAGCCCCATGCCGATGAAGCCGAGGGCGTTAATGGCCAGACCCAGGCCCAGCAGGCGTTTCCGGCTCATCCGGTCGGCCAGCACCCCCATCGGGTAGCTCGGCACGAAGTAGGCCACCATCATCACCGTCAGCAGCAGCGTCGCCTGAACGACACTCGGCAGCTTGAAATCCGCCTGGATCGCCAGGTACAGCGGGACCAGCGCCACCGCGTAGAGATGAGTAAAGGCGTGGAGCAGCCCACAAAGCCAGAGCGTGCGCGTGGCGTGTCTCCGGTCGTTCGCAGGGTCAGGCCTCATCGTCGCGGTCACACCGACATCAGTGAACAGCCGCGTGCCTCCGCCCTGGCGGATCGGCCGAGGAGCTCGAAGCCATCCCCGCGCCGGGTCGCCAGGTCCTCCGTCTGCACGGCGAGCACCGAACGGACGTTCGCCAGGTCGTACACCCGCAGCAAGCCGGTCGCGCCCTCGCCCACTTCGTCGCCTGACTCAGGTGAAATCACCCGGGACCGCGTCCAGGGCGGGAAGCGAAAGGGGCCACCCGCCGAAGTTCGCGAGCCGGCGGTCGCGGCGAACGCGGGCTCGACCTCCACGATCCGATCGTAGGCCTGTGAGCTCAATTCGCTCATGCCGTATTCGCCGATGATCGCGCAGGGGGGAATGCCCAAAACTGTTGCCATCAGGCCTCGGAGCTTTGGCTTTGGAACCGCACGCGTGCGCCCCTTGTAGCCGCCGGTCTCGAGGGCGCGTGATCCAGCCGGGAGCCGGAACGATAGTCCCCGCTCCGCCAGCGTATCCAGCAGATGAACGAACGAAAACGCGGTCCCAAGGACGAATACAGGTCGCGATTGGCCCGTGCTCGTCTCGAGGAGTTCGATGGCCAAGTCCACATCAAGACCCCAACCGTCGTCCGCTTCCAATACGCCCGCGAACGCCCCAGGACTCGCCCCGAACAAGCGCCGCACGGCGTCGAACATCCAGACCAGCGAGGAGCGCGGCGCAAGATGGGCGGGAGGCGTCAGAAACAGCCACTCGAGGTCAATTGGCGGCCGAACCAGCGAGCAGGCCGAACCGGCCGGCTCTATTGGACCGTCCCCACCGCGCTGCCCGAGCGTCTCCGGCAGACCGTGAGTTTGGAACCAGGCGAGCAGCGCTGCCTCGTAAAGTTGGAGCGAGGCGGCGTCATGAAAATGGCGGCTGGGCTTGCTTCCTGTTGTGCCGCTCGAATGGAAGACCGTGATCCGGTCGCGGGATGCCAGGCTCGTGAACTCGAATTCCTTAAATGCCCGCGTCGGGACCGCGGGAATGTCTTTCCAGTGCGAAATCCCGGCGGGCGTTGCGCCCCGAGCCATGCAAAGCGCGCGGTACGCCGGAACGTGGTCGAATTGGAGTTTGAAGAGCGCCAGCGCCAGTTGGCTGAACTCGTCCTCCGCATGTGCCGAGCGCCCGCCCCTGGAGCGACAAGAGGTCGGCGCGTGGCTCCGGATGAAACTGCGAAGCAGTCCGCCGAACTCGTCAAATGATCGAATGTTGGTCACGCGGTTTTGGTTGCCCGCCGTTGCCGGCGGCCGGCTGGTTTTCCGCTACAGCCGGAATGCAGAATAGCACGGAAGAGAGCGGTCGCAACGAGGAAAACCGGGGGAGGCTCCCGCCGCGGGCCGGCTGGCGGCGTGACGCGCAGGCGTCAGGGCAACGCCACGCCGGGGGCAGCGTCACATCGCCGCGCTGGCGCGCGTCTGGCGGAATTTGTCCAGGCCGACGGCGAGGATGATGACGCCGCCGATGATAATCTCCTGCATATAGTTCGGCCAGCCCATGATGTTCGAGCCGTTGCGCAGGAAGGCCATGATTAACGCGCCAATCATCGAACCGAGAATGCTGCCGGTGCCGCCGTTGAGGCTGGCGCCGCCGATGACCACGGCGGCGATGATGTCCAATTCGAGTCCGGCGGCAACAGTCGGATCGCCCTGGGTGAGCCGCGAGAGTTGGAGCAGGCCCGAGAGGCCAAAAAAGAGTCCCGCCAGCGAATAGATCAGAAGTTTGTGCAGTTGCACGCGGATGCCGCAGAGACGAGCCGTGGCTTCGTTTGAACCGATCGCGAACACGTATCGGCCAAAGACTGTCTGCCTCATGACGATGGACATCACCACGGCCAGTGCGATGGCAATCCAAACGCCGAGCGGCAGCGGGAACAAGTGCTCCGGCTCGGCCAGCGCCATGATGTTGTTGATCGGGTTCTCGGCCGGGTTCACGGTTTGGTTGCCCGCCAGCCACTTGGCGCTGCCGCGGGCGATGCCCATCATGCCCAGCGTGACGATGAATGGCATCATGCGGAAGCCCGCAATGACGGCGCCGTTGATGCATCCCACCACGACCCCGGCCAGGAGTGCGGCCGCGCCCGCCAGGGCAGGGGAGTGGTTGCGGGTCAGCAGCGTGGCCCCCACCACGCTGGTGAAGGCGACCACCGAACCCACACTCAGATCAATGCCCCCGCTGACGATGATCAGCGTCATCCCCAGCGCGCTGACCGCCACGATCACAGTTTGCGTCAGCACGATCTTGAAGTTCGGGCCGGAAAGGAAGGCGCCGCATCCCTGATAGACACTCCTCGTGAAGGGCGAGCGCCGGAAGGTGTTCCAGAAACCGGTCCAGCCATGCGCGTCGAGAGTGTCCATCTGGGCGCGCAAGTCCTGGATCGCCAGAAGCAGGCCGAAAAGCGCCACGACGAAGAGCAGCATCAGGAACGGGCCCAGCACATAAAGCAGACCAGCCAGGTCGCGGCGTTGCGGCGAAAGACTCATGCTTCAGGCGAAGACTGGCCAGACGCGCCCTGGCCGATGGCGGCACTGATGATGCTGTGTTCGGTCCATTCCCCGGCGGGGCGAACCTCCGAGAGCACGCCCCGGCACATCACCCCGATCGTGTCGCAAACCCCGAGCAACTCGGGCAGATAAGAACTCACGAAGAGCACGGCCTTCCCTTGCGCGGCGAGCTGCCCCATGAGCTGGTAGATCTGCGCCTTGCTCCCCACGTCGATGCCGCGCGTCGGCTCGTCCAGCAGCAACACGCTGGCATCGTGATGCAGCAAACGGCCAATGGCGATTTTCTGCTGGTTGCCGCCGGACAACTGGCCCACGGGCTGAGCGGGACCCTGGGCGCGCACATCCAGCCGCTCCATCCACCCCTGCGCCACCACGAGCTGTCGCCGGCCGTGAACGAAGCCCAGGCGCGCCACCGGGCCAAAGCGCGTGATCGTCAGGTTGTCCGCCAGGTTCAGGTTCAGCATCAGCCCTTCTTCCTTGCGGTTCTCGCTCAGCAAGCCGATGCCGTCGCTCAGGCGCCGGCTGGGAGTCGATTGCGTGCGTTCCCGGCCCTGGACGATGATCGTCCCGCCGGCCACCTGATCCAGGCCGAAGGCAGCGCGGACAGTCTCGGTGCGGCCCGCGCCCACTAGACCGGCCAGACCGAGAATCTCGCCACGGCGCAGCTTGAGGCTTACCGACCTTGGTTTCGCGGCGCCCGCCAGAGCCTGGAACTCGAGAATCGCTTCACCGAGCGCATGGGGAGTGCGCGGGTAGATGTCCTGGATCTCGCGGCCCACCATCAGCCGGATGATCTGATCCAGCCCCACGCCCGCCATGTCGCCCCCGCCCACGCTCTCGCCGTCCCGCAACACCGTGTAGCGCTGGCAGACCCGCTGGCATTCCTCGAGGAAATGGCTGATATAAACGATGCTTACGTTGCGCCGGCGCAACTGCTCGATGACCCCGAACAGGTTCTCCGTATCCACCTGCGTCAAACTGCTGGTGGGCTCGTCCATGATGATCACCTTCGGCTGACCCAGCAGGGCGCGGGCAATCTCGATGACCTGTTGCTCCGCGATCGTGCGGCTCGAGACCGGGGCGGTCAGCGGGATGTTCTCGTGCCGCAACTGGGCCAGGACATCCCGGGCCAATTCCCGCCGGCGGGCGCGGTTGAGCCAGCCGAATGCGGCGGGCTCGTCACCCAAAAGGATGTTCTCCTCGACGCTCAGGTGCGGCGCGAGGTTGAGCTCCTGGTAGATCATGGCGATGCCGCCGCGGCGCGCGTGCAACGGATCGCGGGGCTGAAACGGCTGGCCGTCCAGCCGGACCTCTCCGGCGTCAGGTTGGTAAGCGCCGCTGAGAACCTTCATCAACGTGCTCTTACCAGCGCCATTCTCGCCGACCAGGGCGTGGACCTCGCCCGGCGCGACCGCGAATGAGACGCCGCGCAACGCGTGAGTCGCCCCGAAGCTCTTGCGCACTCCGGTCATTTCCAGACGCGGGGCGGTCATGGCTGGAGATGGCGTGGGTTCCTTACTTGACGTACTTGTCGAACGGAGGATGCAACAGTTCGGCGACCTCGGGTGACTCGGCGTTCTCCGGTGTCGCCAACACGACGCCCGTATCGACACGCTTCTCGACGGCCTGCCCGCGAAGATGGTTTATCATGGTCATGACCCCGAGGTAGCCCATCCGCATCGGGTTCTGTACCACCAGGCCCTGTACGTCACCGTTCTTCATGTCCGCCACCGACTGGGAACCGGAATCGAAGCCGACCATCTTGACCTTGCCGCCCGCGCGCCCGAAATCGCGCAGCGCTTTGGTCATGGCAATCGTCAACGGCTCATTCGGGCAAAAGATGCCATCGACGTCGCGGCCGAACCGGTTGAGGAGATTCTGCGAGGCCTGGTAGGCCAACTCCCGGGTTGCCCCGCCGTACTGGTCCGACGAGATCAGCTTGATCCCGGGGAACTTGCCTTTGAGTGTGGCGAGAAAGCCGGCCTCGCGCTCTTCTGTACTGGCGGAGCCGACCGCATAGCGCAGGAGAATCACGTTCCCTTTGCCGTTGAGCAGCTTGCCGAGGTGCTCTGCGGCCAGCACGCCGCCCTTGTAGTTGTCGGTGGCCACGAAGCTCACGTACTTCTCGGTCTTCAGGCCCGAGTCAATGATCACGACCGGGACCCGGGCCGCCACCGCGTTCTCGACCGGCTTGACCAGCGCCTGGGAATCCAGCGGCGCCAGCACGATCCCCGACACCCGCCGGCTCATGAAGTTCTCGACCACTTGAATCTGCTGGTCGCGATCGTCCTCCTTGAGCGGTCCTTTCCAGATCAAGTCCACTTTCATTCCCTTCCCGGTGAGTTCCTGCTGGGCTTTGACCGCGCCGGCGTGGATCGATTTCCAGAACTCGTGGGTGGTGCCCTTCGGGATGACGGCGATGGTGTAGGCCTTCTCCGCGGCCGTCGCGCTCGAGGCCAGCGCGCACGCGAAGCTCAGTCCCAGGATGCCGCCGAACAGTGATTTCATGCGGTGAGGCTAAAAGACGAGGCGGGCATGTTCAACCTTTTTTGCCCCGCGACCTCGTGGGTGGCTCGCCGCGCGAACGCCCGGCGGCTTGCCATCCGCGGCGGCGCACCGCTCGAAGGTGAACGGCGAGGCGGCGCACCGATTCAGATTGACACCAACTCGAGTCCGAGTAGGGTGCCGTACAAGCGTTGTGCCGATGCCGGTGCGGCCGCCCAAGACCCGGCCTCGGGATGAGCTGAGCATGTCGGAACTTCGACAACGTAACGGGTGCGCGCGGCGGGACCGCAGGCCCGCCGCTCTGTGGCCAACCCTACGCTTCCGTGCTTTCACTTTGATCGAGCTCCTGGTGGTCATCTCCATCATCGCCCTCCTCGCCGCCCTGCTGATCCCGGCGATCTCCCAGGCCAAGACCCGCGCGCGCACCATCATCTGCCGCTCGAACCTGCGCCAATGGGCCATCATTTTCAACGTGTACACCGACAGCAACCAGAACCGGCTGCCTGCGCAGGCACGTGTCGCCGTCAACGCCTCCGTCGGACTCGAAGACCCCTGGATGTTCACCATGCGCGATTATTCCTCGGGCACAGAGGGAATCCGCGTTTGTCCCTCCGCGACCAAGCTGGCCGTCCCAAGCACGAGGGCCGGCTCGCCGAACCTCGCCACCATGCGCGGCGGCACCTTTCAAGCCTGGGGCAAGGTCCGCTACCGGCTGCCCAACGGCGCCACGGCCGAGTACTACGGCAGTTACGGATTCAATAGCTGGCTTTCTGCGCCGCCTGCCGAGGGCATTATGGTTGGCGTAAGTGCCTCCGGCACCATGACCCCGCAGCAGGGAAACAAGGCCTTCTGGCGCACCACCGACATCAGCGGCGCCGGTGTCGTTCCTGCGTTTCTCGATAGCTGGTGGTGGTGCGCCTGGGTCAAGGACACCGACACCCCACCGGCCTACGAGGGACAGACTAACGCCTTCCCGTGCGGATGCCGCGAGTCCATCCAGCGGTTTTGCATCGACCGCCACCAAAAGTCAGTCAATGCCGCGTTTGTCGATGGTTCAACGCGCAAGGTGGGCCTCAAGGAGCTTTGGACTCTGCAGTGGCACCGTGAGTTCAAGACGGCCGGCCGCTGGACCAAAGCCGGCGGCGCCACCACCAGCAGATGGCCGACCTGGATGCGCCCCCTGCGGGATTATTGATCATCGCCGGCCAGGATCAGCTTCTGACACTGGTGCAGAGACGGACCGTCAGGGAGAGAATCCCCCGGACGAATTGGCGCTTTGAACCCCTGAAATCCGGGTTGGAAACGACGTTCTTGCATTTTGGAAGTGTTTGTTCTAATATTCCATGATGATCGAACGGTCCAAGCTGATTCGACAGGTCGACTACGGACTCAGGCACAGTCCCGTAACCGCGATCCTGGGACCGCGCCAGTGTGGGAAGACCACACTCGCAAAGGACATTGGTCGGCGAGAAACCGCTGCTTACTTCGACTTGGAGGACCCAAGAGACCAAGCTAAGCTCGCTCATCCGCAGTTGGTGCTCGAGTCGTTGCGCGGGGTGGTGATCCTTGACGAGATTCAGCGACGGCCAGAGCTGACGATGCTGCTGCGAGTTCTGGCGGATCGCAGCCCGTTGCCCTGCCGGTTTATCGTGCTGGGGAGCGCATCGCCGGACTTGGTGCGGCAAGCCTCCGACAGCCTGGCAGGGCGGGTGCATTTCGTCGATATGAGCGGCTTCACGCTCGAAGAAGCCGGCCAGGAGCAGCGTGATCGTCTTTGGATGCGGGGAGGGTTCCCTCTGTCCTACCTGGCTGAAACGGAGGAGGAGAGCCGCGGGTGGCGGTTGGCGTTCACACGAACGTTCCTCGAACGGGACCTGCCGCAACTCGGAGCGCAGGTTCCGGCTGAGGTGTTGCGGCGGTTTTGGACGATGCTCGCGCATTACCACGGGCAGCTCTGGAACGGGTCGGAGATCGGCGCATCCCTCGGGGTGACGCACCACACGACGCGGAAGTATCTCGATCTCCTGACCGGTGGGTACGTTGTTCGACAGCTCCAGCCGTGGGTCGAGAACCTGGGTAAACGGGTGGTGAAGTCACCGAAGGTCTATGTGCGAGATTCGGGTCTGCTGCATTCGTTGCTCGGCATCCCGGATCAAGCGGCGCTGCAGGGGCATCCCAAACTGGGGGCGTCCTGGGAGGGATTCGTGATCGAACAGATTCTCTCGTGGGCTGGGGAGCGGAATGCCTATTTCTGGGCGACGCACAGCCGCGCCGAACTGGATCTGCTGGTGCTGGCAAACGGCAAGCGCTGGGGTTTTGAGATCAAGTATCAAGATGCGCCGACGATCACGAAGTCGATGCGGATCGCCATGCAGGATCTCAAACTCGAACGATTGTGGGTGGTCTATCCGGGCAAGACCGGCTACCCGATGGATGAGCGGATAGCATGTGTGTCGCTGCCGGAGCTGGACACAGTCAAGGCCGCCTTGGAATGAGCGTCACACACGGTTTGCTCTTCCACCCGCTGACCCGGCCTCGTGGGGCGGTTCCTTCGGCGGCTTGGAGGAATGGGCCACGACTTTCACCTTTTCAGACGAGCGCAGCTTGGTATCTTCTCCAGACGCAGACGATGCGCGCGACCGTGGACGGGAGCGGCCCGGCAGGCGCGGTTAGCCGGCCGGGGAAGCTTCACACGCAGGGCGCGCGGAACGCGATCGATGGACCCAGCACATATACGTAATTTCAGCATCATTGCCCATATTGACCATGGGAAAACGACGCTCTCGGATCGGTTGCTCCACCGGACCGGGACGATCACGGACAGGCAGATGGAGGATCAACTGCTCGACTCGATGGACCTCGAGAAAGAGCGGGGGATCACCATCAAGGCGCACCCGGTCACCATGTATTACCGGGCGCGCGACGGGCAGACCTACGAACTGAACCTGATCGATACCCCAGGCCACGTGGACTTCTCGTACGAAGTCTCGCGCAGCCTCAGTGCCTGCGAGGGCGCGCTGCTAATCGTGGATGCCGCCCAGGGCGTCGAAGCCCAGACCGTCGCCAACATGCACCTGGCGATGAAACAGAACCTGACGATCATCCCGGTCATCAACAAGATCGATCTCCCGCACGCGAACGTCGCCCAGGCCCGGACGCAGCTCGAGGACATCCTCGCGGTGCCAGGTGAAAGCGCCCTCCTGGCCAGCGCCAAAGAAGGGATCGGCATTGAGGACATCCTCGAGGCCATCGTCGCGCGCATCCCGCCCCCCAAACCCACCGGCGAACGCTCTTTGCAGGCGCTCCTGTTCGATTCGTACTTCGACACCTACAAAGGTGTGGTGACGCATGTGCGCGTGTTCAACGGCGAGCTCAAGGCGGGGTTGCAAGTCAAGATGCTGCACTCGGGCAAGAACGTCGAAATCAAGGAGGTGGGCAGCTTCAACCCCAAACCGTACGTGCGCGACAGGCTCGAGGTGGGCGAGACCGGCTATCTCACCGCGAACATCAAAAGCCCAGGCGACGTGAAGATGGGGGACACCGTGACCGACGCGCGGCTGGCCTCGCCGCCACTGCCGGGTTTCAAGGAAATCCATCCCATGGTGTTCAGCGGACTCTACCCGATCAATACCGCTGACTACGAACACCTCAAGGCGAGCCTGGCCAAACTCCAGCTTAACGATTCCGCCTTCGTCTATCAATCCGAGAGCTCGGTGGCCCTCGGCTTCGGCTTCCGCTGCGGCTTCCTTGGCCTCCTGCACATGGAAATCGTCCAGGAGCGGCTCCGGCGGGAATACGGCATGGACATCATCGCCACCTATCCGAGCGTGGTCTATCGCGTGAAACTCACCGGCGGCGTCATCAAGGAGATCGACAATCCCGCTTTCCTCCCCGAGCCCAACTACATCGAGGAAATCCACGAGCCCACCGTCAAAGCGTTCATCATCTGCCCAAACGAGTACATCGGCGACATGATGGCGCTCGTGTCGGAGAAGCGCGGCACACTGGACCACACCGAGACCCTCGACGTGCGCCGCGTGATGCTGACCTGCCTCCTGCCGCTCAACGAAATCCTGATCGACTTCCATGACCGCATCAAAAGCCTCACGCGCGGCTATGGCTCGATGGACTATGAGCACGGCGAATACCAGGCCTCGGACATGGTCAAACTCGACATGCTCGTCAACGGCGAGCCGGTGGACGCTTTTTCCTGCATTGTGCATCGCACCAAGGCGGAGGGACGCGGGCGCGCCCTGGCAGCCAAGCTCAAGGAGGTCATCCCACGGCAGCAATTCCAGGTGGCCATCCAGGCCGCCATCGGTGGCAAAATCGTGGCGCGCGAAACCGTTAGCGCCTTCCGCAAGGATGTCACCGCCAAATGCTATGGCGGGGACATCTCGCGCAAGCGCAAGCTCCTCGAGAAACAGAAAGAAGGAAAGAAACGGATGAAATCCATTGGTTCGGTCAACATCCCGCAGGAGGCTTTCATCGAAGTGCTCAAGGCCTAGCAACGCCATGAATCTCCGCTGGTTCGTTTCCCGCACCGTCCGCCAGGCCACCGACCTGCGCAAGCAGGTCTGGATCATCCTCAACTCCCAGCGTGACGTCCTGGGCGAAAAGGCCATCGCCGAGGTCTCGAGCGCGCTCGAGGAGTTTGCCGGCGTGCTCCGGCAGCGCACCGACGACAAGACCCTCAACGCGGCGGCGGACAAACTCGAGAAGGCCGCCAGTCAATGGCTCAAGCCCTATCCCAATCCGGGCGCGCGCGAGAACTTCAAGGAGTTCCTCGTGAGCGGTGTGCTGGTGCTCACGCTTTTCAATTTCTTCGTGCAGCCGATGAAAATCCCGTCCGGCTCCGCCCAGCCCACGCTGTATGGCAACGTGGTCACCAGCCTTAAGAATGGGGCCGCCCATGAAGTGCCTTCCCGCTGGTGGGCCCGCGCCCTGGACTGGTTCAAGGGCATCGACTATCACGTCTGGGTGGCTAAGGACGACGGGGTGCTGCGCATCGAGCCGGTCACCACCATGGCCGGGTTCATCAAACTTCAGCGCTTCAGGGTCGGCAGCGACTCCTACTCGATCTGGTTCCCACCCGAACACCTGGAACGGGATGCCGGGGCCTTCCAGGGCCAGACGTTCCGCAAAGGCGAGACTGTCCTGGCGCTCAAGATCTCGAGCGGCGACCGGCTGTTTGTTGATCGGTGCACCTACAACTTCCGCCGGCCTGAGCGCGGCGAGGTCATCGTGTTCAGCTCCGCCGACATCGACCGGCACCTGCGGGACTACAATGGTGCTCCGATCCTCATCCCCAATACGCATTACATCAAACGGCTCGTCGCCCTGGGCGGCGAGCAGGTTAGGCTCGGAAATGACCGCCACCTGGTCATCAACGGCCAGAGGTTGGACGCTTCGACGCCGCATTTCGAAAATGTCTACTCGTTTGCCGGCCCGCCCCGCGAGAGCGTCTATTCCGGCCACGCCAACGACACGGTCGCCGCCCAGTGCGGCAAGCCCGGCCTGGCCCCGATGTTCCGCGATCCGCAGACAACTTTCGTCGTGCGCCCCAATCATCTCCTGGCGTTCGGGGATAACACCATGAACAGCTACGACGGCCGCGCCTGGGGCGATTTTCCGCGCGAGAAGGTCGTTGGCCGCGCTTGTTTCGTCTTCTGGCCGCTCACCGGTCGTTTCGGGCTCGTGAATCGGTGAACCGGGCGGGCATCCTCTGGCGCTGGTTTGCCTCGCGCACTGTGCGCGAGGCGATGGAAGCGCACCGGCATGTGAGGCGGCTCTTCCGATCGCAGTGCGACCTGCTCGAACCCGAAGCGGCCGCCGAAGTCGCCGAGGCGCTCGAGAACCTCCGCCATCACTGGACCAGCCCGGCCGCGACGCTCGAGACCAGAGCCGCTATGGCGCAGTTGCGCGACGCGGCGGACCGCCACCTCGAGGACCCATCGCGGGTTCCCATCCGCGAGGCTACGGAGATGCTCGCCGTTGCGCTAATCGTCGTGATGGCAGTCCGCACCTTTGGCATCCAACCCATGGAAATCCCCACCGGCTCCATGCAACCGACCCTCTTCGGCGTCACCGCTGAAGACCTGCGCGGGCGCCAGGACATTCGTTTCCCGACTGGCCTGCGGGCCTGGCTCGATCGATGGGGCAGGGGACGCAGGTACTACCACGTCGTGGCGGCCTCCGAGGGCAAGCTCGAGCGGATCGAGCCCCCCGAGCCGGTCACAAGATGGCTTCCGTTCCTCAAAAAGCAGCGGTTCCAGGTGGGCGACTCCTGGTACACCATCTGGTTCCCCCCGGCCGACCTCCCGAACATGTTCAACGTCCAGCCTGAGCACGTGTTCTTTGTGCATGCCCGCATTCGGCCCGACCAGGTCTTCCGCAAGGGCGAGGACATCATCAAACTCATGGTGAGCGCCGGAGACCACGTGCTCGTGGACCGCTTTACCTACAACTTCCGGCGGCCGCGCCGCGGCGAGATCCTGGTGTTCGAGACCACCGGTATCGTGGGCCTGCAGCAGGGCACCCATTATATCAAGCGCCTCGTGGGCTTGCCCGGCGAGCGCGTCCGCATCGGCGACGATCGCCACGTGCTCATAAACGACGTCCGGCTGGATGCGACGACCCGCCACTTCGAGAGTGTCTATTCCTTCGCTGGCCCCGCTCGAGACAGTGTCTATTCCGGCCATATGAACGACACGGTAGCCGTTTGGCACCGGCAGCCACCGGGGGCGCTGGCGCCGTTCTTTCGGCGCCAGACCAATGAATTCAAAGTGCATCCGCGTCAGTACCTTGTGTTGGGGGACAACACGGTCAACAGCCACGACGGACGCAAGTGGGGGGATTTCCCGCAGGAGAAAGTGATTGGCCGGTTTCTGGCGGTGTATTGGCCATGGAGCCGGCGGTTTGGCTGGGCGCCAGAGTGATGGCTATTTCGCACAATGTTTGTTATGTTTATTATGTCCCTAACCCGGCTAAGCCTCGCTGCCTGCGGCTTCATCCTGGTCTTCCCCGGGCGCGCCGCGGCAGAAGCCAACCTCCTGCGGGCCGGGGTTGCCCGTGTGGACATCACTCCGCTCAAGCCAGTCACACTGTCGGGCTACGAAAGCCGTAAAGACCTCTCCCGGGGCGTTCACGATCCGCTGTTCGCGCGCGCGATCGCCTTTGAGCAGGCCGGAAACCGATTGGTGCTGGTCTCCACCGAGATCCTTGGGTGGTACGGCGGGACGGCGGAGCCCTTCCGCCGGGCGATCCTCGAGAGCTGCCGGTTGCGCCCATCGGAGCTATTCCTGTCGGCGATTCACACCCACAGCGCTCCAACGCCCGTGCTGGACCCAGGCAAGGGTCATTCGAACAACGTCGAATACACGCAAACTCTGCAAGGCCACCTCGTCGCAGTTGTCCGCGCTGCGCTCGACCACTTGGAGCCCGCCGCGATCGGCGTTGGGCTCGGCGCCGCGGCTGTGGGGGCAAACCGGCGCGAACAGGTGGTCGATGCCGCAGGGCGGTCCTCGGTGGTGCTGGGGCGAAACCCTGACGGGCCGGTGGATCGGGATGTCCAGGTGCTCAAGATCACCCAAACATCAGACAACGTCATGACGGCGGTGCTGTTTGCTTATGCCACACACAGCACGTCGCTCGGGCCCGGCAATTACCTGATCAGTGGCGATGTCCACGGCCTGGCCGCTCAGTTCGTTGAACACTATGTGGCTGGCGGTGCGATCGCACCTGGGTTCGCGGGCGCTTCGGGAAACATCGACCCGTGGTTCCGCGTGCGTCCGGGCTTCAACACGACCAATGGCTGGATTCCGGAGCCTGTGCTGCTCGGCACGCTGTTGGGCGAGGAGGTCGTCCGCGTGCTTGGAGACATCAAGCTGGCCGCAACGAACGCGCCCATCGCCACCCGCCTCGACGTGCTCTCCCTGCCTGGCAAGCCGGGGACCAACGCCATGCCCGGCGAAACGGTCGCACCCGTTCCGTTTGTACTCACGGCCGCGAGAGTAGGTGAGGTTGGTTTCCTGGGGCTGGGCGGCGAGGTGTTCAGCGAGCTCGGCCGCGCCATCAAGAACGCATCTCCGTTCCGCCACACCGTTATCATCACGCATTGCAACGGCGCCGCCGGCTACCTGCCCACCACGGCCGCCTACCCCGAGGGAGGCTACGAGGTGCGCAGCAGCCGGTTCGCTCCAGGCGCGGCCGAGGTCGTGGTGCAGGAGGCTCTGCGCCTGTTGCGCGAGCTGCGGCAGTAACGGTCCGGCAGCCACCCTGCCCCGCCCTGCCCTGCTCCGCCTCTGGCGGTTGAGTGCGCCGTGCCCGTCGTGCGCGAAAAATAGCTCTTGCCCGTACTGCCAACGGGAGGCCTCCGGAACGCCCGGATGCCTGAACAGCGCGTATGCATGAAAGTGCGGTGAGGCAGGAGAAATGGGGGTAACGCGGATTTGGCGGGACATTGGCCTTGGAACTTTTTACGGTGGGCGGCGTGAAACCGAAGATGTCGTCGTCCGGTCGGCCCTCCGAGGCTGCACAACAGCTATTGGAGCAGGTCCGACTAGTGCTGGTCACCGGGGTG
>Ga0233425_10001602_pt1 | contig 49762 bp, 60 predicted proteins | sample Watercolumn_Towu_2_FD_181712 | JGI IMG/M metagenome (GOLD analysis project Ga0233425, IMG submission 181712) | Freshwater microbial communities from Lake Towuti, South Sulawesi, Indonesia - Watercolumn_Towuti2014_140_MG | ecosystem: Environmental > Aquatic > Freshwater > Lake | place...
GTCAGGTTTTGCATTTGGTTTGCACGCGTCACTCACAAGCTCAGAACAACTTTTTGCTCCGCTTGGTCGTTCGCATTTTAAGAGAACTTCGCAATCACTTCCGAATGTAGTTTTACTTGGCGCACTACAACCCTCAAGTCGACCGTCGTTATTATAATCTTTCACATATCCATCATTATCATTATCCGTCGCCCATTGCGCATTAGGATTTTCTTTATTATCATTATCATCGCAGTCTGCTTCATTGCAGTCAGCGTTGCCATCCACATAAGATTGGCATTTCAGATAAGCTCTGTGGTCAATAAAGTTATCCATGTCATCATCACATCCGTCTGTATTTGCGTCATTGCTTGCGCCTTTAATATCGGCATTGTCATCTTTGCAGTCCTTTGCCGTAAAATAATTTATTCCAGCGTATACTCCGTCTCTATCATTATCTGTCAGCAGTGCAATATTATTAACATTTTCTTTGTTGCTTGTGCATCTTACCCAGTAGTGTTCTTTTATTTGCTGGTTTGCTCTTGTTACTGCTGTTATCGTAAAGTCTTCTGTGAACATTTTGTTTGTGTCAAGCCCGTCGCATTTGCCGTAGCATAGTGTTTGTACATTTTGGATGTATTGGACGATTAAATCGCAATCAGACTTAATTGTGCTATAAAATGTGCTTGCAGTTGTGTCTGCTGTAAAATAAAAGTGCGTCCATTCTCCTTCAGGTTTTCCTTTTAGCGTTTCAGCGCTTGCGCTTGCTGACAATATTATTATCATTATTGCGAGTATCAGTGCTTTCATTTTACTTCTATTTCTATGTATTTTTCAACTATGTCTTCTCCGATTTGGTAGTGTGGTTTGCCGTCGTTTCCTATCGGCCAGGTTCCTATTGCTCTTACTATTATCCGGCAGGCGTATTTGCCTGGCGGTGCTTGTTGTGATGTTATATCTCCGCTCGTATCTTTTTTATACACTTCTTTTGCGTTTATGAGCATTGGCACATCGCCGGTGTTTCCTGGCTTGATTATTGTCTGGGGTGCGTCTGCTCGGAAATATACTTCTTCTCCTGCTGGCGAGATGCAGGAATAAACTATTGATTCTGTATAGTATGAATTGTGCTCTTTGTTAAGCGGGTTGTATACTTTTATTGGCATTTCCACTGCGCTTGCTCTGCCGAAGGTGTATGCAGTTCTTCCGCCCGGTGTCTGCACTGGGTTGTCTGCGTCCGGCTCCATGAGTGGCTCTGTTATTTTTATTCTGCTTGTTGTGTCGCTGAATTTTGTCACTGTAAATGTTACCGCCAGCCCTATTACAACTAATGCTATTACTAAAATCACGATTACATTGACTGACAGCTCTAATGCTCCTCTTTCATCCATCGCTGTTAATTTTGAAGTAAAAGTATATAAGGTTTGTGATGGTGTTGGCTGTGCACCCTTTAATTCCGTTTCATCGCCCATTTCAACACATAAATCTTTCGCATTGTCAATGCGTAAAATCTATATTGTGCTTTTTGCCGGCTTTGGGAAAAAGTCTTTGTTTTCCGGCAGGCCCAAATTAACAAGTTTTAAAAACTCCGGGCTTTATTTGTTTTGTTTATGAAGCATTCTGTAAGCATGACTGTTGTTCTTCTTGCTTTTTTTGTTGTCTCTCAGCTTATCGGCGTCTTTCTTTTGAGCGCTTCAATGGATGTCAAGGTTGATTCTGCCGGTGTTCAGAGTGTTGAGTTTAAGGAAACTATCCTTGGGAGCAGGCCTGAGATGGAGCCAAAAACTTCTTTTTTCTCAATTGTTTCTGCAATTATTGTCGGCACTTTGATTGTTCTTTTGATTATGCGCCTTAATCTTGTTCGTGTTTGGAAGGTCTGGTTTTTTCTTGCTGTGAGTTCTGCTCTTTCTGTTGCTTTTGGTGTTGTTCTTCCTACGGGCGTTGCTGTTGTGTGCGCTGTTGTTCTCGCTTTTTTTAAGGTTTTCAGGCCGGGAGTTGTTGTTCAAAATCTTGCTGAGCTTTTTATTTATTCAGGCATTGCTGTTTTGTTTGTTCCTCTGCTTAATGTTTTCTGGATGGGTTTGCTTCTGGTTGTTGTTTCACTGTATGATGCTTATGCTGTGTGGAAGAGCCGCCACATGATTAGTATGGCTAAGTTTCAGTCCGGCTCAAAGACTTTTGCGGGTGTTTTTATTCCTTATAAGAAAGCTGTTGGGGCTAAGGAAACAGAGAAAAGCGCCATTCTTGGCGGTGGGGATATTGCTTTTCCGATGCTTTTTGCCGGTGTTGTGATGTCTGATTTTATAGCGCGTGGCTTGTCTCTGCCTGATGCGGTTATCAGGGCTTTGTCTGTTGTTTTGTTTTCTTCTCTTGCGCTTGCCCTGCTTTTTATCAGAGGAAAGGAAGATCGCTTTTATCCTGCGATGCCTTTTCTGAGTCTGGGTTGTGCTCTTGGATATGTATTTGCTCTTCTTCTGTAGAATAAAGGTTAAGTGTTTTTTGTTTCAGCTCCGCAGCATATGACTGAGGTGATACGAGCAGCCCGTCTTTTGCGCATACCACTTGTATTGCTGTTTCCTTGTTTACTTCTCTTGCAATGACCAGCGGGTCCTGGTTGACAAGTTTTATTCCGAAGTGGGTGAGTATTGCGAGCCTTGGCTGTATTCTTTTTATTATTTTTACTGCGTCTGCGACATTTAGGTTGAATGGGTCTTCTTTGTCATTTGTGGGGACATTCAGTATGAGTATGTCTGACTGCGCGTATTGGTCTGCTATTTCTTTTGTGTATCCTGTGTCTGAGGAGTATGACAATATGAAGTCTCGTGTGAAGAATTTGAAGCCGACTGTGTCCGGGTCTGAGTGCTGTGTTTTTAGTGCGTGGACTTCTATGTTTTCTATCCCTATTTTTTGGCCTGCTTCCGGCGTTATTATTCTTTCAACGCATTTTTGGTGGAATTTTGACAGCACAGGATTTATTTCCTCGTTTCCGCGCACGAATGTTTTGTTTGATATCAGCACTCCTTTTGGGTCAAGCCCGTCGTGTGTCATTGAGCTTATTACTGCGTTTGCGTCGTTGCTGTGGTGAAGGTGGGCGTGCGACACGAGAAGCGCTGTTGTGTATCTGGGGTTTATTCCGAACTGCCTTGATTTTGCAAGCGCCCCGACTCCAGGGTCTATGAAGAACTGGTAGCCTTGTGTTTGTATGATTATTCCCCCTGATGAGCGCTCCTGCTGGCTTACTGCGCCTCCTGTTCCGCTTCCCAGAAAGATTATTCTTGATTCCACCGGCAAAATTACTATTGAATAATTAATAAAGATTTATGATTTACAGCATAACCTTTTTATAGAGTATTTAAATACTGCTTCTTGGAAGACTAGGTCGGGAAGCCAGCCCTTTCCTGTTGCCTCAAACGGGCTCGAGGGACCGAAGCTTGAAGAGAGGCGTTGGTAGTTTGTGTTAGTCTTGTAGTGTTCGTCGATGCTCTGTCCTTTTGGACTCATGCATTTGTGAACCGCATCAGGCCAGGAATGGAGCAGTGCTAAGCAGGTGTGCGGGTGTCTTAAGGGTAGCGGAGTGGAGAACGCTGCAGGGATAAACTGGCATGGATTATTAACATCCATCTTCGGGCGTGTCTTCCGCTTTTCTATTTTGTAAACTACTTCGGGCTAAAGCCCGAAGCGTTTTTTACGCGTTTGTAGTTTACATCCGAAAATTCGCTCATTCACTCTCTGAGCTTAAGCGTCAGAGTGTCTCTGGCGAATTTTCGTCATATAAAATCGATATATATATATACCTGTAATCTTAATTCTTTTAAAAAAACATTTGAGGTGTAAAAATGGGCCAAAATCCGAATGAAATGGCGTTTAACGCAGTTTTAGATGAAGAAAAAGACAAGGAATTTAAAGGAGTTGTAGAAACTGCAAAAGATGACTTGACTAAAATGCTTGGCATAATATTTATGGAAAGAAAATGGGAAGACCAGCCAAAAGAATTTGGCAATTTTGTAAGAGCGTGCTTGTCAAGATATAAAGCCGTTAAAAAAGAGTATATGCATCACGCCTCAAACCCGAAAGATATTTTTATTATTATACGGGATCATCTTGATAATGATGGATTAAAAAAAGCCATAGGTGAAGGTGCTACATTGGGTAGGATATTGGGGGCATATCTGGCGACAGTTGACGCTATATGCGAGTTTTCTGGCAGCGGAATTGGACTTGATTACTATCCAGAGGAGTTGAAAAAAATAAATAAAGAAATAGCTAAAAAGCTTAAGAAAATAAACAAAAAAGTCAAGTGGAAGTGGATTAAGACTCACCTTAAAAGAATAGTTAAAAAGAACAAGCGCATTACTGGGCTGGATGCTGGTTTATTAATTGACCTTGCGTCTGAGTTCAGATAATTTTTTATTTTTTTCTTTCTCACTGGTCACTGGACATCTGCTGGCGCAGGGTTTTAAATAAATGATTCTTCAAAAAGCATATGAAAACAAAAGAATATTTAAAGAATGGCGGATTATCTGATGTTGTGAAATTCGTATCGGGGAACAGTATTGAGGTTGGCCGTGAGCTGTCTGTTTTAGATAAGTTTGCAGTAGACTTCACAGCCATTCTCAAGAAATACACAGAGTATGTTATTGTAAGCGGTTATGTGTCAATTGTTTTAGGAAGGTCAAGGGCAAGCGAGGACATTGATGTCATAATTCCAAGGATTGATTTTGAGACTTTTTTAAAGCTATATGAAGAATTAAAAAAAGCTCATTTTTACTGCATTAATGCTTTGCTTCCTGAAGATATTTTTGAGTATCTTTCTGAAAAAACTTCAGTTAGGTTTGCCAAAGAAAGCACTGTAATACCGAATATGGAGGTTAAGTTTGCAAAAAACAGGATTGATGAGCTTACACTAAATAACACGCTCAGGGTAAAGCTTGGGAAGAATGAGCTTATTGTTTCTCACCTTGAGATGCAGATTGCTTTCAAGGAGTCTGTTTTAAAATCGCCCAAGGATTTGGAGGATGCAAGGCATATAAGAAACATTGCAGAAGGTTATTTTGATGAAGAATTAATTGAAAAATACAAGTGTGAGCTTAATGAAATTTACAGCTGAAAACCAAAAAGAGAGGATGAAGTTTGTTGACTTTTGGTCAAAGTATGTTTTGGAGCATGATGACAAGGTTTGGTCTAAACAGCAGAATATTATAATAAACGCCGGCCTGAAAAACAATAAAATGACAAAAGAGCAGTATTTGAAGATGAAAGGCGGAATTTAGTTTTTCAGTAGCTGCTCTGTTGCGTAATTAATCTTACTTTCTGATGATGATGTAAACTTTTTTTCCGATGTATTTTTTTGCGGACATTATCATTGCGCCGTTTCCTATTGGTTTTACTTCTTCTTCGTATACTTCCAGTATTTCATCTTCTTGTATGATTTTTTTGTTTTTGATTTCTATTTTTCTCATATAGAAAGCTTTATATGTTTAAACATATTTAAACATTTGTATTCTGTAGAATACAGATGAGGTGTTTAATGGCGAAAACCAAAAGATGGGGTAAAAAGTTTAAGGATAAAAGAGATTGGGTTGAGTATAATGCTAAGCTTGTTAAGAGGGGAGCTTGGTTTTTTGATTTTTCTTTTCTTGAAAGTTTTAACGCAGAGTTAAGTGAGATGAATAAGAATAAGGTTGGTCGTCCTTATCAGTATTAAAACTCGTTTATTGAGTTTGAATCGAAGCTTCAGCCCTATTTTGATTATCGTTCTATAATGGGCCAAAGAGAAGGAATATGGCATGAGATGGGCTACTGAACAAATTTTCGAGTGTAAAGAGAAAATTTGGCGAATTTGCCAGGGCAACAAAGAAAACTAATATGATTGCAGAAGCAAGAAGAAAATTCATACTATACGAGAGAATGCAAGCCTACTTAGAAGCCTAATCTTTGGCTAAAGCCAAAGATATGAAACAATTGTGCAACAGAGAACATTAAACACAACCTTTTTATAGTTCTTTCCAGGCATTCTTTTTGGGATGAGATTATGGGAAAGAAAAATATGGCAAAAGACTTGACATGCGACGAGCTATGCTTTATGGAAAAGAAAGCGGGAAAAGAGCCTCCTGAAAAATGCCCCTGCTGTTCGCATCCAAAAGAATATTACGAACCGGAGTGCATGTGCTTTCAGGATGACTGTAAAATATGCAATTAAGGAAAAAAATGGAACAAAATGTAGGAAAAAATGATAAACTGATAAGAGTATTTATTGCACTAGCATTTGCAATGCTTGGAATGATATACAGCCCGTGGTATTATCTGATGACAATAATCTTGCTTGTGACTATATTTAGCGGATTCTGCTGGCCCTATAAACTTCTTGGAATAAACACAAACAAAAAAGGTAAAAATGGCTGAAAAAAACGGGATATATAAATGCTTAATATGCGGAAATGTGATTGAAGTAATAGAACCCCATGAAGGAACACTTGCCTGTTGCGGGCACGAAATGCAGTTCATGGCAGAACAGAAGAAAGATACTGGAATGGAAAAACATGCTCCAATAATAAAAAAAGAAAATGGAAAAATAATAATTGAGATAGGAAGCATTCCCCACCCGATGGAAGAGGCGCATTACATTGAGCTTGTGCAGCTGTTTAACGGCGAAAAAGAAATAGCGTCAAAGAGACCGCAGCCAGGGGAAAAACCGCGGGCTGAATTCTGTGTAAACGCTGAAAATCCAAGAGCAAGGGCGCTCTGCAACATTCATGGACTCTGGACTTCTTGAACAAGTAAAAAAGCTTAAGAAAAGTGCGGCAGGATTAGAAATAGAAAAACGACTCAAGGAATTCAAAGCGCTTGGAAAAAAAGGAAACAAAGAATGGTTTTCAGAGCTGTGCTTCTGCATTCTGACAGCAAACTCAAAGGCTGAAACCGCGCTCAAGATACAGGCAGAGCTGGCCGGCGGCAAGTTTCATTCGGCTTCTTCAGAAGAGATTAAGAACTGCATAATAAAATACAAGCACAGGTTTCACAACAATAAGACAAAATATATTATTGAAGCAAGAAAGCATATCAGCATAAAAGAAAAGCTTCAGAACGCGCGCGAACCAAGAGAATGGATGGCTGAAAACATAAAGGGAATTGGATACAAAGAAGCTTCACACTTCCTAAGGAACATCGGCTGTGAGAATTATGCAATACTTGACCGGCATATAATCAGCCTAATGATGCAAAACAAGATGCTTAAAGCTGTTCCAAAGCTAAACAAGAAGAATTATCTTGAAATAGAAAAAAAATTTATTGAAATTGCAAAAAAAGCAAAAATGAGCCCTGCAAAACTTGATTTATACATGTGGTTTATGCGGACAGGCAGAGTTCTAAAGTAAACTATATATACAAGTCTTTCATCTGCGAGTAAATGGACATTGCATACGGCGTAACCGGAGTCGGAATCGGGCACGCAATAAGAAGCAAAACAGTAATCCGGCACCTGCTTTCAAAAGGCCACAAAATCAAAGTATTTTCTTACGGAATGGCATATGAGATACTAAAAAAAAGCTTTGATGATGTGCACAAAATAAACGGCCTTGAGATGTTTTACGAAAACAACAAGCTCAGGCCCGCAAAAACATTTTTCGTAAACCTTTTTAAGCTTCCATGCAAGATTGCAAAAAACTTTTTCATCATGAAAAAATTCAGGCCAGACGTAGTCATAACCGACTTTGAGCCGATGACCTACTTTTTTGGGAAGTTTAAAAAAATAAAGGTAATAAGCATAGACAACATTAACATAATATCCCTGATGAACACGCCGGGGCTTAAAAACAAAAAAGCAAGATTTCTTGCCCGTATAGCCGCAAAGCTGATTAACCCCCGGTCCGATGAGTACATAATTACAGCTTTTCCGAGCGAAAAAAACGGCGTTTTTCCGCCAGTGCTGAGGGAAGAAATACTCTGCGCAAAGCCGTCATTAAAACAGCATTGTGTTGTTTATCTAACTTCAAAAGATACTGAAAAAACGATAATAAAAGCTCTCTCAAGGATAAATAAAAAATTTTTGGTGTACGGCCTCGGAAAAAGATTTTTTTCAGGCAACATTATATTTAAGGATTTTAATGAGCGGGAATTCATAAAAAATCTTGCATCTGCGTCAGCAGTCATCTGCTACGGCGGATTTTCGCTGATATCAGAAGCATTGTATCTCGGAAAGCCGACCATGGTTATTCCAATAAAAGACCACTACGAACAGCTTCTCAATGCGGACTATGTTGACAAGAATAAGTTCGGAAATGCGTACGCACTTCTGACAGAGCGCAATGCGAAAGAATTTTTTAAGCACACAAAAGAATACCGTAAAAACCTCGCAGGCTACCCCCACGAGGGAAATGAAAAGCTTTTCAGGCATTTAGACAAGAAGCTTTCCGAGACGGCGCTTTAACGAGCTGATGCGTTCAGCCAGTTCAGAATAGCCCAGCCACCTAAACTTTCCGTTGAAAGAGTCAAATACATACATGTCTTTTGAATCAAAAACAAGATAAATGCTGTCCCCCTCAAAAGGGCGGTTTTCAGGAATATTTATTGTTTTATTGCGCCTTAAGTCAAATTTTATTTCCCCAGTCTGTGGCTCAACAAGAAGCGCCCTGCTAAGCGATTCATACACCCCATTTTCAAGCGGAGCATCTGAAAACCCAAGCATACAGTGGCCGTAAGACTCCCACCTGTTTTTCGGGAATGTTCCGCAAACAACATAATAATTTGGAAGAAAAAAAAAGTAATCTTCAGCATCATTTATGTAATGCTCTTTTGATGACTCAACAAAATGTTTTTTCCCGCCTTTTTTTTCATAGCCGTAAAAAAGCGTGTTGTTTATCTCTTTTTTTGAGCAGTATTCTAAAAGAAAGTTCAGCTCTGCAACTGCAAGGAGAGAATAATCCTCACAGTCACCCCCTTTGTTTTTGTACATCTCCTGAAGGCCCTGAAGCCCTTCTTTGGTTTCATTGTCAAACTTATAAGCAAACTCGTTTTTTTCATTGTTAACAAAATTAAGGCAGCTGAGTTTTATCCTGCAGTAATCATCCCGAATTTCAACACAACTGTGCTTTAAGTCATTTGACAGCGGAGATAGTTCATAAATATTTTCAAGATTGGAGTTCAGGCTGAACCATTCAAGCGAAGTTTTGAGCTTTTCCTCAAAGTCTATGAGCTCGTTTTTTATCACTCCCGCATCGCTTTTCAGCTTGTTGAACTCTTCAAGCATTTTTTGATTGTCTGATGAAAGCGCACTATTCTGGTTTGAGAGAGCTGAGGCAAAATTTTTTGCTTTTTCAAGCTCGGCCGAAAGCCAGACAATCTGAGCGTCTTTCTGCTTCACGCTCGAGCTTAATGCATATATTTCCATCCTAAGCTCATCTTTTTCTCTTGAACCGCTTATGAGAACAGCTACCAGAGCCATCAAAAGAAGTCCTATGACCAAAAAATACGCATAACGCCCCTCCATTTTTTGGCAAAAAGCACTCAGAGTATAAAAAAGTTGTTTAAAACCTGGCGGTTTATGCAAAAACTGCATTGAACGGATTAAGTGCAAACATTTATATAACTTTTCAGGATTCATGGCCTTATGGAAAATGTTTTGGTTTTTTGCGCGCATCCCGACGACGAGGTTTTCGGGCTCGGAGGAACTATTGCAAAATACTCACAGGAAGGGAAAAAAGTAATCATCATTGTATGCTCATACGGCGAAAATTCTCTTCCATGGCTGAAAGAAAAAGAGGTCGCAGAAACAAGAAAAAAAGAATGCCTTGCCGCTTCAGAAATTATTGGTGTGAGCAAGACAATCTTTCTGGGGCTGAAAGAAGGATTAATTGATAATGCTGACATTGAAACTGTTGAGAAAATAAAAAATGCAATAAAAGAATACGCCCCCGAAAAAGTGTTCCTGCATTCAATAGACGATCCGCACATAGACCATAAAGCAGTATACCGCCTGGTTCTTAAGCTTCTCATTGTTGTCGGCTACAAAGGAGAAGTTTACTCTTTTGATGTGTGGAACCCGATAAATTTCACAAAGCGCGCATCCCCCAAGCTGTATGTCGACATAACAAAAACATTCGGAAGAAAAATAAGGGCGATAAAAATGTTCAAAAGCCAGAAAATACAAGGAAGGTGGCCTCTGCTTCCGGCAGCCATACTTAAAGCAATTGTTTACGGATTTCAGAGCAGGCATTTCTACGCAGAGCGCTTTGTGAAAGTGAATTTGAATTAGCCCGCAAATCAAAAAATTAATAAATCCTTCATTCAATTATCAATTTCATGGCGCAATTGTCTGAAAGCAAGCTAAAAGTTTTTGCCGGTAAAGAACACAAAAAATTCAAGAGGCGAGCGGCCATTGAATTCAGTGTAGCGCTTCTTCCGCTCGCAGCGCTGATAACCGGGTTCTCAATAATTTACACAAGGCCGAATTCAGGCGAGCTCATGGCCCCCGCACGGCTCGGCATTGCAAGCCTGCTTTTTCCATTAATAATAACCGCATATATCGTTTTTTTAGTTTTTGTTGTAAGAGATGTGCGGAAAAAGATAAAGCAGAAATAATCAGCTTCCCAACCCGATTAAGCTCACACCAATAATTATCAGCAGAATGCCCGCCCATTTAAGTGCGTTGATGTTTTCTTTCAGCATGAACTTTGAAAGCAGAGCAACCCAGACATATGCAAGAGAGACCAGCGGATAAAGGACTGAAAGCTCGCCTCCTTTAAGAGCAGGGATGAAAAGAACCGTACCCATTGCATAAAAAAATATGCCAATTACCAATTCCTTGTTCTTAATTACCTTGAAAGGATTCAGAGAAAATTCTGCAGACGCCTTTTTAAGAAATATCGGGCCGAATGAGCCGATAAGTGTTGTAAGAACGACAAGGCCTGCAGCCCACAATTCAGCCATTTTTTACCCCACTGCTTCCAAAACCAACAAAGGTTATTCCGCAGACAATCGCCCCGACGCCGAGCCATTTAAGATAATTCAGCTCCTCGCCGAAAAAAAAGTTTGAGAACAAAAGAACCCAGATATAGCCCGTTGCTATAACCGGATAAACTGTCGAAAGCTCCTCTTTTTTCAGCGCAAAAAGAAGAATAACTGCACCAATCACATAAAGCAGCAGCCCAATGACAAGAAAATAATTGAGAAATATACCTGAAAAGCTCAGTGACAGACTTTTTACTCCGAACTTGTAAAATACCTGTGCTACAGAGACAAGCAATGTTGTCAGCAGAACAAGCGCCAGTGCGTTTTTATTCATTCAACTCCTCTTTCTTCATTATATGGCCAAGAACCTGCGCATATGCCGGCCTTGTAATCAAGATTCCAACAAGCGCACCAACCATGGTTGTGACAGCAAACCCTCTCAGCATGCCTGCACCCGCCCACAGAAGAGGGAGCATTGCAACAAAATTAGTCGTGAAAGCCATAAGGACAATCATAAACGCATTTTTGATTCTTCCGCCGGCCCCAGAATCAACACTGTGCTTCCTTCCAACCGCTTCGTCAAGCATGACTATCTGGTCATTAACACCTGTTCCAATCACGATTATTATGCCAGCTATTGCAGAAAGGTCAAAGTTTGTCTTCATAAACGCAGACGCCCCAAGAATAATAAAGTATTCTGCAAAGTTCGTGATTATTGTGGGCAGAGCCAGTTTAACTCTTCTGTACCTGATAAATATTATCAAAGAAACCATGATTAATGCAGTGACGCCTGATTCAATAGAACTTTTAAGAAACTCACTTCCAAGAGTTGGAGAAAGGTTATCAACCTTTATCACATTTAGCTTTATGGGAAGGCTTCCGGTCTGAAGAACCGCCTGAAGGTTTCTCATGTTTGAAAGAGTATTCTCAACCGCGCTGTTTCTCGTCTCTCCGCTTCCGCCCCCTGAAATCTGTATCTTTGTTTCAGCCTTGCCTTTAAGCCCCGCACCTATGTTGAGCGAGTCAACAAGCTTGTTATCAAGATAAAAATCAATTTTCTGGCTGAGGAACTGCTCCCCTTCCTCGCTTATTACTGCAAGGTTTTTTGTTGCAGACGCCTGCCTTTCAGCAGCCTCAGGAGAAAGATCAACCGTGAAAAAGAATTTACAGGAATAGCCACTATCTGTTTTTGTGCATCCTGCCCGAGGGTCTATTCCAGAACAGTCTGCGGTCCTGCATACATAAGCAACATCTCCCCCTCCGGTAAATACAACGGTGTCATTTATTTTTGCCTCAAACTTGCCCTGCTCCTTTAGCCTTGACTCAATCTCTTTTGTCTGAATCCCAGCAATTTCAACTATCACAAACTTGTTTCCAAGAAGGTCGCCGGATTTTCTTATAATAACATCATTCAGCCCGAGAGCATTAAGACGCCTGTCAAGAGTGTCAACAACATTGCCCATCATCTCATCACTTGTGTTGCCTTCAGGAGAAAGCATCACCCGAACACCGCCTTCAAGGTCAAGGCCTTTTCTTAAATTATTTTTTGGGGCGTCATAAACCGTAAGCCCGAGCTCTTCTGCACCTATGACTTTCTCAACGGTTTCATTTACAAGCGTTATTACAGTCCTGTTAAGTGAGACAATCGTGCCGTTTATTGTTTCATTATAAAACTCAGCAGTGCTTTGGTTGATTACAGCTCCAGTATACTCAATTTCGGTTTTGGGGAGAGTTTTAATAACATACCTGGCCTTGTTTGTTGCAACTGAAATACTTCTATTAGGCTCTATTCCGCTTACAGCTGCGCGGTATTCATCAGCATTGGTTATTTTTTTTCCGTCAATACTGGTTATCACCTCATGGTCCAGCGGGTTGGAATTTTTTGAAGGAGAAACAATTTTTGCAAAATCCGCAGCAGAACCTTTGTCAACAAACCTTATTGCAGCACCCTCCTGAAACGAAGGATGGATTGCAAAAAGAGCAAGCAGGACAAAGAAAATTGCAATAACAACCCTTAAATTAAAAAATATGCTTTTCATTTTATCCCCTTCTTGTCCACATAAAGCCTGAGAATTCCGACATTTTGAATCCAGGTGTTTATTATATCCGCCAAAAGCCCGATTATGAGAATTGTCATTATCTGAGAAATGGTTTCATTCCTTGAAAATATTAAAGCAATGATTATTGCCGTTATCGCCGTAAGAGTCATCATGAGGCCGGTTCTTACCGCAGAATAAATCCGTTCCATAACACTGCCGTTTTTGTGCTTAAGAACCTTGATAGTCAGCAAAATGTCAGTGTCAACAGAATATCCTATAAGCATAAGTATTGCTGCGATTCCGGCAGTGCTCGTCTTTATCCCGAACAGGTCAATAAACGCTATCGTTATTATAATGTCTGACAGGGCGGCGACAACAATTGCTATGCTCGGTACGAATGTCCTAAAGTAAAATGCCACAACAAAAGTCATGAAAATAAATGAGATTGCAAGAGTTCTCATTGCTTCATTAAAAAAACTGCCTCCAAGAGAAGGGCCCATTATTTCAACAGTGAAGGACGAGTCGTCAAGAGAATATTTTTCTTTTATCCTGCTTTTTATGCCATTTACTGCTTCATCGGTTATTGCATCAGTCTCTATTATTAATCCAACCTGCCCGCCGGCGCCTGAAAGAGTTCTAACATCAGCCGCCCCCTCAAGAAGAGCTTTTGCGTCATTCTGCGAGATTGTGCTTGAAAGAATTGTAATGCTTGTTCCGCCCTTCAGCGAAATTCCCTTGTTTATAAAACTGCCCGTTGAATAAATATTGTATGCTATCACCCCTATTGAGAAAAGCAAAAGCAGAAAAGGAATTATCAAAAGAGCTTTGTAATGATTTTCATATACTGATTTTACAGTTGAAAAAAAGCTTTTACCCGGTTTCTGCTCTTCCATGAGTGCCGAAAATGCGGTTGATTAATAAATCTTTCTTTGGGCTTATCTGCTCATTGCCAAATGAATACCTTTTTAAATAAACGGCTTATCCTGCGCACAAGGAGATGTGGGCAGTGGCTTGCCTGAATCCTAAAAAAGCATAATAATGGAGGCCAAAAATGAGTGCATACAAATACATAAGAAACGCATGGAAAAACCCGAAAGAAAATCTAAACGAAATCTGGAAGGAAAGGCTCGTGCAGTGGAGAAAGGAGCCGGCGACAGTAAGAATAAGCCATCCGACCCGGCTTGACAAGGCAAGAAGCCTGGGATATAAAGCAAAACAAGGGATAATTCTCGTAAGACAGCGCCTTAACAGAAGCAAAAGAATGAGAGACTTTGATGTTTCAGGAAGAAGGCCGAAAACATTCAGGCATAGAAGAATATCTGCAATGAACTACCAGTTTATCGCAGAGCAGAGAGCCAGCAAAAAATACATTAACTGCGAAGTTCTTAATTCATACTATGCTGGCGAGGACGGAATGCACTTCTGGTTTGAAATAATACTCCTTGACAAAAACCATCCAGCAGTGCTTGCTGACAAAAGATACAGCTGGATTTCAGGGCAAAAAGGAAGAGCATTCAGAGGCCTGACAACAGCCGGAAGGCGCACAAGAGGGCTTATGAACAAAGGCAAGGGCGCAGAAAAGTTCAGGCCCAGCAAAAATGCGGTTTATATGCGAAAGGCAAGAAAACAATACGGCTGATTTTTTGTTTTATTTTTTTTATTTATGCACCTAACGAATGTTATTCTCTTAAAACGATAAGTTTATAAACAAACTGCTGATTGGTTGTCGTGCATATGACAAAGATTAATCGGCTAGTGATGAGGGGGTTCAAATCTTTTAACAATAAAACTGAAATATTGTTTGGCAATGGATTTAACTGCGTACTCGGCCCCAACGGCTCAGGAAAGAGCAATGTTCTTGACGCAATATGCTTCGTCCTTGGAAAGGGTTCGTCAAAGGCGCTCAGAGTTGAAAAAACATCAAATCTCATTTATAATGGCGGAAAAACAAAAAATCCAGCCGGACTTGGAGATGTGTCCATATTTTTTGACAACAAAAGCAAAATATTTCCTGTTGACTGCGATGAAATAGAGCTCGGAAGAATAATACTCCCTTCAGGAGTATCAAAATACAAAATAAACGGCAAGACAAGAACAAGAAATCAGCTGCTTGACTTTCTCTCTGCCGCAAAAATAAATCCAGACGGCTATAACCTTGTTCTTCAGGGAGACATAATACATTTTACGGAAATGCCGACAGAAAAAAGAAGAGAGCTGATAGAAGAAATAGCTGGAATCAGCGTTTATGAAGAGAAAAAACAAAAAGCGCTGAACGAGCTGATAAAAGTTGACGAAAAACTCAACGGCGCAGAGCTAATACTAAAAGAAAAACAGGCGCACCTCAGAGAGCTTAAAAAAGACAGGGACGAGGCGCTTAAATACAAAGAGCTCAATGACAAAATAAGGCACAACAAGGCGTCATACCTTAAGATACAAGTTGAAAGAAAAGAAGCTGAAAAAGAAGAGCTTGAAGACAGGGAAAAAAAGGCCGGCGCAGATTTTGAAAAACAGGATTTGGAGATAAAACAGCTGAAGAATGAAAACGAGGAAAAGAAAAAAGCTCTTGACGAAATTGCCCGTGAAATAGAACAGAAGGGCGAAAAAGACCAGATAGAGCTTTCAAAACAGCTTGAAGCATTAAGGATAGAGACAGCAAAAAACAGGGAAAGAATAAATTCATGCAAAAATGAAATAGAAAGAATAAGCCAGAGAAAAAGCCAGCTCTTATCAAGCCTTGAAGAAATAGAAAACAAGATAAAAGAGCTTGAAAAGGAGAAAGACAGCCTTGCAAGGCAGAAAACCTCAAAAGAAAAGGAAACTGCGCAGGTCGCACAGGGAATTGAAAAATTCAAGCAGAAGAACAAGCTCGGCGAAGACATTGAAAAAGCAGAAAAGAATATTGAAGAGATAGACAAAAAAAGCGAAGAGATGCAGAGAGAGATTGACGGACTGCGCGAAAAACAGCAGTTTTTCATAAGGGAAAAAGACAAGCTCGAATTCATGATTGCAAGCGCCGACGACCGGCTTAAAAAAGTGCAGGAGATAGAAAAAGAGCATAAAAAAGAACTTGATGAAATAAAAAAGAAAAGAGACGAATTCAAGCAGGCAACCCTCGAGCTTAACAAAAAGCTGAATGACGACTCAGCACTTGCAGCAATGAGCATAGGGCTAAAAAAAGAGCTTGCCCTCAAAGAAGAGGAGCTTTCCCGCCTTAATGTGCGAAGCGCAGGGCTTAAGGAAGTTTCAATGCAGAACGAGGCGGTAAGAAAAGTTCTTGAAAACCGAGGCGAGGGGGTTTACGGCACAGTCGCAGACCTCGGAAGCGTCAGCTCAAAATACTCTACTGCGCTTGAAGTCGCGGCAGGAGGAAAAATAAACAGCATAATCGTTGACACAGATGCAACTGCAGCAAGATGCATAAAATTTCTCAAGGAAGGAAAATACGGCACAGCAACATTCCTCCCGCTTAATAAAATAAAAGAAGCAGCGCCCGACCAGAATGCCTCAAAATTAAAGTCTGCAAACGGCGTTATTGATTTTGCCCTGAATCTTGTAAGCTTTGACCCAAAGTTCAAAAAAGCATTCTCGCATGTCCTCGGCAACACTTTGGTAATAAATGATGTCGATGTCGGAAGAAGAGCGGGGATAGGAAACGCAAGAATGGTAACGCTTGACGGCGACCTGCTTGAAATGTCCGGCGCAATGCAGGGCGGATTTAGAGGCAAAAGGCGGGGCGCAGGATTTAATGAAATTGAAGTTACAAAAAACATAACCCAGCTTGGAGAGGCAGTTGCAAAGCTGAGAACAGAACTCGCAGGAATAACCCTGCGGAGAGAAGAAAACGAGGCAGGCATACAGGCTTTAAGGGCAAGAAAATCAGAGCTTGACGGCGAGCTGATAAAAGCAGAAAAAAGCCTGCACATTGAGAATGCAGACCTTGACTCAACAATTGCGTCAAAGAAAGAAATGGAAAAAAATATCAAAGATGCAGAAAAATCAATTGAGGAAGCAATAACAAAAATATCCGCGAAAAACACAGAGCTCGCAAAGCTCAAGACTGCAAAGCAGGGAATAAAGGCAAAAATAACCGACTTGAAAAATCCTGCAGTCCTTGCGGAGCTCAATGCGCTTGAAGAAAAGAAAAAACAGATAAGCGAAGAAATATCCAGCACATCCGCCGAAATAAAAAATATAGAAACGCAGATAAGCTCAATTTTCCTGCCTGAAAAAGACAACATAAACAAGATTCTCAAACAGCACGACAAGGAAACGCAGGCGTTCAGGGAAGAAATAGATTCGCTTTCAAAAATAATAAAGGAACAACTGAATGAGGTGAAGGACAAAGAGGAAGCTGAGAAAAAATTCCACGCAAAATTCAAAGAGCTGTTCGCAAGGCGCAACAAAATAAACGAAGAGCTGAACAAAAACGAGTCAAAAATAGACTCGCTTGACGAGAACAGGCGGAAGGCGGAGCATAAAAAGAACACAATCAGCCTTGAAGGCGCAAGAGTCAAGGCTGAGCTTTCAGCGCTGATGGACGACTTTGTCCAGTATAATGACCTTCAAATCAGAATCACAAAAACCGAGGAAGAGCTGAAAAAAGAGATAAACGAGTTTGAAAAAATGCGGGAGAACCTCGGCGGAATAAACATGAGAGCTCTTGAAATATATGAAGAAGTGGAAAAAGAATTCCACGCCCTAATAGAGAAAAAGGACACGCTCATAAAAGAAAAAGAAAATGTTCTTGTAATGATGAATGAAATAGAATCAAAGAAAAAAGAGCTTTTCCTCAATACATTTGAGGTTGTAAACCAGAACTTCAAAAACAAGTTCCACTCGCTTAGCTCAAAAGGAGATGCATACCTCGAGCTTGAAAACAATGAAAAGCCGTTTGAAGCGGGAGTGGCAATAAAAGTAAAACTGACAGGAAAAAAATTTTTGGACATAAGAAGCCTTTCAGGAGGCGAGAAAACAATGACTGCGCTCGCATTCATATTTTCAATACAAGAGCATGAACCGGCGTCATTTTATATTCTTGATGAAGTTGATGCAGCGCTCGACAAGCACAATAGTGAAAAGCTTGCACAGCTCGTAAGAAGCTACTGCGGCAAGGCGCAGTACATAGTAATTTCGCACAACGACTCTTTGATAGGCGAAGCAGACAACCTTTACGGCGTAAGCATGAACGAAGACGGAATAAGCAAAATAACAACGCTGAAAGTCTAATACATGCAGATTATAGAAAATTAATAGAAAAACATTTTAAACTGTTTCTTTTTTCTCTGCACAGCCATTCTTCACCGGGGCTGTGGTCTAGTTTGGCATAATGATACCAGGTCGGGGTTTCGCCGAGCAGGGAACAACCTTTTCCCGTCAATGAGACGAAAACCTGGTGGTCGGGAGTTCAAATCTCCCCAGCCCCAGATTTTTCTTTTTTTCATCGTACCATCAAGTTTTTGCGCGTATGGTACTTATGGTTGTCTCCCAGGGAGCGTAATCGCTGGACGAAAACCTGGTGGTCGGGAGTTCAAATCTCCCCAGCCCCAGATTTTTCTTTTAGTATGTTTAGTACGCATATGACCACATATTAATTAGAGAGCACTCTGCTAACTCCATTGTTTTTTGCTATCCTGATTACAGCCTGCACAAAACTCTCCACTTTTGACTCATGGCTTACAATTATCGCCTGCTTCATCTTGAGCTGTTCAAGAATGTCCTTCAACCTGTCAAGCTGTCCTGATGAAAAGCCGTCTGTCGGCTCATCAAGAATAATTATTTCTTTGGTGTTTATTGCGCTTATCAAGTCATTTATGACGCGGCTCAGCGCCAGCCGGTATGCAAGTGCAACACTTGTTTTTTCACCGCCCGATAGGTCTGCAAAGCTGATTTCATAGCCGTTCTGCTCTATTATCGGAGTAAACTTTTCATCAAGGCGCGCGGTTATGCTTTCATCTTCCATCATAAAATCAAACCACTCCTTAAACAACTGGGAAAACTCGCGGTGTATTCTCAGCATTACATGCCGTTCTATAAGGCTTACAAGATTAAGAAAGTGCTCCTTGACCCAGTTTCTCAGCGAGATTTTTCTTTTCATCCCGTCCGACAGCCCCTCAAGATATTTTATTTCTTCCTCAAGCTTTTTTATTGCTATAAGCGCGCCATCTTTTTTTGCGCCTGCCTGGGCAAGCTTTGAATAAAACAATCTTTCTTTTTCAATTATTTCTTCATACTCAATCTTCAGCTTCTTGTGCATTTCGTCCGCTCCTGAAAAAACGGTTATTTTGTCTTTCAGCACCATTTTATTCTGCTCTATCTGAACCAGATTCTTTTTCAGAGCTTCAGTTTCTTCTTCCAGGCATTTCATTGACTGCTCTGTTTCAGCAAGAACTTTATTCTTGTATTTTATCAAGTCTGTTTTTGCGAGCATCTGCCTGAACAAATCAAGCTCCTGTTTTTTTTCTGCAGTGTCCGGTTTTTCCTTTGATAATTTCTCAACTTCCTTCGTTGAGCTGATTATTCTGTTCTGCTCTTCTTCCAAAACATGCTTTTTATGCTCTTCATTGACCGGCTGAAAGCACATCGGGCAGTTTCTCAGAAGCGAGATTTTTTTCATAAGCTTTTCTGACTCGGCTATTTTTTCTTTCAAGGAAAGCATTTTCGCCAGACTTTCCCTTTCTTTCTGCTCAACCAGCGATATTGATTTTATTAGCGCCTCTATTTTTAGTTTCAGCTCATTTTCTCCTTCACATTTCATTCCTGAAAGCTCTGTTTCAACCGCCTCTTTTTTTGCTTTCATGACGGCAATCTTTTCAGCGTTATAAACTATTTTTGAGTATGTGTTTGCGTGGTTTGCCTCCTCCGCTGAAAGCTTCTGTCTAAAATTTCCGAGCTCCCCTATCTGCGCTTCAACAGCGCTTATTTCATTCTGCTTTTTCTTCTTTTCATTTCTCAACCCGCCCTCGATTTTCAGCATGCTTTCCAGTTCAAGCATTGCCTGGGTCAATGTATTGTCTGCTTCTTTTTTTTCGTTTTTCTTTTCAGGAAGGCGTTCGGTTTTTGCCTGCGCAACAAGAATATCCTCTCTTAAAGAAGCGATGAATGTATTCGCATTTTCCTTTATGAGCTTGTACCTGTCAAAATTAAATACTTTTCTCAGGATGTCAAGCCTGATTTCAGGGTCATCCTGAATTATCCTTTTCATCTCTTCCTGCGGTGTGTAAACCGTGTACCTGTAAATCAGAGATTTTGATTCTGCCAGAAGCGACGGCGGATAGCCAAGCAGAGAAAGAATCCGCGTTTTAAGCTCAACAGCAGTGCCCTCTGTTTTTTCATTATTTTCAGTGATAAACCCTGAGGTCTGCTGAACTCCTTTTGCTGTTTTTCTGAGGCTTCTTTTTATTGAAATTTCTCTGCCGTTTAATGCAAACGACAGCTCAACACTGCCTTCACTGCATCCTTTTCTAAGCAGCGATTCACCCGATAGCTCTCCTCTCAGAATGCCGAATAATGCAAATTCCATCGCAATGAGAACTGTTGATTTTCCGCTTCCTATGTCCCCGGAGAGCATAATTGATGAGCCGGGAAAGTTGATTTCTTCATCAATATATGTGCGGATGTTCTGAAGCTTAAGCTTTTTGAAGAGCATTTAAAAAGAATTCCATTAATTGTTTAAATGTATTATTATTGTGAACTGTTCAGTTAATCACACTTCCGGTAAAAGGTTTTCCATCAAGAAAATTTTTCAAGCACTCCAGCTTTTTTCCGTTCATCACAACGACTTTTAGCCTCAGCTTTTCTGCCAGCCTTGATGCTATCGGGTCAAACGGCGCATTCATGCCCGGCTTCCATTTTTTTCCGACTATTTCTTTGAACTCTTTCCAGCTTATTTTTTCAAGCGGTTTTGCGCCAGGAAGCTTCGGGTCTTTGTCGTACACATAATCCGTGTTTGACAAGTTGATTACCGTATCTGCTTTTAGGTTTTTTGCAAGAAGCACCGCATCCATGTCTGAAGAAAAGCCCGGCTTCCATCCAGATGCAATGATTATTTTTTTGCCTGTTTTTATTTTAAGCGTCGGGTTTTCAACAACTTTTGGGTACGCGCGTTCTGAAAATGCTGCTTTCATTAATTGTGCGTTTATTCTTGTTGCCCCTATACCCAGCCAGTCTCTTTCTTCGTCAGATGCGCTTGATATTTGAAGTGCAGCTTTCTGATATCTACGCGCTGTTTTTCCTCCGCCGGTTACAATAATAAATGTGTTTCCTTTGCCGGATTCCTCTTCTATTAGCTGTTTAAATGCGTTAATAAAAGAAATGTCTATCTCGTCAGGGACTATTATTGAGCCTCCGAGAGAAATCACAAACTTCATTTTTTGTTTCCGAAATAAAACACATTCTCAACAGCAACATCTGATTTGGAAAATGCATTCGGGTCATTGCCGTTTTTTACATCTTCTTTGGTTATCTTCCGGTTATTCGGCGCGTCAACACGCACCGGCTCGCCTGTTGCAGCATCCCTTATGACAATCCGCTCATTCCGCCCTTTTGCCCTAAGCTCATCCATTCCTTTTTCAAGAAGCTCGATTTTTGTTTTTAATGCCACCACCTCCTGAATAAATTTTCTGTTGTTTCTCTCAAACATCAGCTCAAGATACTCCTTAGATACAGCCGCATCCATTTCGGGAAGCCTTGTTTTTGTCACATTCTCTGCAATTCTTGAGCCTTCTTCAGCATTGACAGCTATGCCATGCTTCTGAAGGGTTTTTGTCATTTCATTAAGCTTTTTTATTTGTTCTATATCCATTTTTTCCTCTAACGAAGCTGTTTTTTGAACTGCTCTATAAGCGCAACAGGAGTCGGGTCAACCCCGTATAATTCTGCAAGATATATTGAAACGAGGTCTCCAAGATAAATCTCAGTCATCACTTTGTTGAACCTGTTTTTCCCTGAAATGGCTATCTCAGTCACAGAAACTCCTTTTTTCATTATCAACCCTTTTGTAAAGTCCATTCTTTCCTTTATTTTCAATGAGTCGCTCTCATCACGTATTATGATTACATAATAGCTTCCTTTAATGTTTTCATAAGCTTCAAGCTCATTATGGTTTAATTCAGGAAATTCATTTGAAAATGCATGAATTTTTGTATTTTCATTAAACTGTGTTTTCCACCTGTAAGCAACAGGATAAAGAACATGAGATGAGTAAATCAAGGGTATTTTGTCAACAAGCTTTTCTGCAAGCTCTTTCGCCTTTTCCCGTATGCCCGCGCCAGACACTGCATCAACAAGCTTATTTAAATCCCAGTCCTTAAAATCGATGAGATTCAAAACAGGAATTATCAGATATGGAAGAGTCGCCCTCGGCTGGATTCCTGAAGGAATCTTTATGTAAGGCACTTTATCATTCCTACACCGCTCCCTCATTTTTTCGCCAGATGTTATGACAACAATTTGGCATCTCTTCTTTAATGCTTCATTGTAAACAGAAATCATTTCTTCTGTATTGCCCGAGTATGTTGAGACAAACACAAGTGTTTTCATTCCTGCATGGGCCGGCAAAGTATAGTCATGCACAACGCTGAAAGGCAGGTCTTTTATAAATATCTTAAGCACATCTCCCGCTATTCCTGAACCGCCCATTCCTGCAAAGATAATTTCGCTGTAAGGAGCAAGCATAATCCCTTTTCCAAGGCCCTTCGCCTCTCTTATGAAAGAGACAAAATTCTGCTCAACATCAGTTTTTATATCCATCGGATAAAATTCTGCAGAATGAGTTTATATGTTTTTTGAAAATTGAGAATGCATATCAGCCGACAAGCAGAAGCAGGAACATTACAACCATTCCAAGCATTATCAGCAAAAGCTGAATCATTCCCTTAGCAAGAGATGCTTCCTTATGCATTTCAGGAATAAGATCAGAGCAGGCTATGTAAATAAAGCTTCCTGCTGCGAACGGGATAAGAAAAAGAGTTATGCGCTCAATACTGCTTCCCACAACCAAACTGAGCACTACACCGAGAAAAGCCGTGAGAGCCGTGATAAAATTGTAAAATATTGCTTTTCTTCTTGAGAAACCGCCGTGTATGAGCACGCTAAAATCTCCGACTTCCTGAGGAATTTCATGGAGAATGATTGCAACTACCGTTGCAATGCCTGTATGGCTGTTTATCAAATAACTTGCTCCGATTATAAGGCCGTCAATAAAATTATGGGCCGTGTCACCCAGGAGATTAATTATTGCAAACGGGTGCGGATGCGCGCTTGATGTTGGAATATGGCAGTGCCTCCAGTGTATTATTTTTTCAACAAAAAACATGGCAAGTATGCCGAAAAGCACTGAAGAAGCCACAGGCAGGCCAAACCCGTTTTTTTCAACTGCTTCAGGGAGCAGGTGTATGAGTGCATCCCCGAGCAACGCTCCAGCAGAAAAGCTTATCATGTAAAAAACAAATGTTTTTAGCTTCTCAAGATTCACTGATATTGAGAAAACTCCGATTAAAGAGACCGCGCTGACAATAAATGCACTTGCAAGAGAGTAAATCCACGCATTCATAATAAAAAAGTTGGCGCGGATGTTTAAAAAGTTTGTTTTTTTTAATCTCCAAAAAGCCGAAAATCTTTCATTTCTACCGGATTTTTTGCGGATTTCTCGACGAATAATTTATTAAAGGCAAAATTTTCGAAAATTATGACTTTCATTCATATCTACCTCAAAAAAGGAAAAGTTCTGCATAATTATATGCACTGGCGCAGTGTTATGCGCTTGTTTGAAAGCAATTTCAACAACTTCAATGGAAAAGAAAAAGAATTCATATTTGTTGACCTGGATAACAATAAAATAATATCCTCGCAGAGCTGTTTCAGAATAACTAATCTTCCGCATGATAAACTGAAAGTCTTGTTTAAGAGGTTTAAGGTTGAGGAGTCATAAAATTTAAATAGTTATAAAAATGAGGTGAAAATGATGTATATGCTGATTTTTTGGATTTTGTTATTTATTAACTTAATTTTATATTTGACATTCAGAAAAAATAAACGATTTGAAGAATACGGGATAATAATTATTGTACTTGCTTTTTCATTTTTAGTGGTTGCCATACTGACGCATGACCCAATTTTTTCAAAATTCGGTGTTCCTGTTGAGTTTGAGTGGGTTGTCGGATTGTTCATAACTGGATTAAGTTCATGGAAGCTGTATTTTAATCCGCTGAAAAAAAGGGTTATGGACTCTGAAAAAGAAATTATTTCATTAAAATCGGAAGTTCACTCCATAAAAGAAGACACTCTTTTAATCAAAGAAAAGCTGTTCAGTTTGACTAATCTAAGTTAAAATTCTCCCAGCTTCTTTTGTTTTTTGTCAAACTTTTCCAGATACTTCGGCGGATTGATTTTCACAAACTTAAATCCCCAGTCCTTAAGCATTTTATGCGCATTAGGGGTTATTTTCGGGCACGCAAGCACCCCTCGTATGTTTTCTGTTCCTTTTGACTCTTTTAGCTTTTCAACATACCTCCTCAGCTGGGTTACTGCTGAAAGATCGCCGTTATAGCGCTTGCACTCCACAACAACCAGAGTTCCGCTTTTGTCATGGCCGAGCACATCAATAAAACCATATTTTGTCTGCTCCTCCTGCGAAACAGGCCTGAAGTTCTTTTCAATCAGCCAGGGGTTCTGCATTATCATGTCAGCCATGTCTTTTTCTGTCCCTTGAAGCTGTATTTTCTGCCCGTCTTCAAGAGCAAGGGCATGAAAAAAATGAAGCTTGTTTATTTTTATGTCAAGAAATTCATTCAGTGGAAGATTCTGAGACCTTAGCATAAGCTCATTATTGTCAAAAGTGAGAATGTGCGACGCTTCTTTCATGTAATTTATCGGAGCGCTTCCTGACGGCTGGTGGACCAGCAAAGTTCCGTCCGGCTTTATTAGGATTATCCTGCCGCCTGATGGAAGAAATGATTCAGCTCTGCCTGAATAGCTAATTTCACAGTCTGCGACGATAATTACTGAGCAATTCTTGTTAAGCGCATCTCTGAGTTTATGCAGTTCGTCATTCACGCAATTTGCCCAATTATTGATTTTAAATATCTTTTGTTAGTTAAACACAATAATCTTATTCAATGGACATATTTTAAAATGTATCCCAAACCTTTTTAAAAAGAAAACTTAAAAACCAAAAGATTTATAAAGTAACCTCCACTTTCACCTCTTTTAAGGGGTAAATATGCCGGGTGTTGTTTAATCGGAGGAATCCACCATGAAAAAATGTCCTGAATGCGGAGATGTGCATCTTGTCCACAATAAAGACAAAGGCGAAGTTGTCTGCAAAAGCTGCGGGCTTGTTGTTGAAGAAAAACTTGTTGACTTTTCTCCTGAATGGACTGAGCATGATGAAAATGACCAGTCAAAAAGAAGGGCTGGTGCACCTCTTACTTATACACAGCATGACCACGGCCTCGGCACAGAAATCGGCTCTTCTTCAGACATTTACAAATTAACAAATAAAGACAAATTCTTCAGGCTAAGAAAATGGCAGAGGAGAGTTTCAACAGCAATTGAAAGAAACCTCCAGCTTGCACTTTCAGAACTTAAAAGAATAAGCTCAATGCTGAGCCTGCCATCTTCAATTGAAGAAGAATCAGCAAGAATTTACACTCTGGCAGTCCAGCAGGGCCTTGTAAAAGGAAGAGGGCTTGAACAGATTGTCGCAGGAGCAGTTTATATAGCATCAAGAATAAATGAAAGCTCATTAACAATGGATGATATATGCCGGGCGGCAGGAATTGACAAAAAAATACTTGGAAAAAATTACAGGTTTGTAATGAGAAAACTGGACATAAGACTAATGCCTGCAGACCCAACAAGTTATGTACATAAGTTTGCATCAAGGCTTGACCTAAGCCCCGTAACTCAAACAAAAGCGCTTAAATTGATTGACAACATAAAAAAATCCGGCTTAAATTCCGGAAAGTCTCCTAAAGCAATTGCCGCAGGAGCGCTGTATCTTGCAGCCATAATGAACGGCGAGAAAAGAACCCAGGAAAAGGTTGCGATGGTAAGCAATGTCACAGAAGTAACCATACGGAACAGATACAAAGAATTTTCAAAAAAACTCGGCCTGAAAAATAAATATCTCGCAAGAGAGCTGAGAAAAGCAATAGCGTGAAGAAAATGCGCATTAATAAAGAACCAATACCCACAGTTTATATGCTTGTAGTGCAACTCTTGGCGGAGCTTTTTTAGTCGGACTTAATCTCTATTTCCAGTGCAACCCAAATATGGCCGTGCAGCCGCCTGTTGTTCTTGAAGCAACAGCTGAAGCGCCCGAATTTGTCTCTAAAGAAGGAATATACGAAGGTTATAGAACAGTAATCACTCAAACAGCAGGAGTAAGAACGGTTCATATCAGCATGAATAATGAAACAATTGTCGGGCTGGCTGAATCATTTGTCCGCGGAGATGACTGCAACAGCGATGGCAGGTTTGACCAGCTAACAATCCGCGCTCCGAAAGGAAGCCCTTTGGAAAGGTTTGCAGGCATTCAGGAGCTTCAGATAACAAAAATATTCACAGAGAACCTGTGACGCTTAAGCTCAGAGAGTGAATGTGAATATTTTTGAATGTAAACTAAAAAACGCTTCGGGCTTTAGCCCGAAGTAGTTTACAAAGCATACGAAGTAACAGAAAAAACCGGAAAAATTATCAGGTAAACTTTTTATTCAAATCTTTCTTCAGGGAAGCTTCCAAGCATGACACACTCAATGAGCGTTTTTCCCATAAGGTCTTTTTTTGTCTTGAGAATGTCAACCTTTGAGTAAGGAAGGGCTTTTTTCACCTGGTCAAATATCACTGCGAAATCCTCATCAGACAATCCACCCATTGCATGGGCAAGGACAAAGCTCACCTTTTTCGTGTCAACATCAAAAAATATTTTTGAGAGCGCCTTTTTTATTTCAGAGATTGAAACTCTTGACAACATTTTTGACTCTGAAACCTCGCTCATGTTTTCTATTGAGGCTTTTTTTACCATTACACCGTCTTCAACCTGAGAAAACTGCGTTAAGCTGTTAATAAGCTTCGTGTTTTTCTGAAGCTCCTTTGAAAGCTTCCAGACAGGAAGCGCAGAAGAAACAGCCGGCATCAGCTCATCAAAAGCTTCGCTCTCAAACTGCGTCAAAGAAACTCTTCCAAGCTCGCTTATTAGTTTTCTAAGCTCTGAAAGATGCTGTTCAGGGCTACCCCTCAACTCCACTTTGAAAAACGGAAGGTCGATCTTAAGCTTAATCACATCCTTTTTAGCGCTCATAAAAAACAGGAAAGAAGACGCTTATTTAAATATTATTGTAATAGAAAAAGCAGAGATTATCTCATGAAGTCTTTTCAGTAACATTTAAAAACCCTTCACCTTTCCTGTTCTTTTATAGCAGGGGCTGTAGGGTAGCTTGGTTATCCTTTCTGGTTTGGGAGGCGGAAAACAAAAATCCGCCAAAAACACCAGAAGACCCCAGTTCAAAAAGTCTGCTGGCAAGATAAGCGGGCTGGAAAGTCTGGGCAGCCCCACTTATGATGCGGAGGAGCAAATATGGCTGTCAAAACAAAAAATGCAAAAGGATTCGGCGCAAGATACGGAAGAAAAATAAGGGAAAAAATAGGGCGCTATAATGAAATCAGAAATGCCAAGAAGAAATGCCCGTATTGCCATGCAATGAAGGTGAAAAGGGTCGCATTCGGAATATGGAACTGCAGAAAATGCTCAAAAAAGTTTACAGGAAAAGCATATGAGCTCGGAGAGGTAATCATAAAAGAAGAAATCCTTGAAGAGAAAAAGGAGATGTAAAAATGGGATCATGCAAATGTTTCAGTTGTGAAAAAAAAGTCGGCGAGGAATTTTTAAAGAAAAAAGTAAGATGCCCGTTCTGCGGGGCAAAAATGGTTTTCAAGCCGAGAACTCAGCTTACAAAAGTAAAAGCAAGATAATAAATGCAGTAATGTAAAAAATGATAAATACAATAATAGAAGTTGACGGGGATGCTGAAGAAATTTATTCAGCAGTCTCCCCTGAACTGGACAGGCACTTAAGGTCAAATATGTCAATTGAAAAAGGAAAAAAACTGGTGTTCAAAATCAGTGCGCAGGACATAACCGCATTCAGGGCGACTTTAAACTCGGTAATACAGATGCTTACGGTATTCTACAAAGCAAAGGAAATAAAATGAACAGCGAAAAGATACAGCAGCTTCAGCTTATGGAGCAGAATTCCCAGGCATTCATGATGCAGAAACAGCAGTTTCAGCAACAGCTTGTTGAAATTGAATCTGCAATAAGTGAGCTCGCAAAGTCAAAACAAAGCTACAAAATAATAGGCAGTGTAATGATATCTGCGGACCCCAAAGAGCTTGCAAAAGCGCTCATTGCAAAAAAAGAAGAAACAGAGCTCAGAATAAAAACAATAGAAAGCCAGGAAGAAAAACTAAAAGAAAAAGCAAAACTTCTCAGAGATGAAGTAATGAAGGAGATAAAATAAAATGGATTCTCAGGCAGTTGTTCTATCAGCTGAAGCAATAATGCAGGAAGAAAATATGCCAAAGCAGATTTTATCTGCAATAGAAAGAATAATCCAAATTCTCAAAAACAGCGAAGATGTCCACGCAAAGAAGGACAAGTGCATACACGAGCTTGAAGAAATAGAAGCAAACGGCAGTGTTGAGCCTGGAATAAGAGTGCTTCTCCTTGACCTAGCAAGCGCACTTGAACAGATGAACTAATTCTTCTTAACCAGCCTGCTTTTCAGAATTGTCGAGTTAGGAATGAATATTGAGTCAGAACCGCTCTTTATTTCTGTTTCCGTCAGCTTAATGTCAATAACCTCCCCATTGACATCAGCAACTTCTATAAAATCACCGCGCCTGAATGTCTTATTGCGGAAAATTATTATTCCCGCAATTATGTTCGGAATATAATCCTTTATTCCAAGCACAAGAGCTATTACCACAAGAAGTATCACCGCGCCTGCAATCATGTTAAGGACGGCATTGGCAAGGCCCAGTTTTTCAAGTGCAATTATTCCTGAAAAGAAATATATTATATAGCTAACCCCGTTGCCTATCGTTTCGTCAATGCGGGCGTTTATGTTCACCGCCCTGCGGACAATCTTATTCAGCTCAAATTCGCTGAGCATTCTTTTTACAAAATTTCCTGCAATCCTTCCTACAAGAAGCCCGATAACAAAAATGATTACAGCAACAACCAGCTGATTAAGTATGCCGTCAAATGCCATAAAACCGTTTTTCACAATGTCAAAAAATACCATAAACATATAAAACCGCGCCCCGTATTTAAATCTTGCTTTAGTAGCCAGGCATTTCAGGCTCCTTACCCCCTTTTTTTCCTGCAGCGATGACATCATCTATTCTCAGAATCATTACTGCAACTTCTGTTGCCGAGGAAATCGCTTGAGTCTTAATTTTCAACGGCTCAATAACTCCTTCATCCCATGCATTCATTATTCTGCCGGTAAAAACATTAATGCCCGCCCATTTCGTGTCCTTATCATGCGCAACCTTCAAGTCCGCGAGAATATCAATCGGGTCCAAGCCAGCATTTTCAGCAAGAGTAACTGGAATAATATCCAACGCATCTGCAAATGACTGAACAGCGAGTTGGTCTTTTCCGCTTAAAGTTGACGCATATTTTCTTATTTCCTTCGCAAGCTCAATCTCAACAGCCCCCGCTCCTGCAACAACCCGACCATTTTTAAGTGCGGCAGCAACATCACCTATTGCATCCTCCAAAGCGCGTTTAACCTCATCAATGACATGCTCGGTGCCCCCCCTTACAAGAATCGTGACTGTTTTAGGGTTTTCACATTCCTTTACATAAGTCATTTCTTCACTGCCGAACTTAATTTCCTCGACTTTTCCCGCACCGCCCAAATCATCCTTGCTTAAGTCATCAAGATTTGTGACAATGTTTGCGCCTGTGGCTTTTGACAACGCCTCCATGTCAGACTGCTTAACCCTCCGCGCGGCATAAATCTTGTTTTTTGCAAGAAAATGCTGGGCAAGGTCATCAACACCCTTCTGGCAGAAAACAACATTTGCCCCGGACTTTATCACTTTGTCAACCATCTTCCTGACCATTTTCTGCTCCATATCAATAAAATCCTGCATTTGGGAAGGGTCCGTAATGGAAATCTTTGCATCAATTTCAGTATCCTTTACTTCAAGCGATGTGTCAAGAAGCGCAATTTTAGCATTTACAACCGAACCCGGCATTGAGGGATGAGCTTTTTCCTTGTCAATCACAATCCCGTTAATCAGCTCAGAATCTTCAACACTCTCGCCGACTTTTTTTTCTATCCTTATTGAGCTCCGGCTTATCTCGCCGTCAAAAACTTTCATAACTCCCTTAAGAACAAGATTTGACAAAAGCTCCTTTGAAGACTCAGCGCCCTTGCCAGTCATTGCAGTAAGCGCAATCTTCTTTATAAGGTCTTCATCCTTCTTAGTTATTTTTTCTGCAATGCTGTTAAGCACAAGCTGGGCTTTTTCAGACGCCTGGCGATAACCCTTTGCAATAACAGTCGGATGAATATTTTTTTCCAATAACTTTTCAGCCTGCTTCAGCAGTTCGCCTGCAAAAACAACAGCAGTTGTTGTGCCGTCGCCGATTTCATCCTCCTGAGTTTTTGCAACTTCAACCACCATCCTTGCGGCAGGATGCTCAATCTGCATTTCCTCAAGAATTGTCACGCCGTCGTTAGTGACTGTAACTCCGTTCATTGAGTCAACAAGCATTTTATCCATGCCTTTCGGGCCCAAAGTTGTCCTGACGGTTTCAGCAACAAGCTTAGCAGCGGCAATATTGTTTTTTTGTGCTGCACGCCCGGTGTTCCTCAGCATATCCTCAGACAAGACAAAAATAGGTTGATTGTTTTTTTCAGCCATAAAAATCCCTCCGAGAAATGCAATTCAACGGTGGTTTAAAAAGATTATTGAGATTGAGAATCAAGCCGAGTAAACTTTATTAATCCGCATTCTAATTATTGAATCATGTCAATATTTTTACAGCTGGCTGTGAACGGAATGATTGCAGATACGCTCTCGGGCGGACAACAACCGATGCTGGCAATAGCAAGAGCACTAATACAAAATTCGCAGTTAATACTGATGGACGAGCCCTCACGCGGACTAAGCCCGAAGGCAATGAAAGAAGTATTCAAAAAAAGAGTCCAGATAAACAAAGAAGGAAGCGATGTAATAATCGTTGAGCAAAATGCAAAACAAGCAGTTGAAATAGCAGACACAACTTATGTTCTTGAAGACGGAAAAGCCGCGCTTAAAAGCGGAAGAGAAATAACTGCATGACGCCAATCATAGAGCTAAAAGATGTCTGGAAAGTCTATAAAATCGGCAATGTAGAAATAAATGCTCTTTGCGGACTGAACTTAACAGTCAATAAAGGAGAGTTTGTTTCAATAATGGGGCCGAGCGGTTCAGGAAAAAGCACTATGATGAATATGGTCGGAAGCCTTGACCTGCCGACAAAAGGCCAAATCTTTCTTGACGGGCATGACATAGCAAAGTTTTCAGAGTCAGACCTCGCGACAATAAGAGGAAGAAAAATAGGGTTTGTATTTCAGCAGTTCAACCTGATTAATACCTTAACAGCAAAGGAAAATGTGATGCTCCCAATGATGTTTCAGGGAATACCGCGTGAGGAGAGAATAAAAAAAGCAGAAGCACTGCTAAAACTGGTTGAGCTTCAGGACAGGATGAACAACAAGCCGACAGAACTTTCGGGAGGACAGCAGCAAAGGGTCGCAATAGCGCGTGCGCTATCAAACAACCCCGAAGTAATCCTTGCAGATGAGCCGACAGGAAATCTTGACAGCAAATCAGGCCTTAATGTGATGCATTTCCTTAGACGACTGCACGAAAATGAAAATAAAACAATAATAATGGTCACGCATGACGAGGAAGTAGCGAAAAACGCAGACAGAATAGAATACTTAAAAGACGGGGCGATAGTAAAAACGCTAAAAGGGAAGCATATTAACGGACACTAAACGAAAAATATATAAAACAACAACCGAGAAAGGAAACAATGAATAAAACAATCATGCTGGCGCTGGTTTTAGCCATTCTTGCATCTTCAGCCAGCGCTGTAACACTGCGCTACACAGAGCGAGTATATGAAGGCGCCTACCCAAGCGTTTACCTATACAGCCAAACCCCTGACCCAGTCCAGCCAGGCAATTATGTTGAGCTAAAAGTAAAGGCAGACAACAAGGGTGTTGACACGCTTAAAAACTTTCAGATTGAGCTTATACCAAAATATCCTTTTTCTTTTGACAAAAACGAAATAGCACTAAAAGAATACGGCAACATCGGAAGCGGAGAATACGGCGACAGCGGAGTTGTCATCAAATGGAAGCTAAGAGTTGATGCAAATGCAGTAGAAGGAAATAACACAATACAGGTAAAATACAGATTCGGCACAGACCAATGGGTTTACAAAGACCTCGATGTAAGCGTCAGAACATCAGATGCAATACTCAACATAAAAAGCATAAGCACAATTCCACCAATAGTTGCGCCCGGAGAGGAATTTAAGCTCGTAATAGAGGCAGAAAACCAGGCAGATTCATTAATCAAAAATGTGAAATTTAAGCTGGATGTAACCCCCCCTTTTGTCACAATAGGCTCAACAGACGAAAAATATGTGAAACTTTTAGATTCAGGCGAAACAGAAAATGTGACATTTGACATTATCTCAAAAGGAACTGCAGATGCAACAGTTTACACAATGCCGTTAAAACTATCATTTTATGACAACGAAGAAAAACAATACCTTAAAAACACCTCATTCGGAATAATACTTCTTGAACAGCCTCAGCTTGTAAAAAACATAGAATCCAGCGAGGTCGTATCATCAGGAGACAAGGGAAAAGTAACAATAAGCATCTCAAACACCGGCGTTGAAGAAGTCAAGTTTGTAAAAGTAAGACTGGAAGACGGTGCAGGTTATAAGACAGTTTCAGCCAGAGAATTATACCTGGGCAATATAGACAGCGACGACTTTGAAAGCGCAGTATTCACGATATACGCAAAAACAAAAGAGCAGAGCATTCCTCTTAATTTAACTATGGAATATAAAGACGGATTAAACAATGCGCACACCGAAGAATTTGCGCTCAACCTCCCGCTTTATTCATCAGGCGAGGCAAAAAAGCTCGGGCTGAAACAACCAGGAAATTTTCTGGCGTCATATGTAAGCTTTGTCGTAATAGTGTTTGCATTTATCTTTTGGGTATATATGATGTTCGACCTCATACAAAGAAAAATGATAAGGTACAAAAAAATAAGCTGGCTTGCAATACTCGTGCTTACAACAATCTTTGGAGCAGCCACATACTATTTTATGATAAAAAGAAAAGCACAGCAATAATCGGCCAGCAATATATTCATAATGCTGTTAGACTACTTCAACATAATTATCAAAAATTTAAGGTACAGGAGCGTAAGAAGCTGGCTGACCCTTCTTGGAATCTTTATTGGAATAGCTGCGGTCGTATCACTTATATCTCTCGGGCAGGGATTTGAAAACGCCATTGTCGGGCAGTTTGCAAGCGTCGGGACAGACAAGCTTACAATACAAGCGCAGGAAGTCGGATTTGCGCCCCCCGGAAGCACTGCAGTAAAAAGGCTCACAGAAGAAGATGTAAATGCAATAAGAAGCGTAAAAGGCGTGAAACTTGTTGTTGCAAGACTCCTCAGAAGCACAACAATAGAATACAACGGCAAACAGAGATTCGGATTTCTTGTCAGCATGCCAGAAAAAAGCGATGAAAGAAAACTCGTTGAGGAGTCAATGAAGCTAAAAGCAGAAGAAGGAAGGCTTCTGCGCTCAGGAGACAAATACAATGTTGTTCTTGGGCAGTATTACAAAACAAATGATTACTTTGGAAAAAAGGTGAAGCTCGGAAGCAAATTAAAAATCAACGGAATTGAGTTCAGCGTCGCAGGATTTATGGCAAAAATGTCAAACCCGCAGTTCAATGACATAATTCTTATGAACCACGACATGATGAAAAGCACTCTTAACACGGGCACATCTGTAGATATTGCCGTAGCACAGGTTGACAATGCAAAAGAAACAATTATTTCTGCAGAAGCAATAAAAAAAGAGCTCAGAAAGCAAAGGGATGTAAAAAAAGGAAAAGAAGACTTTAAAGTTGAAACCCCCCAGCAGACTGTCGCAACATTTACAACCGTCCTTGGCATAATACAGGCAGTAATCGTCGGCATAGCAGCAATCTCGCTTGTTGTAGGCGGAATAGGAATAGCAAACACAATGTTCACATCAGTGCTTGAAAGAAGAAAAGAAATAGGAATAATGAAAGCTGTCGGAGCAAGAAACAGCTCAATACTTCTGCTGTTCCTTCTTGAATCCGGAACACTCGGATTAGCAGGAAGCGTAATTGGCGTTGTTTTGGGAGTGCTTTTTGCAAAAACCGTTGAGACAATAGGAAATGTTTTTCTTTCAGAAGGAGTAATCACTGCAAGCTTCGGCGCTCCGTTAATCGCGGGCAGTCTTTTATTCGGGTTCGTTGTCGGCTCGCTTTCAGGAATAATACCTGCACGGCAGGCCTCGATGCTTCCGCCAGTGGAGGCGCTCAGAAAATGATAGAAGAGTTTTTTAAACTCGGATTTGAAACATTAAAGAAAAGAAAGCTAAGAAGCTGGCTCACAATGCTGGGCATATTTGTAGGAATAGCTGCAATAGTATCGCTGATTTCACTCGGCCAGGGATTAAAAAACTCCATAGAAGCAGAATTCTCAAAACTCGGGACAGACAGAATACTGATACAGGCAAGCGGGTCATTCGCCCCGCCGAACGCAGACATCTCAACAGCAAAACTAACAAAAAAAGACCTTGAAACAATAAGAAGCACGCTCGGAATAAAAGAAGCCGGCGGAATACTCTCAAGAGGGGCGAAAGTTGAATTCAACAGCCAGCTGAGATACCAGTTGATAGCGGGAATCCCAACTGACGAAACATTCAAATTAGTAAAAGAATTCGCTTACTTCAAGATTGAAGAAGGCAGAGACCTGAAAAACGGCGACATGAAAAAAGTAGTGCTCGGAAACAGAATAGCAAAAGGAGACATGTTCAAGCCGAATCTTAAACTAAGAGACAGAATAACAATAAATGATATTGACTTCAAAGTTATTGGAATATATCAGCCAATAGGAACATCTGACGATGATTCAAGCATTTTTATTTCAGAAGATGCATTCAGAGAGCTTTATAATCTTACGGATGAATGGAGCATAATAGTCGCAAAAACAGACGGCGACCCGCAAGCAGTTGCAGAAAGAATTGAAAAACGGCTGAGAAAATCGCGCGGAGTTGAGGAAGGAAAAGAAGATTTTGCCGTAACAACCGCGGAAGAATTCATCTCAACATTTAACATAGTGCTGAACATACTTAATGTATTCCTCATAGGAATTGCATCAATATCTTTAATCGTCGGAGGAATAGGAATAATGAACACAATGTACACCTCGGTTCTTGAGAGAACAAAAGAAATAGGTGTGATGAAAGCAATAGGCGCGCGCAACTCAGACATAGGAATAATATTCATGATAGAATCGGGGCTGCTCGGGCTGGCGGGCGGAGCAATAGGCGTTGCAATCGGAATTGCAATTGCAAAAACCGTTGAATACATAATTGCTGAAACAGGAAATTCGCTAATAAAAGCAATAATGCCTTCGTGGCTCGTGATAGGCGCGCTGATGTTTTCATTCCTAATCGGCTCAATATCCGGAACACTGCCGGCATACCGTGCATCAAAAATGGAGCCGACAGAAGCATTGAGATATGAGTAAACAGATTAACCTTTCTCCAGCTCTTTTTTTATCTCATCACCAAGCTTTTCTCCAAGAATTCTCTTAAGCGCTGAAATATCTGCCTTTTTTAAATCCCCCGCATTACTGATTCCAGCATTAAACAGTTTTCTCGCCCTGACTTTACCAATCTGCCTTATTTTCACCAGCGGAAGAAGCTCCTCCTTTACGCCATAATGAAGCCTCAGCCTTAACTTTGCAATGTCTCTCATTCGGTCGTGAAGCAGAAGTATCTTGCATAACTCCTCGCACGAAAACAAAAGCCAGTCAGCAGAATCAAGCTTGTATTTTACCTCCCCCGGCCGGACATTAAACTTCTCAAGAAGATAATCCTCATCCTTCTCATTTATCCACTCCTCAAAAAACCAGGCAGTCTTGACAGACTCCTCAAAATCATCAGAAAAAAAGCCATCATCAAGAAAATCATTTTCGTTCAAAGATATTTTTTCCTGAATCTCTTCATATTCCTTTGACTTAACTGAAAGCAAAGGCCTCATCTCAAGAGTATGCGAAACAAGCTGAAGATAAGAAAAAACAGTCTTATTCTTTTCTTTTCCAAGCCCTTTTGCAAGATGGTCTGCAGTAAGCGGGTCAATATACAATTCAGCAGCCCTCTTTCCGAGAAAAGTCGCCTCATAATTTTTGTTTAATGCATCTGCTGAAACAAAATCATCACTGCTTCCTTTTATCATTTTCCAATCTTTCAGCATCTCAACAACTTTCACAATAATCGCATTCAGCCGGGCAATATCCTTATACTGATGGGCGAAAAATGTTTTTTCAAAAAACTTTATCAGCTCATGCTCAGTTCTGACAAAGCCGGACGCAACAAGCGAAAGAATGTACACCCTTAAAGCAGGCTCTGCAGCGAGCTTTGAATAAACGCTCTCCGGCTCGCCCCGAAGATACATCTCAACAAGCTCATTTTTTTCATTTTCAGAAGATGCTATGCAAATAGCCTCGCCTTCAGTGTCATATTTCGGCCTGCCTGCACGGCCGCAATTATGGACTAATATGTTGGACGCAAAATAATTTTCATTATCCTTAATTTTCAGATTATAAGTTTTAACAAACTCCGAAGAGCTTATTGCTCTTTTTTTAACTACTTTTAAAGGAATGAATAAATCTTCTGAATCGTATTTTTTATTAAGATTGTGGTAATCGCTGTAAGAAACATCAAAATTACATTTAATCGGCTTTGCAAATTCGGCAAAGCGAGAAATATATTTTTTCTTATTAAATACCACATAGTATTGCGTATTTCCAAAATATACTTCCTTTTTTTTCAGTATTACTTTATTTGACAGCTTTTCACCATATTTATTTGAAGGTATGCCCAATATCAGCAACAGTTTATGAATGTCATCTGAAAATTTTTTGCTTGCAGTAGTGAACAATACTCTGTGAGCAGCAGAATTTTTAAAATGTTTATGCAGGTTTGAAGTATAACACCCGTCGCCATCAAAAACACCTGCAAGATAAGCTCCAATTAATTCCTGCGATGAATCAAACAAAAACTGCGGGGCGCGGATTTTATATGTTTTATTCTTAAACGGAACTCCAAAATGTTTTCTGAGTACTTTTGCCAAAAGTGTTGAACCAATTTCACAAGAATACAGCCCATCGTTTCTTAAACTAACACACGCATTTCCTTGAATATATTGTTCAAGCACAAACTTTGCCTTATCGATTATTTTTTTATTTTTATTAAACACCCTTATTTTTATATACTCACTCTTTGTTCTTTTATCTACTGTTCTTTGAATATTCCCGTCTGTCGCGATAATGCCGACAAGCCACATAAAATCTTCATCAATTTTTTTAAGGCTTAAAAAAGAGCCGTATGCAGTTTTAGCTTCGAGAAAATGCTCATTATCAAACTCTTTCTCAAGAATTTCCAGAATTTTTTTGAGTGCACTGCTTGAAAGACTTTTTTTATTATCAATATACTTTTTAATAGACTTTCTATTCAAACAAATTTTTTCAGCAAGGTCTTTATAAGCAACGCCCAGCCGGCTTTTTGCTTTTTCTATTAACCCTCCTTTTCCTTGAAAATAGACTTGTTCTTCTTTAACAAAATCAAAAAGAGACGGGGAAGGCATTGCAAAAGGGCATCTCATTAAAGAAAGTTTTAATTCATCATTCTTCTTAAGACCTGATGCATTTTTCCAATGGTCTTTAACAAAAACCGGATGTTCAGGAGTGAGCTTAAGAGTGTAACCCCAATGCGTTTTAATTTCAATGAACTGTTTAGAACTTGTTTTATAATACCCCTCGATTGGCTTGAATTCACCAACTTGTTTTTTTACATTAAAAGACAGCACTTCGCAATCAATTTTTTCTTCAACTAATTTTCCGATTGGAATTCTTCCCTTATCAGTCATTATAAGCTCTTCATAGGGCAGGCACATCTGCATAAATTCAATAACAGAAATATATTCCATGCCCCTCCGGCCGTACCTTTTCAAGGTCTTCAAAACAGCCCTGAAAGCAGGCAGGTCAACCCCTGCAGCAAGAGTCGGAGTGGCGCAGATTATTTTTATTTTTCCATCTCTAAATGAATTCTCAACTATCTCCCGCTGTTTCGCACTTAACCCTGAATGATGAAATGCAATGCCTTTCTCAATGCAGGCGCTGAGGCGCCTGCATTGCCTGGTTGGAACAGGAAGCGCACTTAGAATATCATCAGCTATTGCAGACAACCGCCCATCTTTCTCACTTATCTCAGCACTTATGTCATCAGCCTGCTTTTCAGCACTATTCTTGGAATTAACAAAAACAAGCGCCTGCTTGCCTTTCGCAATAGTATCCAGCGCAATAACCGCAACATCGCACTTTGATTTCATAAAAGAAAGATAAATATGAATCGTTTAAAAGGTTTGCCTAAACAACGGCTAAACGCTGAACAACCCAGCGCTTTTTAAGTATTGAGAAAACAGCAAAAACAAACAATTAGGCAAGGCAGGCGCAGTTTATGCAGTCAATCGCACTTAAGACCGCCTTCAAAGAAAAGCTGAATGTCTCTTTCAATATCTTTTATTTCCTCAGAAAAAACTTTATGAGCGCTCCATCTCGGCTTGTCATCTTCAGCCTTTTTTGTGCAGAGCTTATCGCCGAGCTGAATTGCGACCCTCAAGCATCTTTTTTCAGAGCTGTGGTCGCCTTTTATTATTATTGTTAAATCATTCCCAAAAACATTATTATCCTTGCCAACCCTGCACGCAAAACAGCATTCAGGAGAATCCCTATTGAAAAAAACACACTCAACTACAGAGCGCTGCGAAATAATCCCCTTTTTAATAAGTATCCGGGCAATATGCTTGTCAAGAAGCCTGAAGCTCCTTCTTGTTCTCAACTCAGCTGCTATCTCCTCAATGCGGTCAGGCATAGCACCAAAAAACGGCCAATAGTATTTAAGGATTGCGATGAATGCATCATTTACCTCATTAAATTGCCAAGATTTAAATAATCCGCAGCCTGAACTGCTTTAATGAAAACAGCTGTTGAAGTTAAAAATCTGTATTACTCGTACCCTTCTGAGGCAAAAAATACTTTAGCGGACATATCTTTTTCAGTCAATGAAAATGAAGTGTTTGCCATAATAGGCCCTTCGGGGTGCGGAAAAACAACACTCGCATTGGTGCTAAATGGAATTATACCAAAATCATTGAAAGGAAAACTTGAAGGAAACATTTTGGTTGATGGAAAAAATATTAGAGAAACAACAACGCCAGAACTGGCGCAAAAAGTCCAAATACTATTCCAATTGCCGGACTCGCAACTATTCGCGCTTAATGTTGCAGACGAAATCTCATTCGGGCCGGAAAACTTAAATATGCCCTGGAATGAAATAGAAAAAAGAGTCAACGAAGCACTTGAAAAACTAAAGATAGAAGAACTAAGGAACAGCTCAATAGAAGAATTAAGCTCTGGGCAAAAGCAAAAAACAGCTTTAGCTTCTGTTTTAGCGATGAAGCCAAAAATATTAATACTTGACGAACCGACGGCAAACCTCGACCCGGAGTCTGTTGAAAATTTTTCTGAAATAATAGAGCAGCTTAAAAAAGAAATGACAATAATCTTGATAGAACACAACATAAATTTTGTAAAAAGACTGTCAGACCGAATGATGCTGATGAACGAAGGTAAAGTGATATGCATCAAAAAAACCGAACAAATGCTGAAAGACAGGCAGTTTATTGAGCTAATGACTGCGGAGCCTGAAGAAAAAATAAAATACAGAGGCAACGGTAAAAAAATACTTGAAATAAAGAACGCGGTTTTCAGCTACCCGAATAAGGTTATGGCCCTGAAAGATGTAAGTTTGGATGTCCATAAAGGGGATTTTCTCGGAATTGTCGGAATGAATGGGAGCGGGAAATCAACACTTGCCTTGAACATAATCGGCCTGCTTAAAGGCGAAGGAAAAATTATTCTTAACGGCAAAGACATATCAAAACAAGACACCTGCAAACGCGCAAAACACATAGGCTATGTTTTTCAAAACCCGAATTACCAACTTTTTGAGGATAACGTAGAAAAAGAAATAGAGTTCGGGCTGAAAAATATCTTTATTCCTGAAAACGAAATAAGTGAAAGAACAAAAGAAGCGCTTAATACAATAAACATGCTTGAATTTGCAAAAGAAGACCCTTATTCCCTGAGTGTGGGGCAAAAGAAAAGAGTTACAATAGCATCGGTGCTCGCAATGCTCCCGGAAATAATCATCATAGATGAGCCGGACACGGGGCTGGACTGCAAAACCGCAATAAGATTGATTGATTATGTAAGAAAGCTGAATGAAAAAGGACACACAATAATAATGATATCTCATAACACCGAGCTGGTAAAAGAATACTGCAACAGAGTAATCTGCATGGAAAACGGAAAAATTAAGTAAATTGTTTCAGCAGCGGCTTGTCTTTAAGCTTGTTGTAAAGCAAAAAACCAATCTGTATGCCAATACACCCCATAATCATCACAACAACAAGCATGACAAGCCACACTTTCGCAATAGTTTCAAACTCAGGCATGCCGAGAAAATAATATGCCCCAAGATAAAGCAAAAGACCTGAAGCAGCCAGAGCAGGAAGACTAAAAATAAAAGATTTCTTAGTGTAGCCCATAAAATGAAAAACAGACTCCATCGACAAAGCAGTAAGCGCCATAATAGGAACCTTCCACACAAAACCCGGAGGACCGCCATTCATATTAGTCGGAAGAGACAAAATACCATAAATAAAATACAGCAAAGTGATGCTCCCAAACCTCTTCAAAGAAAGAGCAACAAAAGTCACAACAATAAGATTAGTTATGCCTGTCACAAAAACAGAACTTCCAGGAATACCTGAAATAACAATAACCCAAGAACCAATAGAAAAATTAACAGCAAACAAAAAAGCAGACATAACGGCAATAAAAATCAATTCTTTCGTTGAAAATTTTTTGGACATTTTTACCATGTCACCTGCTTTACAGCCGCTTTATCCTTTATTTTTCTCCAGATATAAAATCCCAGCCACAAACCAATTGAGCCGATAACCCAAAAGCCGGGAATAGCAATCGGCAGCACCGAAGCAATCTTCCCCACTTCAGGAATGCCCATCAAAGCCATTGTGCCGACCATAAAACCGTAAAGAAGCGCAACAATAATGTAAAAACCGATTATTATGCTCCAATTTTTGTATTTTGTCATCTTAAACCAAGAGTCAGCAATCAATCCAACAATGACTTCTACTGCAACTTTCGGCCAAAAACCAACAGGGCCTGCAGAACCAGTCGGCAGAGCAAGCACGCCGAAGATGAATAATGGTATTGTAAAAGTAAAAAACTTCGGCCTGCTTTTTACAAGAATAACGCCGAAAAAACCAGATACAATTGCCGCCAGAAAGCCAATCATGTACATACCTGTAACTACATTAATCCACTGCCCGATAATAAAATCCAAAACAAACCAAGCAGCGCCCATAATTGAGAGATACACTAATTCTTTTGTTGAGATGCTAAACATTTCTGCCTCCAATTGATTTCACAATTTTTTTATCTTTTATTTTATTCCAAACAACCAATCCTAAAGCAATTCCAATAGTTCCAATAATCCAATAAACCAAAATCAGCCAGTGGGCAATCGCCAAAGTTTTTTCAGCATTAGGGATCTTCATAAGAACAAGAAAAAAGATAAACGAAGCAAGATTCACAGCAGCAAGAATATAAAAACCGACAAACAAATTCCACCGTTTATGATAACCAGTAAAATAAAGCCAGACATCACCAAGCAAACCCGCCAAAACATTTATCGGAATCTTAGGCCAAAAACCAGGAGCACCCCCTAAAGAAGTCGGAAGCTCCATAACTGCAAACAAAGCCATAAGAAGAGTTACTGCACCCGGTTTAGGAACAAGCTTAACAGTTATCAACAAGAAAAACCCCGCGATAAGCCCAGTTATCAAAGCACTTGACAAAGGAATCCCACTGACAGCAACAACAGCAGAAGCAAAAATCAAATCAGCAACAATATACGCTGCAGAAAGCAACGCAACAATTACAAAATCATTTGTTCTCCAATTCTTTAACATTCTACACCTCAATCTGTTTTATTATCTGCCTGTTTTTTATTCTTTCATACAATTTCATTCCAAGCCAAGCTCCAATTAAACCCTCAACAAATGAGATGCCAAGGAAAACCCAGACATACTTCATCAAAGCATCTGTTCCAGGAAGATTCATGGCAATCATTGTATAAAGCAAAACTGGAAAAGCCAGAGCATTCGCCAACGGCAGGCAAAGATAACAGCCAACGGGTTTATACTTGAAAAGCAGAATGATAATATCGGCAAACAAACCCATGATTATGCCAATAGCAACCTTATACAAGCCAGGAGGGCCGACTATATTCGTAGGAACAGCCAAAAGCGTATAAATAAAAGAGAGCAAAGTATACGCGCCGAACTTTCTCACAACCAAGCCCCCAATGATTGTTATCGCAATAACAAAAATAGTGTCAATCATCATTCCAGAACCAGCAACACCAATCATAGCATCTATTCCTGAAACAATAATTAAGTCAAAAGCAAAGACTATCGCGCCTATCAAAGCCAAAAATACAAGCTCTTTTGTTGAAAACTTTTTGAACATCTTAATCCCGCAATTGCCTCACGATATTTTTGTCTTTTAGCTTTTTATGAACATACATCCCAAGATAATCTCCAAACAGTCCCAATATCAATACAGTTGCAGTTAAGTACCAGACAACAGCGCTAAGCGCTTCTGTGCCCGGCAGCCCCAAAAGTACGGCAAAGAATAATCCAACAGGATAAGAGATTGCGTTTGCTACCGCGACGCCAAAAATGTATCCTGCTTTCTTATACCCGAATATCCAAATAATAAAATCTGCAGTTAAACCTATTATGGCCCCAAGAATTATCTTAAACGGTGTCGGAGGACCAAGGACTGATGTAGGAATAACCAAAATTCCAAATAATGTATACACCAAAGTTATGGAAAAAACTTTTTTTAGTATAATCGCGACAAAGGTGACTATTGCGTTTATAAAAATTACATCTATGAGAAAACCCATTCCAGAAACACCGCTGAATGAATTAATCGGAGCAACAACTAACAAGTCAATAAGAAGCATGAAAGCAGCAACTAAAGCAATAAAAACCAGTTGTTTTGTTGAAAACTTTTTCAGCATTCTTCTATCCCAGCAATACTTTTATATACCTGATTAATAAACTTTTCTACAACATGCAGTTTTACGATTTCATATACCGCGATTCAATAGTACACAAACTAGACCCAAGAACAAAAATCTTATGGGTGCTGATGCTGACCTTTGCAGTGTTCATGACAAACAACAAAGCAGTAATTTTAGGAATATTCACATTTGTAATCCTAACAATATTTCTTGCAAAACTTCCACTAAAATCAGTGTGGAACAGCTCAAAAGCATTCATAATCGGACTCACAATCGCCTACATAATACTGTTTTCACTGCTTCTCTGGGACTGGAAAAAAGGAATAATCGATGGAGCAATATTCTCTGTCAAATTCCTAATAATCATAATTTCAACAATAGTATTCTCAATGACAACCTCGCCAAGGTCGCTAATATCTGCAATGGTAAAAATGAAAATACCCTACGAAATAGCATTCATGCTGACAATCGCAATAAGGTTTGTGCCAGTAATCACAAGAGAGCTGAACATGGTTATGGACGCCCAAAAAGCAAGAGCACACAAAATAAAAATGTCGCTTATACATCCTGCAGAGATGGCAAAAAGCTTCATTCCAATACTAATCCCTACATTACTTTTACTATTCAAAAAAGCATTCGACTTGTCAATATCAATAGAATCACGAGCATTCAGAACAAACGCAAAAAGAACTTATCCACCAGGAATAAAACTGAAAGCAGTTGATTACATGTCAATAATACTGATAATCACAATATTCTGGATGATTACATCTTAACTCAGACAGGAAGTATAAGCTTTTCAACTGCGCCGATAAACTCTTCTGCAGTTTTCAAAACTTCTTTGGCTTCTTCCGCGCTTATGTTCGATTTCTCAAGACCATAACTTATCTCATTCCTTTCAGTGCGCAGGTTGTTGAACTCATTGATAAAGCGCATCTCAAGCTTTCCAGAATATTTTTCTTTTATGTAAACAAAAACAGCATAATGGCTTTTTTCCTTTATGCCGTCTCTAAAAAGAAGCGCCCTTGATGCATGGAACATTGATGAATAAGAATTTGTTATCGTCTCCTCAAATATTTTGAAACCGAACAGTTTTCTTGCAACACCAAGCTTATGCTTTGCAATTTCCAATGACTTAGCTGCTTTCTCTTTGCTTGGGATGTCTCTTTTTAATAATCCTTGCTTGATGCACTCGTCGACATTCATTTTACAACAGGAAGCTCGCCGAACAAAGCGATGCCTTTTATGATGACACTTTCATAAAATGCTTTTTCTTTTGCCGCCTTTTCCCTCCATTCCTGCATTGTGCACCTCACAAATGAAATTTCTCTATTGAGTTTTTTCTCAAAATCAAAAGAAGCTGTTTTGAGCTTCGCCCTTGATACCATAAGAAGGTCAATGTCGCTTTTTGCATTGTCAATTCCCTCTGCAACAGAGCCGTATAAGACTACTGAAACAAGTTCAGGGCACTTTTTTGCAAGTTCCGCCGCCATGCCAGAATCCTGAATTTCAGCAAGGCTTGCAGCAATCTTCAGCTGCCTCGCCAGGGCATTTTCATTATTAAGCTTGTACTGGTAAAGATTACCTATGATTTTTCGTGTGGCAATCCTCTTTTCAAAGAGGTAGTCAAGGCACATTTTGGAAGTTGAAGAGCCTATTCCGGCATTCCTTGCGAGCCCCCTGACCGAAACTTCTTCAAGAGCTTTTCTCAGCTCATCAAAAACTTTGAACAGCGCATATTTTTCAATCATTCTGCTAATAAAACACTTGTTCATTTAAATGTTTTTCTAATTGATTTGTTCTATTAATAAAACTATTGTTCTACTTAAGAAACACAGGGCGGGTTTCCTAAAAATTTATAAAATACCACATTCTTCCCCCGCTTGTGCGAGGGTGGCAGAGCGGTCAAGTGAAACCGAAGGTTGAGCTTTGCTCGGAAACCTAAAGTTTCAGACAAAATGCGATAGGTTCAGGGCCTATTTCCTTAGTGGATACGCGGGTTCAAAACAACCGTTACGCCGGTTGCCGGGCAACCGCCGGTACGATTGCCTTAAACAAAGTCAATCGTACGGACAAAAAACGGAATGGTTGTGAAAGTCCTGTCCCTCGCACTTTCACTTAATAAATTGAAATAAATCTTCAGGTTTAGAAATTACAGCTTTTCTTTTAAACGGTGATTTCTCAAAAAATGACAAATCTTTCTCAGTGTACATTGTTGCTTCAACAGCAGTTTCCTGCTTGCCATTTTTAATTACAAAGTCAATTTCGTGTTCATTCTCAAAGTAATAGTTTATTTTTTCAAATTTCTTTGAAAGCTCATTGAATACATAATTCTCAAATAAGCTTCCTTTATCCTTTGACCCGACAAAAATATTTCTTATTGCGTTGTCAGCAATGTAAATTTTCTTTGGTGATTTTACTCTTTCGTTTAAACTTTTTGAGTGCCTTGAAATAACATTGAACAAAAATGTTTTTTGGAAATATGAAACGTACTCAATTGCTGTTTCATTGTCTATATTGAGAATTTCCGCCAATTTATTGTATGTGAACCTCTTGCCTGTCCTCTCGCAGAGCAGCATAAACAAATCTTTAAGCTTGGCAGGGTTCTTGACAGGAAATGCTCTTGCAATATCTTTATAGATTATATCGTCTATTAATGAAGTTATGAACTCAGGATTATTAGTGAGAACATACTGAGGCATTCCTCCAATTTTTAAATGTTCCTCAAAGTATTTATCTCTTAAATGCGAATCTGCTGCTGAAACGCTGATTTTTTTAAATGTCAAGAACTCCGAAAAGTCAAGAGGATACACTCTAACAATAAATACCCTTCCAGTAAGAAATGCTTTTTTGTCCTGAAGTTGTATTGAATCAGAGCCTGAAGCATAAATCTTAACATTTTGGTTGTCATTAATCACTTTAAGCTCTCTGCTGAAATCCCGCTTATACCCTATTTCATCAAAGAACAAATAAATTTTGTCTTCAAACTTTAAGTCATTTATTTTTCTATACTCATCTAATATGTCCTGAATTTTAACGGCTGAAAAAGTTGCATCATCAAAAGAAAGAAATAAAATCCTTTTTTTGTCAACCTTATTTATTAGCTCTGATATGAACTGCTTTATCAGAGTTGTCTTTCCAACCCGCCTAAGCCCGGTTATGAAAATAACTTGATTATTTTTTAAGTTGTCATCCAGCTTTTTTAGGTAAGAATCTCTTTTTACTCCAGCAATGCCATACTCCTGGCTCCACCAAGGGTTGTATCTTACAAGTGTATCTTTAAGCTCCATTTTAGGTACTTAAACGAACATATATTTAAACTTTGCGGTTGTAGCCGCCAAAATTAGATATTTTTTGCGGTTGTAACCGCTAAAATATGTTTATTAATCTTGTCACTCGCATAATTTTTATTCTGCATGCTCCCAGAATTCATGAAAAATCTTCGATAAGTTCTCTGCAAGGCGCTCATTTTCTATAAATAAAACTCCTCCGAACTGAAGAGGATCCTGATGAACAAGCTTTATGAGAACTTTCTTCTTATCAATAATGTCACATCTAACAAAATCAGTGTCAAAACGCTTAACCTGAAATTGGTTAGCTTTATTTTTATTCAGCTTTGCAAGAATATCCGGCAGAACAGCATGTTTTGGATAAATGCATTTGAACGAAACACCTTTTTTAACTGCTTTCTCGATTTCTTTTTCCCATAAAGTTTTACTTTCTCTGTTTGATTTCGGCTTATGATGAATGCTCAATACCTGAAGAACTTCTTTCTCTGCCTCAACAAAGCTTCTCAACTGAATTCTTCTGTTTTCTTCAACAGTTGTGCCGATTTCAAAAAATTTTGATTGTTTACTTTCAGACTTTTCAATAGACATGACGAAATCTCTTAACCGCTCAAATGAAACAGTCTCAAGCTTTTTCTTTTCGTCAATCAGCCTTCCAATTAACTCAGAAGTGTTTTCAATATAAACAAGTTTAGGATGTGATTCACTTTCCTTAACAACGCCTTTTTCTTTTAATGACTTTATGACAGAATAAATCTTGCCGAAAGGAACCTTTGCTTTCCTGCTTAAATCCTTGATTTCACATTTTTCAACAGCCAAAACACTTATAATTTTGCTTTCATAATTGCTCATTCCCAACTGCTCAAGTTCAGATATCATTTTAACACCTTTTTGGTGTGAGAAGTGCGGAATTGTTTTTAAAGATTAGCTATTTGCAGAACAGAATGGCACTGCTTAAAATCGATAAAACAAAACTAAAAAAGTTTGATAACGAAATATATGTTTCTGAAGAAGATGTACACGGACTAACAGACAAAAAACAAAAAATGTTTCCAATATATTTTGCGATAACCCGCGTCACAAGAATACACCACGACACTCCTGCAATCGGCGCCTATGAATACGGCGAAACAGATAAAAGCGTTTCAGGGCCTTTTCTAACTCAGGAAGAGGCAGCTCTGAAAATAAAAATGGTAAAAGACGCTGTTCCTTACAGCCAAAATGAGTTCTCATCTGAAATAAAAGCTCTTTTTGTAACTGCAGAACAAACAGAAGACATAAGCAAAATACCTCTCTTCAAATATTGCGAGCGCAGAACAAAAATATCCCTGACTCATTACGCTTTTCAATATATCAAACACAAAGAATGGGAGCAATATATAGACAAAGTAAAACAATGCTTTCTTGCTAACGCAGATGAATCAAGAGAAAATGAAAAAGAGCACTCTCTTGAGGCAATGATTAAAGGAGTTTATGTAAGAATGGGAAGACATTTTGAAGGTATTTATTTCAGCACATTCGGACTTGCAGATTCAAGATTTCTGAATATGCCTGAGCCATACAGCATAGCTGGCTGGGGGGGCTTTGCAGGAACTACAGAAAGAGGATACACTCAATATGTAAGTTTATCTGAAGTAAGAATAACACTTGATAAACATAACGCAGAAGGAATGATTTAGACTCCTATTGTCTTAAGATAGTTTCCTTGAATAAGTTTTGCAACTTCTTTTACATCTTTTCCATAAGCATCCTGAGTTAGAAGCCAGCCGCATATTGTAGTGTTATCTGCCCGATGGTCTGGATCAGTAAACAATACAGGAGCTTTTCTATACCAAACTGCAATACTAGGATTATGCATCTCTTTTGTCAATCCAGTATATGCTTGAGCATGAATAATTCTGTCAGTTTTACCTGCCCGAGGAGCAAGACTATAAATGCCGTGCATGTCATTGCTTGATTTACCCCAAAAACTGCTTCGCACAACCATAATGCTGTCTATTTCAATTAAGTTAGAAAGCTCCACGCCAAGATTAAAAAGATATTTTCCAATAATACTTTTTTTTATATCTCTGCATGTCTGATGTTGCTTTGAACATGAACTGCGGGAATAGATGTAAGTTTATAAAGCTTAGTTTGCGTCATCAAAACCTTTATAAATCTCCATTTTATTTCGGCTTTGGGGTGATATAAAATGCCTATAATCGGAACAAACTTCATAAAAATTGATGCTGAACGAAAGGACACCGCATCAAGAAATCTGAGGATAAATAACAATCTTGGAATTTCAAAAATAGAGGACATGAACCTGTCCCTCGGAGCAAGCAGGCAGGACGGGCTAAAATTCATTTTTGAATATACTGTTCTTTATGAGCCTGACGCAGCGCACATGAAGCTCACCGGAGAAGTGCTTTTTATTGACGATGCAAAAGTAATCAAGGAAATAAAACAGCAGTGGAAAGACAAGAAGCCTGTAAAAGAGGATATAATGACTGCTGTGATGAACTCTGCGCTGACAAAATCAGCAATAAAAGCGCTTCAGATGTCGCAGGATTTAGGGCTTCCGGCGCCGATAAAACTGCCGAGAGTCACAAAAAAAGAAGAAGCGCAGAAGACATAGAAAATCTTTTTAAGCTACTGCCGATTTTATTCTCACAATGAAAAAAGAGATACAGCTCAAAGTTGCGGAAGCAATCCAGGATGATGTAAATAAGGGAATTATACGGCTGGATTCCACAATAATGAAAGACCTTGAGGCAGGCCCCGGCGACTTCATAGAGATTGAAGGAGAAAGAAAAACCGTCGGCATAGCAGACAGAAGCTATCCTGGAGACATAGGGCTTGGAATAATAAGAATGGACGGCCTAATGCGAAGAAATGCGAAAACAGGACTCGGCGAGCTGGTAAAGCTCAACAAGG